>ERZ1066120.205-NODE-205-length-61256-cov-15.354504_pt1 | contig 61256 bp, 59 predicted proteins | sample MGYA00382767_ERZ1066120 | MGnify/ENA primary metagenome ERZ1066120 (study PRJEB33369, sample SAMEA5778350) | biofilm metagenome | biome: Industrial cooling water; feature: Water cooling tower basin; material: Biofilm | place: United Arab Emirates | collected...
TACTCTGGGGGTTGCCCCACGGCACAATAGCTCCTCGCCAGGTCTATTTTTAGATAAAAGCCTTTTTTCACTGATATGAAAAAAGGCTTTTGTGCTTTTTAGTAATTAAGACGAAGGAAGGAGCTTGCGATCGCCCGTTAATAGAAATAGTTGAATGTTTCATCTTTTTACTACTGCTCAAGCGATCGCTTCTACCGATCTTTGTGCCTCGCAGTGCAACCCGTGGGCAATCCGAAACATTTCTTGACCAACGTGCAAATAACGTTCGTCATAGTTCAGCGGAAAATATGCCAGCTCATCTAGTCCATCCGCAACTTGATTAATACAGTAGTAAAGGTGAGCTGCGGCTTTGCCCATACTGGGGGGATTCGGCATTGAACGAAATGACTTTTGAGCTTGCTTCAGCCAGTCCTTACAATCGGCAATGTAAGCCTGAAACTTATCCAAAAGTTCGTCATCAAATGGATCTGCTGCTAACTCTTCAATTTGCTGTTCTAGAGAATTAAGGATGCGACACAGCGATCGGTTGACAGGTTGATAAACTTGTTGCATCCATTTTTCTATCTGCTCGTCTGCCTCTCTACCAGTGGGACGATTTTGATAGGTAGTACGAGAATGCGGGCGCTGAGGCGATCGCGGCTGTGTCGCAGTTTGATAAGACGATCGCTTGGGCGCACCTACTCCTAACTGGCGATCGTAATGCCGACGACTTTGTACATCGCTCAACACTTCGTATGCAGCGTTGATCTGAATAATTCGATCGCGATCGCCTGTCTGAGGATTCGTGTCAGGATGAAATTGCTTTACCAAGTGGCGATAGGCAGATTTGATCTCCGCTTGGCTGGCATGGGGTTGAATTCGTAGCGTTTCGTAGTGATTTGAGTGACCCATTCAATCACTTTAGCGTTAACTAACCGTGACGGGTAGTCTCGGCTCAAGATCTTGAAACAATGGCGTACTCAAGTAGCGTTCGCCAAAGCTGGGTTGAATCATCACGATTAACTTACCTTTGTTTTCTGGGCGTTGGGCAACCCGAATCGCCGCAGACAGAGCCGATCCAGAAGAAATTCCCGATAGTAGCCCTTCTTCCTTTGCCAAACGTCTACCATAGGCGATCGATTCCTCATCGGTCACGGTAATGACCTCATCAATCAAGTCCACTTTCAGGACTTGCGGTACGAACCCCGCTCCAATTCCTTGAATTTTGTGGGGTCCTGGGCGACCTCCCGATAGTACTGGACTGTTAGTTGGTTCGACTGCGATCGCCTTAAAGCTGGGCTTCCTGGCTTTGATAACTTCCGCTACCCCAGTAATTGTCCCACCCGTACCAACACCAGCAATTAAAATATCTACCTGACCGTCTGTATCTTGCCAAATTTCTTCAGCTGTCGTCTCTTTGTGAATTTTGGGGTTAGCAGGGTTGCGGAATTGCTGCAACATATAAGCATTCGGCATTGTTTCCACAATTTCCTGCGCTCGTCGAATTGCTCCACTCATCCCTTCAATACCTGCGGTGAGTTCTAGTTCTGCCCCATAAGCTCGTAGCATAGCTCGACGTTCGGCACTCATAGTTTCCGGCATCGTCAAAATTAACTGATATCCCTTGGCTGCTGCTGTCATTGCCAAAGCAATACCCGTGTTCCCCGAAGTTGGTTCGACTAAAATCGTCTTTCCAGGAGTAATCAATCCCTCTTGTTCGGCAGCGTTAATCATGCTGACACCGATGCGATCTTTAACCGAAGCAGCTGGGTTCATGCTCTCCAGTTTCACGACAATTTGAGCAATACATCCTTCAGATTGCGGGATGCGATTCAACTGTACTAGAGGAGTACGACCGATCAATTCTGTAATATTTTGGGCAATACGCATAGTTTGTCCTTTGTCATTTGTCCTTTGTCATTTGTCACTTGTCCTTTGTCATTTGTTACTACCAATGACCGATGATTCATGACCGATGACCAATTAGATATAGTACATAATATCGAGTTGTCGTCTGGCGGCTATTTGTTCGCAAAGATTTTGTAAGGTATGCTGCTGCAAGACCAGATTTGCTGCTTGCCGCGCTTCGTGCCAGATTTCATGTACGACGGCAGTTTCTAAGGTTCTAGGCTTCGTTTCTTCTTCAGTGGCTCTTGCTTCCAACCCTTCTAAGCAAACCAAAATTTCTAATATAGTAATTTTCCAGGGTTCTCGTGCCAAGATATAGCCTCCCTTTGCTCCGCGTTGGCTTTTGACGATACCACCACGTCTCAAAGTTGCCAGTAATTGTTCTAAATAGCGATCTGGAATGTTTTGTTGAGCAGCAATTTGACGAATTTGCAAGGGTTCACCGCTTTGGTAGCGAGCTGCTAGCTCTGAGAGGGCAAGCAGAGCATATTCTGATTTACACGACAGTTCCACAAGCTAGTCCCAAGAAATTGAAGGATAGTTTAATTTTTTATCTAAATCTTCTCCATTATACTCCGGTTCCCCGCTAGGGTTTGATAGTTTTATGATTTGTCATTTGACGAGTGACAAATGAAAAACCCCGCTGCGATCGCGGGGTACAATGATTCAACAAACTATCGAGTTATTTCGCGGAACTCAGAAGTTGCCAAAATTTAGAAATTAAACGTGGTACGAAGCGTACCGATGATTGCATCTTCATCACTGCCAGTTTGACCGACTCGGTTGAGCCAGATCACGCCAGGGGTAACGGAGATATTATCTGTAAGCTGGTAACGATAGAAACCTTCAACGTGGAGTCCGTATTCGTTGCTAAAATCTCTCGCACCAGGAGCATCCAAGTATGTTAAAGTTGGTTGCACGCCAGCGAAAATGCCTAACAGGTTGCCTTCTTTACCCAGGTCAGAGAAAGCTACACCGCCGCCAAATGTCCAGATGTCTCCATTACCGCGACCAATTAGAGTAGCGTTGGTGTAAGACCCAAAGCCACTGATGGATATGTTGTCACTGAGTCTGAAAGAACCAGAAAGACCATAGGAGTTAGAGACAACTGGTACAAAATCAGCACCAACAGTCGCACCTAAAAGCCTGGATGGGTTGTTTGCTTCCAGCGTACCAACCACACCAGTACCACCGCCGTAATTGAAGATATCAGAAGCTTCATCATCACCAGTATCCGCCAGGAGGTCGGTGCCTAGAGAAGCGCCGCTATTGTAAGCGTTGACGTAAGTTGCTGCAAGGGCGACGCGATCGCCAAAGTTGAAATTCAACTGTCCTAACGCTGCGTAATCACCGTTAAATAAACCAGCCCCTTGATTTGGGTCTTGAGCATTTCTAGCAAGATATCCAGCTGTGATACTAGGTTTAAAGCCACTAGCTTCACCAAAAGGAGCAATATTGATACCCAGACCTGCACCGCCACCAATCCGGTAAATTGGGTTTTGAGAAGCAAAAGTAGATATCGCCCCGCGACCGCCGTCGAAGTCTTGAAAGAACGGGTTGTTTGTAGGAGCGTAGTCAGAGTGAATGCCTCCCGCTGCTGCTAGATAAGCTCTGGAGTTTTCACCAATTGGAAGTGCGAAGTCGTAAGCCGCCCAGTCTATGACAACATCATTTCCGTTATCAGCTGGGTTAAAAGTGAGAGTGTTTTGGTAGGTATCTTCACCCACATCTAAGCGTGTCGCATTGCCCGCAGATAAACGAGTGTGCAGGATGTCATCACCAAAGAAACTGGTTTGAAAATCCAATCGCACTCGATCTTGGAAAACAGTATTCGCGTCGGTGTCTCCGCCAAAAGCATCGCTGACAGCGGCGACGACTTCACCTACAAGTTTGGTGGTAGTCGAAAACTGATTCGCCTCTAGTTCTGCAACGTTAGCTTCTAAACTGTCTACCCGTCCGCGTAGAGTTGCGAGTTCGGCTGAGAATTCTTCTTGCAATCTTTGTAGAGTTGCTAGGTCTTCCTTACGAACTTGATCGGCTGTTCCAGCAGCAATCAATTCATTGACGCGATCGAGGGCAGCGTTCAAACCTGCGGCAAACTCATAGCGAGTCATGGCGCGGTTGCCTCGGTACGTGCCATCGGGATAACCTGCAATCACGCCATAGCGTTCTACCAATGATTGTAAAGCTTGGAATGCCCAATCTGTGGGCTGCACGTCCGATAACTGAGAAACTGAAGTGACTTGTGCGATGCTGGTACGATCGCCACGACCTTCATTACCATAACGGTTAATTTCGGTAATTGTATTGTCAGTTGCGGGTGCGTCGGGTGTTGCTGGAACTTGTTGCGCTACCAGCGTTCCCTGTTGTTTTGTAAAGCCAGTATTGACAATCCCTGACTGGTTGGTTTCAATAGCAGCATTAAGTTCTGACACTGCTGAGACGCTGTTTGGCGTAGCAGCGAACGCGGATGCTGAAACGGCAAGCGTGGCAGTCAACCATGCGGGGCTGAAAATAACGGTTTTCCACAATAACCTAGACATATTCCTTTCTCCTCACACCTTGAATCAATCGAGAAACATACTGTTACCTGCGTCTTGCGATCGCGGTACAGCTAGTTAGTATCCGTTGATTGAGATACTTTATATTTAGTTTAACTCCGTTCTTGAATAGTGCAATACTCGATTTAAAAAAAGATTAATAAAATTCCAACAACATCTAAATCTCGTCTTCGGGAAAATTTGATACACCGCTCTATCATTGCTGTGAGTGACAGTTTAATTATTGTCACTCAACGGTCAGCTTCAGATTTGCTTGGTTTTGCACTGGCTTGTTCAACTAGCCTGTTTCAACTAGCTTTTGTTAGATGAGCTTTGAGAGCTTACGCAGCCAGCGTGAGGGAGCGTTGCACGGCTCTTGGCGGGGGCATCACCACAGATACGTAGTCTAAGTGAAAATCGAAATTGGCATTTATAACGTTTTTATAAATGAAAACTCACGGCAGATGAAAACTTGCGGCAAAAACTGGTAGTTTTTGCTATTTTTTAGCTTAAAGGTTAATATTTTTTAAAACAATTTTATTTATACAGTACATAAGCCAACTTAGATAATAGTTTATCTCTTTTGAAAGAAGATAACAAATTGTCAAATTTTTTTGCAGTAGCATTATAGTCGTGTTTAAGAATAATAAAAAGAGATGATGGCTGACTGAGCTACTTGAGCTACTGAAAAAAGCAAATTATAACCCACTCATCTATCAAAAACTAGACGCGATTCACAACGGTTTGAACCATGATTGAAAAAATTTTGCTGGCTGTCTCAGGACTGGGACACGCAGAAGAAATGCTCAAGAATTTGAAGGAGATTCCATCAATCGGACAGGCAAAAGTGACTGTCTTGCATGTAGTTCCTGCCCAGACAACTTCTGCTGGAATGGCAAATAAGCTAGAGGAAGGCGAGAAGATTATTGCTAATGCAGTGGAATACTTAGGATTAGATCCCAACCGAACTGCGACTATGCTACGACAGGGAGAACCCAAAGACGTTGTATGTCAAGTAGCAGATGAAACCGACGCTGACCTAATTATTATGGGTTCGCGGGGACTAAAGCGGCTGCAAGCAATTTTATCTAATTCTGTCAGTCAATATGTATTTCAGTTATCCTCACGCCCTATGTTGTTGGTCAAAGATGACATTTACGTGAAAAAAATTAACCGTATTATGGTAGCCTACGACGGTTCCGATGCGGCAAAACAGTGCTTGCAGTTAGCATTATTTTTGTTGAGAGATATTAAGGGCAGTCAGCTAGTCTTAGCACACGTAAATAAGGATTTGAGCGGGAAGCCAGGAGAAGTCACGCAAGCAGTAGCAGAAAAAGATCCGATTTTGGCTGGGGCAATTGCCGAGGCGAACAAGCAAGGAGTACAAGCCCGTTGCGTTACTAGTACAGGCAAACCAGGCGAAGAAATTTGCCGCTTAGCCGAAGAGATGACTGTAGATTTGCTCATGCTAGGTTCGCCCGATCGCCGTCCTTCTGTAGCTAAAAGTTTTGTTGATATCGATCGCTTAATTGGTTCCTCGCTATCAGATTACGTTCGCGTGAATGCTACTTGTCCCGTACTGTTAGCAAGAACTGTTGGATAAACAGAGGCTAGAAGAGAGCAGGCGTTGCTGGAGAGGCTGAGAGAGTGCTGTACGGTGGGGTTTACCAAGCAGCTCTAAGTTCGATAGAAATTTCGGGTGAACCCGCCCGTACGACTAAGCGATCGCTGATAAAACCTCTGCAAACAAGAGTTACAGAGGTTTTGTGATTTATTAAATGCGATTGACAAAAAGCAGTGATAATTAATCTTTTTTCCCTTCGCGGCTAGCTGTTTGGATGTAAAGGATGATTAAAAATACAGATGGAACCAAGACAAATAAAATGCTTGCTACAAAGCCTAAATCGTTGACTTGCATCGCCAGAAAGCCTCTTTCAGATGGGGGTTTGACTCTTTCAGGATATCATCAATGCGTGACATAGAAGAAGGGGCTGGGGACTAAAGGCTAGGGAAAGAAAAGAGCTGAGGGAGAAAAATCACTGCTGACTTCTGAGTTTGTCCACCTTGTCCTTTCTTACCGTAATCCCTAGTCCCCAGCCTCTAGTCCCTCATTTTGGTTTAGTGACAACGCTAATCGATCCATTTACTAAAGATTGGCAAGCAAGACGATAGTTAGCTGGCTTTTTCTTGAGTTTCTTGTCTTCAACTGGAGTACGAGGGGAGAGATTTTCCATGCCCTCAACAATTTCTACAATACAAGTCCCGCATTGACCGTAGCCACCGCAGTTCATCATTTTGCCCCAAGTAGTATAGATATCGATACCATTTTCTAGAGCTTTGATGCGGAGGTTTGCTCCATCAGCGGCGATCGCCTCCCGATTTTCTCGCACAAATTTGATATTAGCCATAACTGCTCTCTTTACCTGGGTTTCTGTCTCTGCGTTCTGCGTCATCTGCTTAGTTGAAACAAAGCTCGCTACCTCTTGTTAATTATGTTAAATGATTGCGAAGTTTTACAAACAAATTTATCTCAAATTCCGGCGGCTAGCAGCAAACCTTAAGTAACGGTATATTCCCCAGGCTATCAACCCAGGAATTAAATTTAGTAATAAGCGAGTGGCGATCGACCAGAAAATAGCTGGTTCGAGCATCTGATTAGGGTGTAAAGGGCTAAGAGTTCTGACGAGCAGAAAAAAGCCGAAAAATGCGTTACCGCCTAGCATTAAGGCAAACAAAACTAAACCTCTTTGCCAGTGGCGATGGATAGATGTAATGCCAGAAATTAGGACAATTGGTGGCTGATGCTGCACTTGTCGCCACCATCCTTCCATGCGCCAAAATAGCCAGAGCAAAAATGGAAATAACAGATAACTGAAAAAATTCAGTGGAGGATTGTAGCGCCAAGCACTGGAAAAGATATTTACTAAAGCATGGCACGTAACTGCGTTAATGAAAGAGGGAATGGGAAGTGGGGAGTGGTGAGTGGGGTGTAGTATTCTCTCCCTCCGCTTCCTTGTCTCTCTGATTCTCCTTGTTCTCGTTGCTAGGGTATAGCCGAAAGCAGTTGAGAACGTAGCATGAATTGGAGTCCCGATCGCGCGCTCGAGCGCAGTTGCGACACCATTAGATAAATAAACCCAGTTCTCTTGGGCGGTGAATCCTAATGCGATCGCGATTGTCTGGATGAAGATCGCAGTAGCAGGCGATCGCCCGTCACCTCTACGCCTGACTAGCAGCCGAAATGTGAATATCCCAGCTAACTTACACCCCTCTTCGATTGGTGCAATAACTATCAGTTGGCGTACAGCTACCCCTGCTAGGGTGCGAGTCATTCTCTGCCAATATTCCCACTGACTGACGAAATGCTCGAATATCCACTCTAAACCCAGAGCTGCCGAGCCAGATAGCATTCCCCAACCGAAGCATAGTAGCAATGAGAAGAAAGGAGGTTTAGCAATCGCACGGCGGTAGTAATAGATGAGTGGCAGTAGAGGCGGGATAACTGCACTAACTAGTGAGTAGTGAGTAGTGAGTAGTGAGTAGTGCGTGGTAATTGGTAGTTGGTAGTTGGTAGTTGCTCCCTCAGCTCCCTCAGCTTTCTTATCCTAGCCCCTAATCCCTAACCCCTAGCCCCTGACTTGAGCCACAATTGTCCGGTGGCGGGGGCTGTTGCGGGTAATGGTAGGAGGATGGAAGCCTGCTGCTATAATCGATTGAGCAATATCGAGTGTGAAATACTCGTCTAGATATGGCTCGGTACTCTTAAGTAATGTCAGGATATATGGTGGCATCTGGGCATAGATTTCAGACTGGGGATTCATGTCCATAATTGCCAAATACCCACCTGGACGCAATAGCCGCCGCATCTCCTGCAAAATCTGCTGCGTGGCTGACTGAGGTAATTCATGGCATACCAGGAAAATTGAAACGAGATCGTATGCCCCATCTGGTAATCCTGTGACTTCTGCTGCGGCGTGTACCCATTCAATTTCGCAATGGCGTTGTTGTGAATTATGATGAGCAACGGCAAGAAAATAGGGCGATAAGTCTAACCCAGTAATTTTTGCTTGAGGGTAGAGCGATCGCAAGGCAAACGTACTCATCCCCACGCTACATCCCACATCTAGAATTGCTTGTGGGCTGGTAGAAATTTGGCTGTTGACAATTTCATGATAGCTTTGGCGTAGTTTGGCATCGCCAGCCGCACCTGCACCAGCCCAAATCCCTGCGTGGACGGCACGCGCAGCCACTTCTACCTCAAAAGCAGCATCCCAACTAAGATTACCATGTTCGTAAGCGTGGAAGGAGCAACAGTAGTAATCGGGATACTCGATCTGGGGATTGTATACCTGTTGCCAGCAATCTTCCCAGTTATGAGAGCGCAATTCTTGGACTGTTTTCGTCCAAGGTACGCCGATTTTCTCGGCTCGTTTTACCATCATTTGTCGTGCTTGATGCTTAGCTAAGTTAGCCAGAGGCTTAATTGCCAGCACGGTATTTACCAAGCGGGAACCTAATCCCGTAGCAGTGTTTGCAGCAACGGTCATGAGTTAAGAGTTGAAACGATTTTTTTATGTAAAGGCTTCTATGCTGGCTAAAAGCCAACTCGTAACACTGCAATTTTACAAGTTTTGGATCGCTTGGGAATAGAGGATAGTAGTTCTACGCCAACTTAAATTACGACTTAATTACTACCCGTACAGCAGCCTTAACCAGGGTTCCGAGACTCAATTGTATTTGTCAGCCGATCTAACGCGCCTGTCAATTTTTCTTGGGCAATGACTGCTGGATCGGGTGGTGCTGCTTCAGCAGCTTCTGGACTGCGGAAGAATCGGCGCTGGGCTTTTTCAAAAGCACGGATGATTAAAAAAAGGCAAACAGCAATAACTAGGAAGTTAAGAATCGCTGCTAGAAAGACACCGTATTTAATGCCGTTAACTTGCAGGTTTTGGAGATCGTCTACGTTTGCTGCCTGTAGTGCTGGATTGAGAATAATTGGGGTGATGATATCTTCTACCAGAGAAGTAATAATTTGACCAAACGCGCCACCAATGACGACTGCAACTGCCAAGTCAATGACGTTGCCCCGCATGATAAACTTGCGAAAGTCTGCCCAAAAGCCACCGCCATTACTACGTGCCATAAAATTTTTTATCCTCTTTTAGGTAGACACTTGATGTTTAGCTGAGGATTATACAGGTTTTTCGGGTTGTCGCTCAAATGCGATCGCAATATTTGAGACAACACAGATTCGAGACAATATATTTCGATAGATTTGAAAACAATGATGACTCAGCATGACTAATGTTTAGAAACAGCTGGACAGTCCTGCACGTACCATCGCCAGGGTAAATCTACACCTTGAGATAGTCCGATCCGCGTTGTTTGGACGATCGCGACTTCTTGCTGTCGTCGTTCGATCCATAACGGTTGTCCCAGTTCTAAAACAGTTCCGTTTAAGTTGCGATCGATTTGCAAGACACGGCACAGCTTACCAGGACCAGCCGCCAGACGGTGCAATTTTTGTTTGCGGCTGGTTTCCATACCAATAGGCAAGCACTCCAGTTGCACAGCGCGAATTAATACAGCACTGGGAATTCCTTCGCAGTCCGTAACGACATTTAGGCAATAGTACATGCCATAAATTTGGTACACGTATGCTCTCCCTGCTGCGCCAAATACAACTTGATTGCGCCCAGTCATGCGCCGATAGGCATGAAATGCCGGATCTCCAGGGGCATATGCTTCTGTTTCGACGATCGTTCCCCTGAGAAATTGTCCGGTAGGTAATTGCCGAACTAAAGTGCAGCCAATTAGTGCTGGCGCAACCTCGGTAGATGGACGGGCTAGGGCGGAAGGTTCTAAAATCTGATTGAAGAGAGTCAATTTACTGGCAGTTATTTATTTACAATTAAACGGATGAGAACATAAGCGCGATCGCCAATAGTTATCTGCTCATAGCTCAAATGAGTTAAGTGCATTTAAGGGCGGGAGTCTCTGGACTTCAGCCAGTTTTATTTATCGAGCCTGAAGAGAGGATAGTCAGAAAATGGAGATCAAAATCGTTTTAGTCGGATTGACCGCTGTATTTACTGTTTGTTGCCTATTTTTTGGCACTAAAAACGGATTTTACGATTCAGATAACTATCACGGCAACGGCTCGGCTCATTAAGCGAGTAGTGAGTAGTGAGTAGTGTGTGGTAATTGGTAGTTGGTAATGGGTAGTTGGTATTTTTCTCCCTCAGCTCCCTCAGCTTTCTCAGCTCTCTTATCCCTACTCCCTACTCCCGACTCCCCATTTCATTCATGACCTAATTATCTTACAATTCATCGTTTTATATTTATTGCTGCGCTCCAACAGCGGCATTAGGTTTGAGTGGAGGGGAAAATGAGCGATCGCATTTCACCGTCCTCTACGCCTGTAGGGGAAGCAAATTCAGAACTAGAGTGCTTTCCTTATGGTGTCAAGCATGGGGATGAAGGTGTCTGTCTAATGGTCAGAATGGGACCGTACCGCATTCTACTCGATTGCGGCTTGGCAGACATTTCAGTTTTGCACTCAGGGCTAAGACAATCTAAATCTAACGGTTTACCTCTTGCTACCGACTTACCAGTAGATCTACCAGCAGATCTAGTTTTGTGCAGTCATGCCCATCCAGATCATGCTCAAGGTTTACTATCCCTACACCGCGCCTTTCCTAAACTGCCCATTTATGCTAGTGAAGCAACAACTCGTTTGCTACCGCTAAATTGGTTAGATGAAGATGCTGGAATACCGCAATTTTGTCAAGCATTACCTTGGCGATCGCCTGTAGAATTTCAGGATGGATTGACAGCCGAACTATACCCCGCCGGACACCTGCCAGGAGCAGCAGCAATTCTCCTCACCTACACGACCGGACGGCGCGCTTATACGCTGTTTTATACTGGGGACTTTTTCTTATCTAACTCCCGTCTGGTGGAAGGTTTGCCCTTAGAAGAGTTGCGGGGTTTGGAGCCAGATGTATTAATTATTGAAGGAACCTACGGCACAGCACGTCATCCCCACCGTCGCAATCAAGAAAATCAACTCGCTGAAAGAATTAATCGGGCGATCGCCAGTTCCTATTCTGTCCTTCTACCTACATCTACATTAGGTCTAGGGCAGGAAATTCTCATGCTACTTCGCAGCCATCATAATTTCACCGGACGCAATCTCGATATTTGGGTTGATGGCAGCGTTGCTCAAGGCTGCGATACTTATTTGGAATTACTACCCCATTTCCCAACGGCAGTACAAAATTTTGCCAAACATCAATCTCTATTTTGGGATGAAAAGGTACGCCCGCGAGTCCGCCGCTTACCAACAGAACAACGAGGAACTGTAGGTCAATCGCCCTGTGTTGCGATCGCCGATAATGCCACCGATCTGAGTCAATACTGCCAACCCAACACGGGACCTTGGTTAGTGCTTTTACCAGAAAACCCTGGTCATTCTACCGATCTTCATCCCTCATCCCTCGTGCCTCACGCCTCACCCCTAGTCGAAGTAGAAACCTACCTACTAGCACAGCACAGTGATGGACCTGGAACGACTCAGCTAATTCACAACTTACGTCCAAAACATGTTATTTTCGTTCACGGCGCTCCAACTTACCTCGCCGACCTTGCTAGCTTGGAAGAGTTACGCAACCGCTATCACTTGCATTCTCCAGCCGTTGGCACTCTGGTAGATTTGCCGATTGGGGATGTATTCGTCCAACCAGCCGCCCCTGAAACGAACTATGAAGGGGAGCTAAACGAATTAGGTACGGTCGTAACCATTACCTTACCCGATGCTATTGCTGCCGATCCGCGCTGGCGCAATTTTGCCGATACAGGCTTAGTAGAAGCCCGCTGGCAAGGAGAAGATTTAGTTTTGCGGGGTTTGTCGCCCCGCGAGTTAATGAACCAAAACGACGATCGCTTGGCATGGACGGATTTAAGTTGCTGCGCTACTTGCAAATTCCAGCGCGGACAACGTTGCTGGAACCCAGAATCGCCCTTGTTCGGTTTCAAAGTTACGCCCGATGGCTACTGTCCTGCCTACGAGCGTCAAGAAGAGTGAGATGGTAGAGACGTTCCAGGGAACGCCTCTACAATTTAGAAATTATTCAGGATTAGAATCAGTAAAGCGATTGCGAATGCGTTCCGCTTCGGGGCAGTCATCTGAAACTAAGGGTTCAGCATTGCCTCGCGGTACAGAAGCTAACTTCTGAGTCACTGCGCCAATACTTTCTAGGCGAACCATCTCTTCCCAAGCACAGATTTCGTCCTCTTCTTCAGTTTCGTATCTGAGAGTGACTAAATCGCCTTCGATGTCGATGATGCGGGCTTTTTCGATCCAGCGTTGCTGATCCCGCAAGAAGATACATACTTCACGCCCATCGCAACACAGTTGATAAATCTTGCGGTGTAGCATTTATTGCTTCTACCTTTCTCAACGTCGTTATACCTGCGGACTGTTGGGCTAGACCCCACTATATAATACCCAGTTTAAGCTACTAACTTTACTCCAACTTGGCAATTACGTGTTTGTGTTTCAACTTCTGCTTGTATTTCAGTTTCATAGAAGATTTCGGTCGCTAGCTACTGATTGAAACTACTGCTGGGGCTAATGGCTGCAAAAAAGCTTGTGTGAGAATTTTGCGGTCATTAACGGCGTTTGGTTTGTACTCGTACTCTGACCAAACTACTAGTGGCTATCGACCGTACTATATCGGGCGGATAACGTGAAAATATTTTGTACCACCTTTGCGTTAAACGTTTACTCGTTAAACAGTTGCTAGATATGCCTCCTCCCCTTGATTGGCATCGGTCTATTTTAATCAATTTTAACGCATTCTTTAGCAGCTCATCAGCTCCAATAGATGAAAACCTAGGATTTCAATAGATCTTTTCCAAGATTTTTGCCAATTGACTGGTCATTGGTCATTGGTCATTGGTCATTGGTCATTGGTCATTGGTCACTGACAACTGATAACTGATAACTGATAACTGATAACTGACAACTGTTTCACGCCACTTGCGCCTGTGCTTTTTCTTGCTTAAATATTTGCTCTGAGTGATGCGGCGATCGCTCTCCGCTACTTTTTTGAGCCAGTATTTTCTCGGTTATATGCTGTATGTTGGCTTTGCGAGCCATCATTGCTGGCGTACTGTCTAGCCCAGCCGCAGCTAAAATTGTTTCCCATCGATAAACCCAATCATGCCTTGAGAGCGAATTGACAACATTGTTTGTACATATTTTCTGCAAGCGTTCGGGTTGCGAGTCTAGTGCGTTAATAATTTCAGCTATGCTAGGAGCATCGTAAGGAATTTTGATGACTGCATCCTCCCAGTCAAAACTTTGAGCGAACGATTTGCACTCAGGAGTCACTCCTAGCATGACTGCTCCTGCTGCTGCACCCTCATAAAAACGCGCGCCTACTTCTTGTTGTCCGCCAGTTGCACTGAGATCGTCTATTTTTGCTCTATTGGCAATGAAATAACGACTTTTTTTCAGGATATTTCTATACAGACTCCGGTGATATCTATAGTCGATCGCGTATAAATCCTTAATAGTTTCATATATGTAAAAAAAGTTATCTTTTTCTGCTAATTCCAATAAAGCTTGATGCGTCACTTGCGATCGGCGACCAACACTATAGAGATCGACACTGCGTTCTCTGCTGAGCGGATAGGGACAAAATTTAATTGCATCAATTCCGAAAGGAATATATTCACAAGGACGCTGAATTAGCTCGGCAACTCCCTCAATACTATGGCTAAAATTCATGAAAACATAGTCAAATTCCTGCAAAAATTCGAGCTGCACTTTCCACTTCTCAATATCTTTTGCCCAAATCTCATCTAGCCAAACTACGGCTTTATGACATTTATGTCGCCAATTCTTAATTGAGTTGATCGAGAGAATATCTAAAGGAGATTGACAGATAACAAAGAAGAGGTCGTACTCTCTGTCTAAATTGAATTGATTAAATAAAGGATTAATGAGCTTACCATTGCCAAGAGTTCTGGCAGCACTATTGGCGATTCTATTCGTTACTTTGAATAAGTTAGGATTTAAAACTGGTGTAAGTATGTCGGTTGAGTCTAAATCGCAAATCGTGTCCTCTAGCTCGTACAAATAACAGCGAGAGACATGAAATTTTATTTTCCGTAAAGATAGTAATAAAACGCGAGCGTCTTTCTGAGTATCGAGATTGAAGGCTACTGACATCTAGCTTACACCTACTCGAATATTTCAATTTAAAATTTTGAATAAATTACTGTTTTGTCATGCTAGAACTAACCGCTTGTATAGATGCAAGAGATCGATCTCAGACAGTAAATAAATTCATTGGATTGGTCTTGTCAGACTAATACAACAATTCCCACCTGATTTCCGCCAAAAAGTTATAGTAAACTGTTTCAACATCTGTAATAATTTATCGGCATTCCAAACTATGAGTCTATTTTTTTAGACTCAAACCATGCTCGACTTACCTAGACTTAAGGCGTGTAGGCGATAGGAATTGTATGCGTTGTAAGATGCTGCTGGTGAGATGCCACTGATGAAAACTAGCAAGCTGTATTTCGGCAAAGTAAATAAATCTCTGCCTTTATACGTATGATTTTATACTTTATAATAACTTCGCTCGGCTGGCAAGAAATTATGAAAGGAGACAGAAGACAAGGGAGACAGAAGACAGGAGGGAATCCCATGGAGAGAAAACAGGGGTTTCAATAAAGATGTTAATTCTTTTTTCTCCATAAATGAATTTAGGGGCTTTAAACCTATTGCCTTGAGACAAGAGAAAACAAGACATTCTGTCTCCTGTCTCCTGTCTCCCGTCTTCTTCTTTGGTAAAATGACTTCAAAATTTTGCCTTATTTACGCGAAAGTATTGAAATTTTCGCATAGTACTTTGCCACACCACTACTGTTTTAGCTACAGCTTGGGCAACCAATGCAACCTTACAAGTCTTCGATCGCTCAAGCGACGTTGCTATAAAGTGTATCTCTCTGACAGTAGGGACGATTGAGCGAGAGAATTGCTGTTTGTAATGTCTCTACTTCCATACAAGTACCGCCTACTGCCCCTGCCATTGTGGTGATGTGTTCTTCCATCAGCGTACCGCCAATGTCGTTGCAACCCCATTCTAAGGCTGTTGTTGCGCCTGCTAATCCGAGTTTGACCCAACTAGGTTGATGGTTAGGAATCCATTTTCCCAGATAAATTCGCGCTACCGCTGTGAGTAGCAAAGCATCTGCTAAAACTGGTTGATCTCTGCCAACGCGCTTTCTTAAAGGTGATGGTGCTTCTTGTCCGACGAAAGGCAGTAAAATAAACTCTGTAATCCTTGCTGGATATTGCCGCTCGATCGCAGTTTGTTGAAGCGATCGCAAATGTTCTAAGTGACGGATCTGCTGTTGGGGTGTCTCGATATGTCCCGATAGCATTGTACTCGTTGTTGGTAAACCGATTTGGTGCGCCGTACTCACAATTTCCAACCACGTCGCTGTATTAATCTTTTCTGGACACAGAACGCGCCTGACATCATCATCTAACACTTCTGCTGCCGTCCCTGGCATCGAACCAACACCAGCATCTCGTAAAGCTGCGATCGCGCTAGCGTAGCTCAAACCGTCTTCCCTCGCAATAAATTGCACTTCTTGAGGAGAAAAGGCATGTAGGTGCAATTGGGGAAATTTCGATTTAATCAGTTTGACTAAGTGCAAATAATATGGCAGCGACTTCCCCTCAATCTTTGCTGTGGGATGAAGTCCCCCTTGCATACAAATTTCCGTCGCCCCTCTTTGCACGGCATCGGTAGCTTTTGCTAAAATTTGTTCCTCTGCCAACCAGTAGGAACCTGCTTCGCCTGCATCGCGACGGAAGGCGCAGAAACTACAATGTTGTTCGCAAATATTAGTAAAGTTGATATTGCGATTGACGACATAAGTAACCGTGTCACCTACTTGTTGGTGGCGAAGTTCGTTGGCAGTGGCGCGAATCGAAGCAATTGCTGCTGTAGAGGTTTGTTGTAACAACTCTACCCCTTCATCTGGAGTTATATCGGCTCCAGAAAGGGCGCGATCGAGAATAGTTTCAATTGTTTTTGCAAGCATGTTGGTTGGTCATTAGTCATTGGTCATTAGTCATTTTTTATTACTCTCCCTTATCTTATCCCTAGCCCCTAGTCCCTCTGAGGAATACCGACAGGAGAAAGTCCAGCGATCGCTTGTAGGTTTTGACTGCGGAGTAATTCCATAAAATCTAAAGTTGGTCTTCCTTCTATCTGTGCCACCGCCTCAATTGCCGATAATAGGTGTTGAGCCGCCTCCGCTTCACCATAGCCCCGTCGCCCAGCAATACGTACTGCTGCCTCATCTGCTGCTACCTCCGCTTGAGAACTACGATTGTTGCGCCAGATCCGAGTTCCGGCGATCGCGGTTAATGCGCCAGCTGCAACAGTACCCACTACATCCCCCTGAACGATTTCTACTACCGCTGCCAAAATTCCAGCTAGTACGACTCCTTGATAGATATCTGCTTTAAACCATCTCACCGCCGTCAACCAGCTAACAGTCCGCAACAGCAACAAGTCTCGCTGTGATTGGGGCAACCGCCGCCAGAGATCGAAATTAATTGAAATGCGGCGTTCCTGCTGCCACGGCAAGGGGAAAGCATAATCGATAACTTTCGTCTGCTCCCGCTTGCTTGCAATTTTAGTCAACATCCGACCAGAAGCAGGCATTAAGTCCAGAAGGCGGCGAATTTCAGTAGTTGGTTCCATTCTTAGAGGCTGGGGAAAGAAACAGGGTATAGGGTGTAGGGTGTGGGGTGTAGGACAAGGAGAGAAGGGGAAATTTGCCAATTACCCATTACCCATTACCACGCATTACTCACTACTCACTAGATAATAAATAATAGACCTAAGAAATTATCTCTCAATGGATGCTTTTGCTCCTCTTCCGCCAGAATGGACTCAACAGGCGACACATGCCAATGAATTTTGTTGTCCCCGTTGTCGTTCTAGTAGCCGCGAAGCAGAACGGGTGTGGCTAAATCGGCGATCGCCTGTATTTACCGAAAATAATCGTCGCAAATGGCAAGAATTTTATCAATGCCATTGTGGTTGTGTTTGGTGGGCGTGGAGTAACGATCGCCCCCCCTCAGATCTAATTCCGCAAGAAGACTGCGATCGCTAGTGGTTGGTCATTTGTCATTAGGAAGTGAGTAGTGAGTAGTGAGTAGTGAATGGGGAGTGGGGAGTGGGAAGCAGGTGTGCAGGTGCAGGTGAGAATTTACTAACTAGTCACTGGTCACTGATAACTGGTCACTGATAACTGACTTGATGAGATACAATACAATGCAAAGAAAGATACCTTTGTCAAGCTGATGAAATACTTCTTTAGAAGAATGGCAGGCAAAAGAGATATTTCTTAATCTGGAAGCCAGTAGGAGGGCTAGGCAGAAAACTCAGTTGGAAAGCTCGTGCATTGTTGCCCAACCAATCACTCGTTGAATTTATAGGAATAAAGCTATGAGCGATCGCTCGTCATCGGAAGCATCAATCTTCTTGAGTTACCTCAGAAACGGGATTTGGTTTTTGGGAATATCTTTTTGGTTATTCGGCATCATCGACCGCAGTATCGCATCTTTCTCGGATGGGTCTATATCGAGCATAGATACAATCCAGCTATTTACAGCCGCCTTTTTCTTCATCAGTTGGCTGTTCCTCAAACCACAGTCAGGGAGCAGAGAGCAGGGAGCAGAGAGCAGGGAGCAGAGAGCAGGGAGCAGAGAGCAGGGAGTAGAAAGCAGCGAACCGCGAATAGCGATCGGTAATTGATCTTATCGAACGTTGCTAAAGTTGCGATCGCTAATTGCTAGCTGCTTCAATATTCCTGGTACGGTCGAGTGTAAAGCGTGGCGAATAGCTTCGAGCTGCTCTAAATCGACTTCATTTATCCATTCATCCATGAAGAACTTTTTCACTTCAATGGATAAGACGCAGGCAGAATGGGGAAACTTTTGATGCACCCAAGTAGGAAAATGTCCGCCGTAGAATTTGACATTTTCTTTGACATCGAGTTTCCTGCCGAAATAGTCAAAATTGCGAAGATCGGATAGAAAACTTTCAATTACAGGATGCCAGCGATCGCGATCTAGTGTAGCACTGCCTAAATTAATTTCGGGATTATATTTTGGATCGGCAGGTTTGGCTTTTCGTCCCAAACGACGATGATTATACGTATGTAATTCAAAGACAACAAAGCGACCGTGGCGGCGTTCCAAATCTCTAAAAACTCGTTCGAGATGGGCGTAAAAAGCATCGTATTCAGCTAGGGAACGGGCAATAATTTCCGGAGATGGTGCAGAGCGCCAAACTTTTAATCCCCATGCATCTCTGGGTTCAATATAAATTGCTTTGTCTCTAGAACGGTTGAAATCGAATTCAAATCGCGATCGCTTTACCACAATTTGCGTATCTGCGATCGTCGTCCAAGCCGCAGTAAATGGGTCTTCTTCTCGCCAGCGATCGGCTTCACTTATGACCATTAAATCTGCAACTTCTTGCCTAACATCGTGACCGTCATGTAAAGCCACAGCCGCGATCGGGCCATTTCCAGCTTGATTTAATACCCAGCTTGGATTCATCAGTTATCAGTTATCAGTTATCAGTTATCAGCGAACAGAAAGTAGGTAGCAGGTTGAAAATTTTAGCGATCGATCTTAATCTAAATACTTACTCATCTGTTCATTTTCTCTTATGTAGTGTACTATAAACTGTAATAAATAACACTTTTTCAGTTATCAGTTATCAATAAATTAGGCGAGAGGCAAGAGATAATTTTTGACTTTTGACTTCTTACCCTAGCCCCCAGCCCCTAGCCCCTAGCCCCTAGCCCCCTTTATATGACACGCGGTACAATTGCGGCTGGAGATGTAAGAACAGCCGCAGCAGGAATTGAAATGTTTCGCCTTGGTGGTAATGCTTTTGATGCAGCTGCTGCCGCTGTTTTGGCTTCATTTGTGACCGAATCATCTCTGACTTCTGCTGCTGGCGGTGGTTTTCTGTTGGCGCATACTCAGGAAAATCAAAATATTTTATTTGATTTTTTTTCCCAAACCCCTATTTATAAAAGACCTACACAAGAAATTAGTTTTTATCCCATAGACGTTAACTTTGGTGATGCGATTCAAGAGTTTCATATTGGCATGGGTGCGATCGCTACACCAGGAAATATCGGCGGGATTTTTCACGTTCAGCAAAAATTAGGTAAATTACCTTTTCATATTGTTACCGAGCCTGCAATTCACTACGCCAAATATGGTATAGAAGTCAATAAATTTCAAACTTACTGCTGGCAAATTCTCCAACCAATTTTAACGGCTACTAAAGCAGCACGGCAAATCTATGCACCAAAAGGAGTGTTGCTGGAGGTAGGAGATAAGTTATTTATGCCAGACTTTGCCGATACATTAAGTTATCTCGCTCAGCAGGGAGTACGAGAATTTTATCAAGGGGACATTGGGCGGCAATTAATTCAAGATTGTCAAACTGATGGCGGTTATTTAACTCTAGCAGATTTAGCTCAATATCAAGTTATTGAAAGACAACCACTAACGATTAACTATCGGGGTAATACGCTATTAACAAATCCACCTCCTAGTTCGGGAGGGGTTCTAATTGCTTTTGCCTTAGAATTATTATCTCAATTTGAGTTAAATAAAATTGGTTTTGGCACACCGCTACACTTACAAATTCTGACAGCCGTGATGCGATTAACAGATCGCGCTAGAAAAGAAAAATACGATACTAATGTTCATCAATCTGATATAGATAAAATCTTTTTAACCACCGCTCAAGTGACTGAATATGCCTCTCAGTTGGATCGATATGTGAAAAATCAATATGCAAGCAAGTGGGGGAGTACGACTCATCTGAGTGTTGTCGATAACGAAGGAAATGCCGCTAGTGTCACAACCTCTAATGGAGAGGGTTCGGGTTATATCATTCCGAATACGGGCATTATGCTAAATAATATGCTGGGCGAAGACGATCTAAATCCGCATGGCTTTCATCAATGGCGAGAGAACGTGCGAATTTCTTCGATGATGTCACCTACAATTGTATTGAAAAATAATCGCCCTGAAATAGTTTTAGGTTCTGGTGGTTCTAAGCGAATTAGAACGGCAATTTTACAAGTTATTTCTAATATTATTGATTTTCAAATGCCCGTAGATCTGGCTGTGAATAATTCTCGCCTTCATTGGGAAGATAGCGTACTGAATCTCGAACCAGGGTGGAGTGAGGAAGCGATCGCTAACTTGATTTCTGCTGACGAAACATCTCTGTTATGGAACAAGCAGAATATGTTTTTTGGCGGAGTACATACAGTTATGGAAGATGAATCGGGAGGCATTTCAGGCGCGGGAGATAAACGGCGAAATGGAGCGATCGCTTCAATCTAAATACATTCAAAATAGGGTGGGCAATGCCCACCCTACGCTCTAAAGCCCCCTTTAAAGAGAGTTGGGGGGATCTAACCTACCAATGCTTCCTCTTTAATTTTCGCCCCAAAATGTTCGACCAATAAATCCCGCACCACTGCTTTTAAATCTTCACAAGCCACCCGTTTCATCACCTCTTTACCTAAGTGGGCATCTTTACCAACTTTACCACCCATCCAGATATCTACTGCTTCCACAGTGCGATCGTCTTTGCGCGTTTTTGTTCCGATAAAACCAATATCTGCTACTTGAGGTTGACCGCAAGAATTAGGGCAGCCCGTCCAGTGAATTCGCACTGGTTGAGTTAAAACTAGCTCTTGTTCTAGTTCCTTAACTATTGCCAAAGCACGATTTTTGGTTTCGATAATTGCAAAACCACAAAATTCATTTCCCGTACAAGAAACTAAGCCTCGATTGAGAGTTCCTGGTTCGATTGTAAAACGTTCTTTGAGCAGAGGTTCGGCTAGAAATGCACTCAAGCGGGTATCGGGAATATGTGGAATAATTAAATTTTGCTCGACGGTAAGGCGAATTTCGCCATTGCCGTAAACTTCTGCCATCCGCGCTAGTTCAAACATTTCGTTGGCATATAAGCGACCGACAGGAACGTGCAATCCGACATAATTCAATCCCGTTTGCTTTTGGGGATAAACTCCAATATGGTCGCGTTTTTCCCAATCGATTTCATCTTTTTCTGCTGCTGTGGCTAATGGTTTGCCAAACCGTTGTTCTACCTCAGCGCGAAACTTTTCGATTCCCCATTGATTGATTAAATGCATCATGCGGCACTTTTGGCGGTTTTCCCTCGGTCCATTTTCGCGATAGACCATCATCATCGCCAGAGTTAAAGCAACGACATCGTCAGAGGGAATCCAAGCATCGAGAGGAATTGCCGTCACGTATTGATTTGGGGCAAAATAACCGCCGACAATGATGTTAAAGCCGAGTATTCCGTCCTTATAAGCAGGGAGAAAGCCGAGGTCGTTGATTTCGGCATGTACGGAGTTATCGCGACCGCCAGCAACGGCTATATTAAACTTGCGGGGTAAATCGCTCAGTTCGAGATTGCCTTCACCGTTGTTGGTAATTGCATCTTGGAGAATGCGACACAAGCCGCGCGTATCGATGAGTTCGTTAGCATCGATTCCCGCCACAGGCGAGCCTGTTATGTTACGCACGTTGTCCATCCCCGATTGAACGCAGGTTAGACCAGCTTGTGCTAGGAGATTGATAATAGTGGCAACGTCTTCAATACGGATGCCGCGTAGTTGTAAGTTTTGGCGCGTGGTAATGTCTGCGTTTCCCTGGTCTTGAAATCCCGCACCTTGACAGTAGCGTTGGACAATATCTGCCAGTACTCGCATTTGCGTGCTAGTTAAGATACCATTCGGTATCCGCATCCGCATCATAAATTTGCCAGGAGTCACTGGGCGATGGAAGAAACCCAGCCATTTGAGTCCGAAATCTCGCTCGAACTCGTCCATTGCTTCCCAGCCAATTTGGGCAAAGTGTTCTAGTTCTTGTTTGAGTAATAAGGGGTGTTTTTTAGCTTTTGCTTGTTCGACTTTGTTTAATTTTTGTTTCTTGGCTGCTTGTGTCATCGATACTAGCCTACGAGGGTTAATTTACTGCCAAGCGATCGCATTTTCGCATCAGATCGGATTGTTTGTAAAATCCTTTTGTTGCTAGATTATTCGGCTTGAGTGAAAGGGTTCGTAGGTTTTGTTACCGTTACTCTAATTTTGTGCTGATTATTTATCTTTAGTAGTAGTGCATCTGTCTGTGGAATGATGTTGCAGGCTGGAGACTAGGAAGAAATTTGCTCGTCTTTTTGACTTCCGACTTGGCGTACGAGCGGTTTTAGCAGAGAGATTGACAGCCAAAGCCTGTAAATTGTTGGTCAACCCCCGCCCCTACGACTTCTGACTTCGCATACTAACTACTCGTATGCAACCGCGATCGGTGGTAGAGTCACGGTAAACGTAGCTCCTACCCCAACTTGACTCTCTACGAAAATCTCGCCGCCGCAAGCCTCGATACACTTTTTAGCGATCGCCAGTCCTAAACCAGTACCAGGAGTGCTGCCAACATTGCTAGCGCGGTGGAAAGGTTGAAATAGCTGTTGTAAATCTGCTTTGGGAATACCAATTCCCCAATCTTGAATCTGAAAAGTTACTATTTCCGATCGAGCAATTAAATTAAACTGTACTCTACTACCTGCGGACGAGTATTTAATCGCATTGCTGAGTAAATTACCTAAAATATGCCGCAGCAAATTTTCATCCCATAATGCTTTTTCTACTTGCCCTTGACAGGTGAAAACCAGATCGATCTGTTTTTTAGCTGCACTAAGTTCTAGTTCTACAACCAGTCCTTGGCAAAATTCTTGAATATCTAAATAAGAGAGCTGGCACTGGAGTTGACCTGCTTCAGCTTTACCTGCTAAAGAGACTTCATCCAACATCTGCGCCATATTTTTAATTGCAGTATTAATATGTTGAAAATGCAGTAACTTTTGCTTTTCAGTTAATTTCTGACCGCTATTTTGGAGTAATCCAGTTGCTAAGAGAATTGTCGTCAACGGACTGCGAAAATCGTGCGATAGCATCGAGACAAACTCCGATCTAAATCGATTGAGTTGCTGAGCTTTATCTAACTCAACCGCGCTTTCTCGCACTTGGGTTGCCAAGGCTTGATTTTTAGCTTGTAAAGCTTCCGCCGCCTGCTTGCGTTCGATCGCGTAACAGAGCGATCGCACCAACAATTTAGCATCGATCTGCCGTTTAACTAAATAATCTTGTGCCCCCTGTCGTACCGCCTCAATTGCCAATTCGTCATCGTTCATATTCGTCAAGACGACAATCGGTAAATTAGGTGTTTGTTGTAGCAAGGGAGGTAAAGATGCTAACCCCTGGCTATCTGGTAGTGTCAAATCTAATAAGACGACATCGTAAGGGTGTGCAGATGCCACACCATGGCTGAGTTCTGCTAAGGCATCTCCCAATCGCTTGACATGTACCAAATGAAAGTGTCTGAGATTGGCTTGCCGCAAAATCTCTTGTAGAAATCTGGCTTCTGCCAAACTATCTTCAATTAACAAGACTTTTACTAAACTGGCAAGCATAGTTTTTTGGTTTTTCCCCCTCCTTTAGTGGCAATGCTTGTTTGGACTGAATAGCATCTATGCTCCTACAATACCAATTACACGTTTAAAATCTGAGATCTCGATTCCCCCTTTTTAACAGTGACCAGCGAGCAAAGACTGATAACCGAGATTCAAATAGCTATTAACAGATAACAGATAACTGGTAACTGGTAACTAGTCACTGGTAACTGGTAACTGGTCACTGACTTATTGTGATGGCAGGGTAACGGTAGAGAGCCAAAACTCTTCAATTCCCTTGACAATTTGAAACAATTGGCTGAGATTGCGAGATTTGGTGATGTAGCAATTGACATGCAAAGCGTAACTGTGGGCGATATCCTCATCGTTCCGAGAAGTCGTAAGGACGACAACGGGAATGCTTTTGAGTTGAGGATCGGCTTTAATTTCTGCCAAGACTTCTCGCCCATCTTTTTTGGGTAAGTTGAGATCCAGCAAAATTAAATCGGGACGAGGTGCATTGACATACTCGCCCTCTTGACGCAAAAATGCGATCGCATTCACGCCATCCCTTACCGACATAACTCGATGAGGTACAGAACTACCTTTGAGCGCCTCTTCAATTAAACGGACATCAGCTCTATTGTCCTCTACCAAAAAGATCGTTTTGGGTTTTGTGTCCGCTTCTCCGCTCACGATCGCGTCCTCCTACGGGTAGCGTAAAATAAAATGTTGCTCCAGTACCAAGTTGCGACTCGACCCAAATTCGCCCTCGGTGACACTCGACAATCTTTTTACAGATAGCTAAACCCATTCCCGTACCTGGATATTCATCGCGTGGGTGTAGGCGCTGGAAGATGACGAAAATGCGATCGCTAAATTGCGGTTCGATACCCATCCCGTTATCTTTAACTGAAAATAGCCATTCTTCTTCTTCTAGCCGTTGCGCCGAAATGTGAATTTCTAATGGGTTATTGCTGCGGAATTTAATTGCGTTACTAATCAAATTCTGAAACAGTTGCATCAATTGGGTGCTATCTGCCATGACAATTGGTAGCGGATCGCGAGTGATTTTCGCGCCACTTTCAGCAATTCGCTGTCGTAAATTTCCTAAAGCACGGTCTAAAGTTGTATCGACTTCTGTAAGTTCAAATTCAACTCCCTGCATTTCTACTTTAGAATACGCCAGCACGTCATCAATCAGCGTTTGCATTAAGCTGACTCCCTCGACGGCAAAGTTAATAAATTCCTTCGCGTCTGCGTCTAGTTGTGCTTGATAGCGCATTTCTAACAATTGGACGTAATTTGCTACTTGATTTAGCGGTTCTTGTAAGTCATGGGAAGCAACATAGGCAAATTTTTTCAGTTCGGCATTAGATCTTTCTAAATCGGCTGCTAATTGCGCTAGTTCGTCAGCTTGGCGCAGAACGATATTTACAATTGCTTTTCTCAGTTCCAACGCTGCTTTAACTTCTACCTGTTGCCAGGGTAAAGAGGTAAGGCGTACTGTTTCTTGCCATAATTGGAAAGATTTACGCGGACACAACCGCAAGCCCTCATCAGAATTAAGTTCGTAAGCATTGTGAGGATCGCCACCCCAATTTACTGTTTGAATCACTTCAGGGCGAAACCATAATACATAGTTGCGCTTAGAAATTGGAATTGCTAATAAGCCGCTAGCAACGTGTTTAAATCTTTCCGCATCAGGATAAATTTGCGTTAAAGAATCCGTATAAAAAACTTCTTCTTGAACGTTGTTTTTCAGCCATTGAACTAAAAAATTTAAGTCTTCTACGGCGGGAGTTTTACCAATCGTCTTACAAGTGTTGCCACAACAAATCGCTGCGCCTTGAGCATTGGCTAGGTCGAGAAGATTTGGTTTGTGTTCGAGCAAACCATCGACAAAATTCTCTTCTTGTGACATATATTCGACTAAAGTTGACTGCATGTAAGCCAACTGTCGCCGATAGGCAAAATCTTCCGTTTCTTCTCTAGAGGCAATTTCGGAAAATACCATCCGCCCCAAAAATTCGCAGGCTTTGCGTAATTCGTAAGATACGTACATGGGAGTTTGATGGTGGCAAGCAATTAAACCCCAAAGTTTTTGTTCTTTAATTAACGAGATTGTCAGCGAAGCACCTACACCCATATTATGTAAATATTCATAATGACATGGTGCGGCACTTCTGAGAATTGAATTTGTTAGTTCGGTTGGTTCTTTACTGATTGAATTAATTGCTGGTACGAGGGTTACAGGTTCGCAACGGCTATCGGGAATTAAGCGAATCCAATTAGAGGCAAACAATTTTCTGGCTGGTCTGGGAATATCTGATTCAGGGAAGTGCAGCCCAAAATAAGGTTCCATACTGTCGAGTTTTTCTTCGGCAATTACAGAACCATGTCCGTCGTTATCGAACTTATACAACATAACTCTGTCAAATCCAGTCACGTTGCGGATTTCTTGAACGATGATTTGACAGAATTCTTGCAAGTTAGATGTTTCTTCTAGACGGTTAATAGAGGCTCTAGCTAAGTGGTAAAAACTGAGGAAGGGAATATTTTCTTGGGCTAGTGCTGGTTCTAATTCTAAAATTAAAAAGCCTTCGGTATTCCGGTGAAATACACCGTCGAATACTGAATATTCATCACCTTTTTTTCGCACCCATAGTTTTACGGGATTGATCGGATCGAGGTCAGATGCGGTTATACCAGATTTAATTCTTTCTAGCTGAAAAGGATCGATAAATTCTGATAGTGGTTTTTGTAGCATTTGTTCGGCAGCAATTCCGAACGTTGCGATCGCATTGCTACTAATTTGTAAAATCGTCAGATCCGGTTCTGCTAATACTAATAAAATTCCATGCGGTTGAATTTGATTAAAAATATGAATTGCTGGTTCTTTTAAACTGGTAATGTCGATACCTTGAGCGTGAAAATCGATGACCATAATGCTTCTCCTTAATGAGTTACGGGAGCATCAACAGAGAGGCGATCGCTCTTTTTTATTCTGGCGATCGACCATCTTATACTATTTAAATTTAACTCCCGCATAGATTAAAAAACACTACTACTGCCTGAATTTTCTCGGTTATCATCAGGCTAATCGCTAAAAATCTCGTGTCTCTCAATCTTTTTCTTCAGGGAAGTTTATCACGATTGGCAAAACAAAATTCCGTGCGATCGCGTTTTGTATCTTAATTAATGCAATCCTATTTGAAGGAATATAAACTTTTTATAAAAAGTACAACTTAAAAATATTTATCTACACAGAAATCGAGCATTTACTATAGCAAAGTTTGCTATAATGAAATATATAGCATGAATTTTGCCGCGATCGTTCCGACTTCCGACTTCTTGCCCTAACCATTGGTAAGATACGTATCTAAATCTGGTACGTCTACCCAAGAACGCTGCTGGTGGGAAGCGTGACTGAGATCCATCAATAATTGAGAGTAAACCCCTTCGCGGATGGAGGGAATTAAAGATTCTCCGCTCTCAATTCCTTGCACCCATTGATTAACTACGCGAATAAACGGGGCGATGCGTCCGTCGGTGTAGGTTTTATCAAATCCCAACCGCATTGGAATTTCTAATTCTACTGGTGGTTGTCCGGCGTTAGCAGCCCAGAGGTGAAAGCCGTGGACGTAATCTTTTTGATTTTGACTGCATAAAACTAAAGTACCGCGATCGCCATACACTTCTACCGAGTGCGTGCGGTTGGCATATACTGCCGAACTGATACTAACTTGACAAGGCGTACCGTCTGCTAGTTCTAGCATCAGCATACAGGTGTCATCTGCATCTACAGGCTTCATTTCCCCCGTCAGTGGATCGAGTCGTAGAGGGATACTAGTACTCAACTGGGCGCATAATTTTTGTACCGTACCAAATAGCCAATTAATGTAATCAAAAGTATGGGAAGCCAGCGCCCCCAAAGCCCCACCCCCCATATCTTGACGAGAATACCAATTCCAAGGACGGGAAGCATCGGCACGACTGGGAACTAACCAATCAATTTTAATTAAGCGTTTTTTCCCGACATAATTTTCAGCCACTAATTCGGCTAGCCTTTGCCATGCGGGGACGAAGCGATATTCAAAATCTAGGGTAACGACGAGTTTGTTAGCTCTGGCTAGATGATACAGTTCTCGCGCTCCTGTGGCTGAGAGCGTGGTAGGTTTTTCTAACAACAGGTGTTTTCCCGCTTGCAGGACTGTTTTTGCCATTTCGTAATGCAGAAACGGCGGCGTAGAGATGCTGACTGCTTGAACTTCTGGTAAAGCGACAATCTCTTCTATAGTTTGACAAGTATGGGGAATATTATGAGTTTGAGCGATCGCATTGGCTTTCTCGCGATCGCGATGATATACTGCCACCACCTGCGTCCGTGGATGAGCTTTAAACCCAGGTAGATGCACTTTTTGTCCAAATCCCGTTCCGACTACCGCCACACCGATTGAAGACATAACCCGATTTCATGCCACTGCTCTTTCTTATTGTGCGACAGATAGGCAGTTATCAGTTATCAGTTATCAGTTATCAGTTATCAGTTAATTCTAACTTTTGACTTACTAGTGAAATACTTCTGATTTCTGACTTGTGACTTCTGACTTCTCCCTCGGAGCAAATTGATGTGCATTTTCTGTCATTGGCTTCTGACGCTGGGAAATGTCGGTTGGCTGCACGTTGTTTGCTTTGAGACTTTCAGCGTTTAAGCGATATCCTACATTACGGACGGTTTGAATTAAGCTCGGTTGGCGCGGGTCGATTTCGACTTTTTTCCGTAAAGATAAGACGTGAGTATCGATGGTACGAGGATTATCTATAGCATCGGGCCAAGCACGTCGCAGTAATTCGGAGCGGCTGAGGGGTAATCCTCCAGCCTGAGCGAGAACGTAGAGTAAACTAAATTCCTGGGGAGTGAGGTCGATGTATTCGCTTTTAAAGTAAACGCGACGCTGGACTAAATCTATTTGCAAAGTGCCGTAGTCTAAGTAAGCTGGTGCGGCTGGCGTACGATGGCGGCGGATCAGTGCTTCAATTCGCGCCAAAAATTCCTGCATACCAAAGGGTTTGCACAAGTAATCATCTGCTCCTGCTTTTAAGCCAGCGACGATATCGGCTTCAGTATTGCGGGCAGATAGCATCAGAATCAGCGGTTGTTGCTGTTGTTGCAACCAACGGCAAAATTCCATACCGTCACTATCGGCTAGTTCAGCATCGAGGATGATTAACGTGGGCTGGCGCGTTAAAAATACATCTCGCGCTTGATACAAACTAGCTGCTTGATAAACTCGATAGCCAACCTGCTGCAAATGCCAACTAAGTAGCGATCGCAGATGTGGATTTCCCTCTACAATTTCTATACAAACCGAGGTCACAGGTGCAAAATCCCTTTTATACGTGACTCTCAAGGTATCAAAGCCTGTGTCAAGCTTTTGTAACAGCTGCTACCTCCATAGTAACTCTGCACCAGACTTGACGAATAGATGGACATCGAGTAACATAACCTTCTAACAACTTTGCTTAATAAAACTTAATATTCGAGCAGATGTTTTCTGACAGATTTTTTGACATAACTTTGACATAAGTTTGACATAACTTAGCGACTTCTCCTGGAGGTAGGAGTAAATTGGGTAGGGATGACGAAGGGTAAAAATCGCCCTTGAGATACAAACTTCTTGGTATTAATCTAGTTTATGATGGAATTAAATAAGACTAAGACTATCTCCGTAGAGGAATCATTCCATTATTAGATAGTCATAAAAGACTCAGAATAAAATCGGTTCGCGAAAACTGAATACACTCTTATTAAGAAGTTTCTAATTCCTGTGTCGCGAGAAAGCGCGATCGCCTCTTGAAAAACTTATTCTATACTCTACCAGAGTAACTTTCCCCGAACGGTATATTTACAGCACAATTCCAGGCACATTTTTAAGGCACATTTTTAAGGCACATTTTACTCATTCATTCCGTGTTATGTTACAAGACACACAGACAATCCGGCACTATCAAAAACTCACCGATGCCCTGGTCGAAATGTGGCAAAGGGGCTATCGCACGGACGATTTACGCTTGTATTTAGATGGCTACTTAGCAGCCATGAGACATGCCAATATTCTCGAACCTTTCTTAATTCATCGTTTGGAGGAAGAAGCAACTCGCTTTTTATACGATCCGTACAACTTTGAAATGCCTGTTCAACCGGAACCAGAATCGGACTATTATTAAACTATTCTCAACTGGATAGAACTTAAGATTGAATTTAGTCTTTGAATTTCAGTTCGCTTTTTCTCAGTATGTAAAATAAAACTTGGCTCAGATAGTTGATACCAGCATTAGCTGAAAATTGTCAATAACTAAAAACTAAATTTGTTGCAAATAAGTAGGGGCGCGCAGATGTACGCCCCTACTTATGTATCTATACTAATACGCCTGCGCGATCGCAGTTTTTAAGAAGCCAGCGCGACTTCTACCATCTGTTGCAGTTCGCCACTTTGGTACATTTCAATCAGAATATCGGAGCCACCTACAAACTGACCGTTGATATATACTTGAGGAATTGTGGGCCAATTGGAATATTCTTTAATTCCCTGACGAATTTCGGAGTCTGCGAGTACGTCAACAGTTTCAAAGGGAACTCCCAAAGTGTTGAGAATCTGCACGACATTGTTAGAAAAACCGCATTGGGGCATTAACTTATTCCCCTTCATGAAAACCAAGATTTTGTTTTGTTGAACTAAATTGTCGAATCGCTCTTTCAATTCTGGAGTCATAGCTGTTATTCCTAGTCTTGAGGATTGGATGTTAGTGCTAGCGTGGAATTATCAAAGAAGCTAGTTCATACCACTTGGCTAGCAGCTTGCCAAGCTTGAGGTGTGTAAGTCTTCAGTGCTAGGGCGTGGATAGCTTCTGAGGACATTGCTTGGTTGAGAGAACCATAGACGAGTTGGTGCTGTTGTACTCGTCCCTTGCCTTCAAACTGGGAAGAAACGACTACTACTTGGTAGTGATCTCCACCCCCAGTCAAGTCTTGTACTTGAACTTGGGCATCTGGCATCGCCACCTTAATCATTTCCTCAACTTGCTGAGGACTAATCATTTCAATTCCTAATTGCTGAACTCTCTTCTAATTTAACTATTTCTGGCGATAGATGATAGATGAGCGATCGCGCTGCGCTACTGTTTTGGTGGAGACTGTTCGGCAGGCTTGGCTTCACTCCGTTGCGGCGCGCTGCCAGCATCGCCAGCGCGCGGAAAAGGCGCATCAACAAACCCTAACTCGAATAGTTGTTGGTAAGCTTTTTTGCCCAAATCTCTGGTTGGGTTTTGACTGTTAACAATCTGAACTAGTAGCGGTACGGCAAGCTCTGGCTTGTTTTGCGCTCGGTGAACCAAAGCTAGTTGGTAAGTTGCATCATCGCGCATTTGTGCTGTATCCAACGCCTTCTTGCGCTGGCTATCGGCAACGCGGTTGTCAATACCTTGGAAGTTACCAGCCAACTGTTGGTAGAAATTAGACATTTGATTGAAAACCTGACGCGCCTCCTGAAGCTTTTTTACTGCGGTATCGTAGTTTTGAGACGAGATAGCGTTGCTAGCTTCTGACATTAGCCGTTGACCGCCAGCCACGCTCAAAACGCTGTTATTCTGAGCAGAGGGCTGGACGATGTTAGGATTTTTTGGATCGATAGGTTGAGCTTGGTTAGGGCTGGCTGGTGCTGGAGGCGTTTGCGCCTGGGTGTGGATCGGAGAAAGAAAAGTCAGGGCTGCGATCGCTGAGAATAATGTTATGCAGCTATGGTAGAGGAAGCGTTGAGTTCCAGCAGAAATCATGGCTTAATTCCGTGCGCTAAAAAACACAAGACCGATTTTGAACTTCGGGTATCTTATCAGTGACCAGTGACCTGTTACCAGTTATCAGTAGAAAGTGAGTAGTGAGTAGTAAAAATACTCCTAGCTTCTGACTGCTAACTTCTGTGTTTGACCGAAGAAGAAGACAGGAGACAGGAGCGTGATGACAGAATGTCTTGTAATCGGGCGTGTCTCCTGTTATAAAACTCTTATGCAAGGGGGATACAAGCTTACCTTTAATACAAACAATTATGTCGAGATACGTAGTACAGCGGGCGGAGGCGGAGGTATCCTCCGCATCGAAGCCTTTCGTTGAGACATAATCAGTCAATATTCCAATCCCCTGTATTTATACAGGGGTACTCCTGTCTCCTGTCTTCTGTCTCCTGTCTCCTTTGAATTGTAACTTTTGCCTTTGTTCCCTTTGCTGCGATACGTGATGCTATGGCTGGCTTTAAACAAAAAATTCCTTGCTTTCAGAACGTATGGCAGTAGTGCTGTCTTGCTCCACAGTTGCTTGTATCTGATTGTCCAACTGTTTGAGCGTTAGTTCTAAGTCTTGCGTTAAGCGTTTAGCCTCTTGCTTGATCGAACCCGTGCTATATTCTGATACTAATATAGGAGAACCAATGCGAATCTTAACTTCGCATCGCCAAGGTACATTTGGCTGACTATAGTATATGCCGATCGGTACAATTTTTATGCCTAAATCTGGCTGACTTAATTCGGCTTGTAGTGCCAAGCGAGCCAAACCAGGTTGAAGAGAATTAAGCCTGCGTTCGCGGTTTTCTTGTAGGTTGCCACCTTCAGGAAAAATGACTAGCATTTCTCCTTGCTGTAATAGTTCCACGCCATGTCTGAGAGTGGCAATAGACGGGCGTTTAACATCTACAGCAAACCCACCCATGCGACGAATAACCCAGCCTTGAAAACCCTTCATTTCGTCAATGGATACCATGTAGCGCGGATCTCGCCCTGTAGCAATTTTACCGATTGTGGCTGGTACGAGAATAGCATCCCAACGAGAGCGATGGGTGGGCGCAACGATGACGGAACCGCTATTCGGCAAGTTTTCTTGCCCGCTAATTTCAATTTTGCCAAAATAAAACGGTAAAACTAGATGCTGTCCAATAGGATATAGTATGGACGTTAACCAAGGCGCGACACGAGAGCTTGTAGCAGCCACCTTGGTATTTTTGATTGTCTCAATATCAGTGTGTGAGGAGTCGAGCTGAATCATGAGGGTGGCGAGTGTGTGAGCGAACGTAAAGTTATATGGCTTGTAATTCCACCGTAATTTTTTTTAGTTGCGATCGCTACACATAGGGGACAGTTTTAGCAGCGTCTGTTATTGATTATTGGTTATTGGTTGTTATTCTCCCCTGCACCTGAAGCTTTCTTCCCCGACTCCCGACTCTCCCTCTTACTGCGGAACCAAGCTTGTAACTGTTGACGACAGGCGGATTCTAAAATGCCGCCGAGGACGGGGAGACGATGGTAGGAACAGGCACTATCGGGAATGTTGGTGACGGTACGGATAGCCCCAGTTTTCGGATCGTCTGCACCGTAAACAAGTAATCCGATCCTAGCTTGAACGATCGCCCCCGCACACATGGGACAAGGTTCTAAGGTGACGTATAGGGTACAGCGATCCAAATGCCAGTTTTGTAGGGTGTTCCCAGCTTGGCGCAAGGCGATAATTTCTGCGTGGGCAGTAGGGTCGTTGTCTCGTTCCCGTCGATTTTCTGCTGCGGCTACCATGTTACCACTGGCATCGATGATAACTGCGCCTACGGGGACTTCTCCAGCTTCACCTGCGGCTTGAGCAAGGGCGATCGCCTGTTGCATCCATTGACGGTGGATAATATATTCTGGCGCTTCAACTGTCACGCTGCTACCGTCGTTTTCTCTTAGATCTAGCAAGGGATGCCCAGATGTACGCCCCTGACAAACATTATGCTGGCTGGGCGAGAAGAGGATCTAATTTGCCTTCAGTATCTAGTTTGTAGATATCGTCGCAGCCGCCGAAATGCTCGTTATTGATAAATATTTGGGGCACAGTTCGCCGTCCGTTGGCGCGTTCTGCCATTTTGTTTCTGGCTGCATCGTCACCATCAATCTTGTATTCCGTGTAGCTGACACCTTTCCACCACAGCAATAATTTGGCGCGGATGCAGTAGGGACAAGTCTGCCAGGTGTAAATCTCGACGTTGGCTTTGACTCGCTCTGGATGACGGTTGAGAATTGGATTGAGGAAGTCAAACATAGTTATGTCATTGGCAGGAATTTAGGCAGAAATTTAGGAACGCGATCGCGTATAAATTTTGTTTATACTTATTCTGATTATACTTAACTACAGTCAATCTACGCGGAAGTTTGGTAATTGGTAATTGGTAATCGGTTGTTAGTTGAGTGTTGTTGGCTGTTAGCAAATGACAAATGACAAATGACCAATGACGATTTTGGAGATTTAAGTTTTGGGTATTGAATTACGTAGTTATGTCTTTATAGATAGCTTACAGCCTCAACATGCAGCTTACATGGGGACGGTGGCAGCAGGTTTTTTGCCATTACCAGGTGATGCTTCTCTGTGGATTGAAGTTTCACCAGGGATTGAGGTAATCCGCTTAATGGATATTGCCTTAAAATCTGCTTCTGTGCGTCCAGGGGTGCAGGTGGTAGAACGGCTTTACGGACTACTAGAAGTCCATTCTAGCCGCCAGGGGGAGACGCGGGCGGCAGGTAAAGCGGTGATGGAAGCAATGGGAGTGCGCGAACGAGATTGTCTGAAGCCACAAGTGATGTCTAGTCAGATTATCCGCAATATCGATCCGCACCAAACGCAATTGATTAACCGCACCCGCCGAGGACAGATGATTTTGGCAGGACAAACGCTGTATGTATTAGAAGTACAGCCTGCGGCTTATGCAGCTTTAGCAGCAAATCAGGCAGAAAAAGCAGCTTTGATTAATATTTTAGAAATTCAAGCGGTGGGTAGTTTTGGGCGGCTTTACTTGGGCGGAGAAGAACGGGATATTTTAGCAGGTTCCAGTGCAGCGTTGGCGGCGATGGAAAATGCTCTCGGACGCGAAACCCCTGCCATTGGTGGGCGCAAGGAGTAGCAGAAATGGCAAATCAGGAGCATCTGGCGCTACTGCAACAGGGTGCGGTTGCATGGTTGAAGTGGCGCAAGCACAACACGCAGATTGAACCAGACTTGAGCGCAGCTCATCTTGTTAAGGTAAATCTTCGGGGTGCTAATCTTGTCAAGGCTAACTTGAAAAGAGCCAATCTGAATCGCGCTAAACTGATTGCAGCGAATTTGAGTGGGGCTAATCTCAGTGCTGCTAATTTGTGTGGGGCTGAGTTGATTGATGCTAATTTGCAAAAAGCAGAATTAGTTGACGCTCAGTTAATTTCAGCTCAACTGATGGGTGCAGATTTGGCTTATGCCAATTTGATAGGGGCAGATTTGCGGGGCGTAGATTTGAAAACAGCAGATTTGAGTCATGCTAATTTAACTGCGGCAGAATTTATTGGTGCGACTCTCAGCGAAGCGGATTTAAGTGGGGCGAAATTGAGTCGAGCTAGTCTTGTTTATGCTAATTTAACTGGCGCTAATTTCAGTCATGCTAATTTGAGTAGTGCTAATTTCTACGAAGCTGAGGCGATCGCAACTTATTTTTATCGTGCTAATTTATCTCAAGCTAATTTGAGCGAAGCTCATTTTGGTGGTGCATATTTGTTTGGTGCAGATTTGAGTGCGGCAGAGCTTTACATGACCGATTTGAGATGGACAAATTTAAGTAAAGCTAATTTTACGAGTGCTAATTTGTTTCAGGCGGATTTGAGGGGCGCTAATCTGAGTAGGGCTATTTTTACGGGGGCTAATTTAAGCGAGGCTCAGTTGGATGAGGCTAATTTGAGTAAGGCAATTTTTCAGGGGGCAATTATGCCTGATGGGAAGGTTCGTCGTTAGCGGAAGGATGTTGTTGTGTCGCGCATTAGCCGAAGGCGAAGCGAAGCGTTAGGCGCAAAGGCGCAAAGTCAAGACTCAAAGTTGTAACCGTAGGTACTTCGTAAGAGTTCGATCGCTGCTCAATCTGAAGCGATCGCCCTGACTTCACATTATCAGTATTTTTGTACTAAAGCACGAGAGAAAAAATCAAAACGCGATCGCCTCCTCAAATCCTCCCACTCCCTACTCCCTACTCCCTACTCCCTCCTTTAGCAGCAAAACTTAACAAAACCTGAGTAAATACTTGTAGTCCATGGGGTTACGCCGTTTGGTAGACTTAGGTACTGATGTAGCCGCAAAACAACAGCAGTAAATAGAGCATTGGGAGGACTGACCGCGTGGAAAATACTCTAGGTTTAGAGATTATTGAAGTTGTAGAACAAGCAGCGATCGCATCTTCCCGTTGGATGGGTAAAGGCGAGAAAAACACTGCCGACCAAGTGGCTGTAGAAGCCATGCGGGAAAGAATGAATAAGATTTACATGCGGGGTCGGATCGTTATCGGTGAAGGCGAGCGGGATGAAGCCCCCATGTTATACATCGGTGAAGAAGTCGGGATCTGTACCCGTCCAGATGCCAAAGATCACTGTAACCCTGATGAATTAGTCGAAATTGACATCGCCGTTGACCCGTGTGAAGGGACTAACCTAGTAGCTTACGGACAAAACGGTTCAATGGCTGTACTAGCGATCGCCGAAAAAGGCGGTTTGTTTGCTGCTCCTGACTTTTACATGAGAAAACTCGCAGCACCAGCTCCAGCACGCGGACATGTCGATATTAATAAATCTGCTACCCAAAATCTCAAAATCCTCTCAGAATGCCTCGGACGTGCCGTAGAGGAGCTAGTTGTGGTTGTCATGGATCGCCCCCGCCACAAAGAACTCATTCAGGAAATTCGCCAAGCAGGAGCAAGAGTACGCTTAATTAGCGATGGCGATGTCTCCGCCGCTATTTCCTGCGCTTTCTCTGGAACGAATATTCATGCCTTAATGGGAATTGGAGCCGCCCCAGAAGGCGTAATTTCCGCCGCTGCGTTGCGTTGTTTGGGCGGGCATTTCCAAGGACAATTGATCTACGATCCAGAAGTAGTGAAAACTGGTTTGATTGGCGAAAGCAAGGAAGGCAATATTGCCCGCTTGAAAGAAATGGGTATTGATGACCCAGACCGAGTTTACAACGCCGAAGAGTTAGCCTCTGGTCAAACCGTCTTATTTGCTGCTTGTGGTATTACTCCAGGTACGCTAATGGAAGGTGTCCGCTTCTTCAAAGGTGGAGCCAGAACTCAAAGTCTAGTTATCTCTAGCCAATCCCGCACGGCGCGGTTTGTAGACACGATTCATATGTTTGACGAACCAAAGACACTGCAACTGAAGTAGGAGGACAGGGGGACGAGGGGACAAAAGAGAGCTGGGGAAGCTGGGGGAGCTGAGGGAGAAAAAATACTACTCACTACTCACTACTCACTACTCACTACTCCCCACTCCCCTTATTGGGAGGAGACATGAACATTGCGGTTGTAGGGCTGAGTCACAAAACAGCTCCAGTAGAAGTTAGAGAAAAGCTGAGTATTCCAGAATCGCAGTTAGAAAGCGCGATCGCTCTTTTATGCAGCTATCCGCACATTACCGAAGCAGCAATACTTAGCACTTGTAATCGTCTGGAGATTTATATCGTCACTCCAGAAACGGAACAAGGGATTCGAGAAGTTACCCAGTTTTTGGGCGAACATAGCAAATTACCAGTCCGCGATTTAAGACAACACTTATTTATTTTGCTCCACCAAGATGCAGTCATGCACTTGATGCGAGTATCGGCTGGTTTGGATAGCTTGGTGTTAGGAGAAGGACAAATCTTAGCTCAGGTAAAACAAACCCACAGTTTAGGACAACAATATAACGGCATCAAACTCATTCTGAATAAGCTGTTTAAACAAGCGATTACAGCTGGTAAACGGGTGCGCTCGGAAACAAGTATCGGTACTGGTGCTGTTTCGATCAGTTCTGCGGCAGTAGAATTAGCCCAAATGAAAGTTGCTAACTTAGCGGCTTGTCGAGTGGCGATCGTCGGGGCGGGCAAGATGTCGGAGTTACTCGTTAAACATTTGGTAGCAAAAGGTGCGAGTCAAATTTGCATTTTGAATCGTTCTTTAAAGCGATCGCAAGCTTTAGCTAATCAATTTCAACAAGCAAATTTACAACTTTGCCTACTATCAGAAATGATGCCAGTGGTGGCAACATCAGATCTGGTATTTACTAGTACCTCGGCTACAGAACCGCTGATCGATCGCGCTAAACTTGAAATTGCTTTAGAACCAAATCGCCCGTTGATGCTATTTGATATCTCCGTACCGCGCAACGTACATGAGGATGTCAACGATTTAGAACACGTACAAGCGTTTAATGTAGACGATTTAAAGGCTGTGGTGGCTCAAAATCAAGAAAGCCGTCGCAAAATGGCAATGGAAGCTGAAAAGCTACTCGATGAGGAGGTAGAGACGTTTGACATCTGGTGGCGATCGCTCGAAACTGTTTCTACAATTAGTTGCTTGCGTCATAAAGTCGAAACTATTCGCGAACAAGAGTTAGAAAAAGCTTTATCGCGTTTGGGTTCGGAATTTGCTGAAAAGCACCAAGAAGTGATTGAAGCTTTAACTAGAGGAATCGTGAATAAAATTTTGCACGATCCGATGGTACAGTTGCGATCGCAGCAGGATATTGAAGCTCGGCGGCGTTGTATGCAGACTCTTCAAGTCTTGTTTAATTTGGATGCTGAGGAACAGTTTGGGTAATTTGTCATTCGTCATTTGTGATTTGTAGGGACGGGTTCACCAGGCTTTTTGGACAAATACAAGGATCTTGGTAAACCCGCCCTAACCGCGATTCAAAGCAGTTTCCCCAAATATCTCTAAATTTACCGGACGTATAATTTTAGCTTGCTAAATCGACTGAAGCTTCTTGGTGAAATCGAATCACCCTTGAAAGTGAAAGTCGATTATTCCCAGAAGGGCATACTGTCAACGCGATGCTACCTTGACCGGAATTTAGTACTTGCTTTACAGTACAGACTTGTCTTTTATTATTACAATAAGCAATAATGCGATCGCCAATCCGAATGTTTAATGCTTGGATTTTCATTTAACTGCCAGAGTATGAGAAGCTTGTTGTCCAGCTTGCTGAGTCCAGATGTCATGAGATAACAGCAAATTAGACATTTTGAATTCAAATGGATGTGGTGGTTCTAGCGCAAATGAGGTAAAACCTTTGTCATAAGACTTAACTAAGCTAACTATCCAGGGAAGAAAATCTAAAATTTCTTCTGGCAATAAAGTTAACTCAAAGTGCCAATGATTATTCATTCCTTGAGAGTCTTTATGCTGTTTCGTATATGTGGCTATACCCGCACCTTTATTAATAGCTAGCCGCAGCAGAAATGGACGGTTGGGGACTAATTCATCGGGTGATAAGTGGACGTAAATACATAGATAGTTTAGTCGTTGTCGGCGATCTACCCAAGAAGCTATAGATGGATTACTAGCGCATGAGTTACTGTTAGTAATGTTTACTGGCACTTCCATCTTTGTCGCAAAGAGAGAATAAAACTCGCGCCTTAATTGAGTAACAATGCGTATTGCCTCTGGAGTCATATTTTAGCTGCTTTTTAGGCTGAAATTGCTTTCATCTCTAATCGTTTTGCCAATATCGAGTGAAATTTTTGTCATCGCAAGAACGCTGTGGTTTTAATCTAGCGTCCTATTTGAGCGACTGAATTAGGATAGGATTTATGCAATCTACCCTGCAAGTTATTGTCAAAAATTAAAGGGCAGACTCCATAGTCTACCCTCAAACCTTAGAGTCAAATTCTTTGTTTAACAGTTTAGTAACGGCGAGAGTAGCCCCCGCCATTGTTTCCGCGTCTCCCATCAGACGAGCCTCTGTCTTCTCTAGGTTTTGCTTTGTTAACCTTCAGGTTACGCCCCATCCACTCAGCGCCGTCGAGGGCATCAATAGCAGCGGTTTCTTCGTCATCTGTATCCATTTCTACGAACGCAAAACCACGCACCCGACCTGTTTCGCGGTCAGTTGGTAGTTGAACTCGCTTTACAGAACCATACTGTGTAAACGCAGCATTGAGGTCTTCTTGCGTAACCTCATATGATAAATTGCCTACATAAATTGACATACGTTATCTCCAAAATCAGAAGGTGTAGAGATTTGGATTTCGGAGAGAAGCCTGTTGATTTTAAGAACAAACAATATACCCGAATTTCATTCTCTCATATCTATTCTAGCGCACTATTGGATTTTCACGCGAGGGCGATCGCAGGGGAATGCAAAAACGAGTGCCAGTGAATCTCGCCGGACAAATTCTACAATCACTCAAACTCCCCTCAGACAGCGAGACATGTCTAGGGGAGTTTTTTCAAGCTACGACTTACTTATCGCTGGTGACGCTTATTGTGGAATTAGCACTGAGTCAATGACATGAATTACACCATTGTCAGCAGCAACATCAGGAGTCACTACTGTAGCGTCATTCACTTTCACACTACCATTGGAGGCATTGATATTAACTGATGAGCCTTCAACTGTGTTGGCAGATGTCAGCTTCACTACGTCTGCTGCCGTTACTTTGCCAGATACGACATGATAGGTCAGGATTTTCTTCAGCTGAGGAATATCCTTGAGTAAAGAATCTACCGTTCCTGCTGGCAACTTGGCAAAAGCATCATCTGTTGGTGCGAAAACAGTAAATGGACCAGGACCCTGAAGGGTATCTACCAAGCCAGCAGCCTTGACAGCAGCCACCAAAGTGTTAAAAGAACCTGCATTAACAGCAGTACTTACTATGTCAGCCATTTCTTTGTTGACTCCTATTAATGACTTTGTTTAGTAGATTAAACTACTATTAAGTTTTTTGTTGTGATTTGGATTACAACAAATCTGAAATTTAAATGTTATCTATATAACAAAAAATAATTAAAAATATATTGAATTTCTGATAAATCGATTAAGAGTTAAGCAGTTGTGCAAATCCCAGCCTGCATTGTCTGGAATCCGAACGATTCTCACAAAAACGCGCACTTTTTACATTTGATTTTTGTGTCGCCAGCGTCCCCTGACTAAGCGAATTTCATCGTAAGAATATTCCTCGCCCAAATATTCTCGGATGGGAGTGAGAGAAATATCGCCCAATTTTTCTAAAGCTTGGTAAATTTTAACCTGGCGATCGCGATCGACTAACCGATCTAAATCCACGTCCTGATTTTTTTCTACTAAATCTGAAAGATGACGGATAATTGTTGTTGGGCGCAAATCTCGCTTTTGAGCAATTTCTGCTACGCTCAATCCTTGTTGATACAACTGCAAAGTAAATTGTTCGGTTTCGGTTGGATGCGAATTTTGAGTTTGAGTGTAAGCTTGAACTTCTGTTAAAAACTTTTTGCCATATTGAGCTATTTTGTGTGATGTTACGCCTGAAAGCTTGGCAAATTCAGTTAAACTTTGCGGCTGCTGTAATGCCATTAGCTTCAGCGTAGAATCGGCAAAAATAACATAGGGTGGAACTGATTGTTCGTCAGCAATTTCTTTGCGTAGCGATCGCAATTTTTGAAATAGCATTTCGACTTCAGCCGTTCGTGCCTCTAAAGGTTGAGCCGATAGCGTTGGAGTATTATCAATTGCAATTGAAACTGTCCGCTGTTGCCGCATCACTTCCCAACTCGCAGCATTGAGTTTTAAAACGGAATAACCATCAGTTGTTTGATCTAACAAACCTTGATGTAATAGCGATCGCCCCAACAATCGCCACTCTTCTACAGTTTTATCTTTGCCAATTCCATAAGTCGAAAGTTTATTGTGTCCGTATTGCAAAACTTTCTGGTTTTTAGAACCACGTAAAATATCAATAATGTGGTTCATGCCGAATTTCTCTTTGCAACGCGCTACGCAAGAAAGAAATTTCATTGCCTCAATCGTCCAGTCTGCAACTGGTTTAGGTGCAAGGCAATTATCGCAACCGCTACATTGTCCGGCAAATCTTTCGCCAAAATACCCTAAAACAATCGTGCGACGGCAATCCGTTCCTTCAGCAAAATCAATGACTTGACGCAATTGTTGACGGGCAATTCTTTGTTCTTGAATATTGGGCTTTTGGTCGATTAAATATTCGATTGTTTTAATGTCACCGTAACCTAAAAACAAAGTGCAACGGGCTGTTTCACCGTCTCTTCCCGCCCGTCCAGATTCTTGATAGTAACTTTCAATATTACGGGGTAAATCGTGATGAATGACAAATCGCACGTCAGGTTTATTGATTCCCATGCCAAAGGCGATCGTTGCTACCATAACTCTGACATCATCACGAATAAAACGAGTTTGATTTTCTGCCCGTTCTGCATCGCTTAAACCTGCATGGTAGGGTAAAGCAGCAATTTTGTCTTGTTGTAATTTAAAGGCAATCTCATCTACTTTACGACGACTGAGACAATAGACAATTCCCGATCCGTCCGATTGGCGAATAATTTGTAAAAGTTGGCTGTAACTTTGCTTTTGTTTTGGTTGAACTTCGTAATAAAGATTGGGACGGTTGAAACTAGCAATATGAATGCTTGGTTGTTGTAATCCCAATTGTTGAATAATATCTTGGCGGACGCGATCTGTGGCTGTAGCGGTGAGGGCGAGAGTTGATACGCCAGGGTAACGCTGACGCAGTTGTTTCAACTGGCGATATTCGGGGCGAAAGTCGTGTCCCCATTCCGAGACACAATGGGCTTCATCGATGGCAAAAGCAGCAATCCCGATTTTTTCCCGTATCAAGTCGAGAAAAGGGAGAAATTTTTCATTTAACAAGCGTTCTGGGGCAACGTAGAGAAGTTTAGTTTTGCCGCTGAGAATAGCTTGTTCCCGCGATCGCACTTGATGTAAGTTGAGGCTGCTATTGAGAAATGTTGCCCCAATTCCGTTATCTCGCAGTGCCTCCACCTGGTCTTGCATCAGGGCGATGAGGGGGGATACGACTACGGTTAAACCTGGCTGTAACAGGGCTGGCAGCTGAAAGCAGAGAGATTTCCCGCCACCCGTGGGCATGACAATCAGTTGATCCTGATTCTGTAATGCTTGTTCGACAATCTGTTTTTGTCCAGGGCGGAAGCTATCGTAACCAAAATAGTGTTTGAGTGCTGCTTCCAGAGATTGAAACCGAGGCATGGTTGAGGGAATGTGCGGTGTTACTATATTGTATTTTGCCCGCATTCACGATGCGCGAATACAAGCTCTCAAACCAATCTTAGTAAATTTACTACATATTTTGAGTTGCCTTATTCTTTTTTAGTAATTTTCTCATATGACAGCTTGAATTTATTTCTAATACAATTTCTCATACGAGGTTATTAACATTTATTTCATCAAGAATGGTTAAGATATTAGAAGAGTTTATTTCTACATGTCAAAAAGACATCCAGCCAGAATCACTAGAAAAAATCAACACTTTTTTTAAAGCTGTTGTTGGTTTTCCTTACGACAAAGAATTGTTGTTGCAAGCTTACTTGTATCTCAACATTCATCAAGTATTTCCTGAATGTCAAGAGCTACTTCTATTTGAAAAACCTCCTTTGAAAGGTCGTACTGACAGGGGTAAGTGTGATTTTCTTTACCTTACAACTACAGGCAATCTATTTTTGATAGAAACTAAGTATATTGACACACAAGCAACAGGAAGCACAGCAAGAAACACAAGAAAAGAACATCGAAAGAAAGTTTTCAAGCAGGTGACAGAATTAAGAAAGGCATTCAGTCAGTATCACAATTTGCCGATCGATCTATTTAGTTGTGGCGTATTTACGACAGATGTGGAGCTTCAAAACAATGGCTTTTCTGGTACTGTGCGTTCGATATCTTATCTACACACGAACTCAAGCACTGGCAACAAACATACAAAAATATTCAGTAAAGTAAATAGAATAAATATGAAATAGTAAAATATCAAATTATACCATTACTACCTTATCGCCTTCAAAGCTTAACATACCAGTATGAGACCAGAAGATCTACGCGATTTTAATCGCAGGCAACCTTTTACACCTTATCGCATTCACGTCACAGACGGACAGACGTATGATATTCGTCACCCTGACCAAGCATTGGTACTGCGATCGCGTGTCATTGTTGGTGTTGATGCTGAGAGTGGTATTGCCGATCGTGTCGAACATGTAGCTTTAGTTCATATCGTGCGGATTGAAGAACTACAGTCAGAATCAGTTGCTTAATTTCTGAAATACAACCATCCTGGAATAAGTGCTTGACTTTGGGAGCGGTTAACCCTTATGCTCGTGAAAAAATCTAGCAGTTCCATTTAGTAGTTAAATTTATATCTACGCTAATTCTTCTTGAGTAATAAATTAACTCGATATTTTGAGTAGTTGGTAATTGAGTGGTGCGCGGTGCTAGGTAGCATTTGAAGTTAACCTGTACTGAAAAAGATAAGTTAGCGCGAACTACTCGCGTTCGCATTAACCGAATTACCCTATACCAACACAAGCATCTGCCTTATGGAATCGGCAATGACTGATAGCCATTTATATACAGTAAAACTAAACAACTGGCTGCAAGCTTGGAGCCAGGGGCAATTGAGAAACGGCAGGTTGGATATTAAAGACTCCAGAGGTCAACAGCAGTGGAGTTTGTATTTCCACCTAGGTCATTTAATTGGGGATGCAGGCGGAGTTCATCCCAGACGGCGCTGGCTGCGACAATTAGCACAACATTGCCCTCAAGTGCAAGTCGATCCGTTCCACCTCGATCGGGAACTGAGATATCGCAGCGAAGATTATGAATTTTTAGCGACATTGTTGGGCAAACGAGAGATAGTCCGCCAGCAAATGGTATCTGTGGTTCAAGGTAGCTTAGCAGAAGTCCTATTTGATATTTTGCAACAGGAACAATGGCTGCGCGATCGCTCCTTACCACGGTTGAATTACACTTTCACTCCCGAAGCAAAATTATATACCGTTCCCTTAGTTTTTCTCTCGCCAGACACTTCTTGGCAGCAAGCTCAACAAGCTTGGCAGCAGTGGGTTCGGGCAGGACTAGCAGAATTTTCGCCTAACATAGCTCCATCAATCTGGCAGCGCGAAGAGTTACAGCAACAATCTTCACCCGTAGTCTACCGCAGCTTGGTATCGATGGTAGATGGCAAGCGGACGCTGAGAGATTTAGCCTTGAGATTGCGGCAAGACCCCATTCTGCTCACCCAATCTCTGATTCCATATATCCGACGCGGTTGGATCAAATCGCTCGAAGTAGCCGATGTTGGCGAGGTGAGGGCAAAAAGAGGCTTGCATCATTCTGTCGCGCAGCCAACGACGGCTAGCCCCCTCATAGCATATATCGATGATAGCCCCAGAGATAGCCAGTTGATGGGTAAAATTCTGACCGAGGCAGGCTATAGATACATCAGCTTGCAAGACTCCGTGCTTGCCCTGCCGATGCTGTTAGAACACAAACCCAATTTGATTTTCTTAGATTTAGTAATGCCGATCGCCAACGGCTACGAAATCTGCGCCCAAATCCGCCGAACTTCTGTATTGAAAGATACACCAGCGATTATTTTAACGAGTAACGACGGAATTATCGATCGCGTTCGGGCAAAAATGGTGCGATCGACAGATTTTCTATCAAAGCCGATCGAAGCGAGCAAAGTCCTGACCGCAGTGAGAAAATATTTAGAAGTCGAAATTCAGCAGTCTGAGTTCGGAATTCGAGATGCGGAATTTGGCATTGAATGAGACGAATTGATGTAGGGAGATCGGGGTGGACGGGATGCGATGCAATTGGAGCGATTGGCAGGAGAGCCTTTGTGACTACAGTTTTGTTAGTAGAAGATAGTTTAACTGATGCTGAATTATTGACCCGCTATCTCAGACAACTAGGACTAACGGTGATTGGCGTGCAAAGCGGTGAAGAAGCCGAGGCACAACTGAGACTGCAAAAACCAGATTTAGTAATTTTAGATGTGATTTTACCTGGTCAAAGTGGATTTGAACTCTGTCACAGCTTGAAAACAAACGACGCAACTAAGCAGATTCCCGTTGTAATTTGTTCTTCTAAAGGTACGGAAGTCGATCGCCTTTGGGGTTCTATGTTAGGTGCAAATGCTTATCTAGCCAAGCCTGTAGATCGGCAAACATTACTGCAAGCGATCCAACAATTCATTCTCTAGAACATATGGAGCCACCTGATTTTCTAATTAATGACTCTTTAATTAAAACAAGTTCGCCGCCAGTCAGTGCAGTGCTACCATCCCCCCAGCAAAAGTTTCTCCGTTGCTGTCTTGGCGATCGCGATAGCGGACTACTGGCTTTAATTCACGTTGCCGAAGTTATCCAAATTACAGTTGCAGAAATACTACCCGTACCTGCCATGCCCGAATGTATTTTGGGAATTTGCAACTGGCGGGGAAAAATGCTGTGGCTGGTGGATCTCAATCTATTCCTTGACTACTCACCCCTATTAGCGCCAGAAATTGCTACTACCCCACTGATGGCGATCGTCATGCAGGTTGAAGGGCAGTCAATGGGTTTAGTCGTATCGCAAGTACAAGATATTGAATGGCACGATCCGAGTCAAATTCGCTCGGCAACAGCGAGTTTATTTGCTGCCAAAACTTTGCCCTTTTTACAAGGATACTTGCCCCACGCCGATGCCGTAGTCCTCGATCCCGAAGCGATCGCTCGTTGTCCGCTATGGCAATTACACAGGGGCTAGGGAAAGAAGTCGTCGTAAGTCAGAAGTTACCCACTACTAACTAGTACTTGCTTTCCAACTACCAATTACCACTACTCACTACTCACTACTCACTACTCACTTACTTATCTAATGCAATTTAAAAATATATTTAAACCAGAACCAGAACTTCCAGAGCAGAAACGACAGCAATATCGGGGTAGTACGAAAATACTTCTACCTGGAGAGAGTAAGTCGTCTGCTAATAATGTGGCTGAGGATGCGACTCAACCGACTGTTCTTGTAGAAGGGATAAAAGCGGAACTAGAAAAAGCTGGATTGTTAAACTTGCCGGAAGCGAAAGCTAAATTTGTCCAGTTGGAACAACTAGCTCAGATGTTGCAGATGGGGATAAAAGACCAGAACGCAGCGACTGCTGGTAGTTTCAAGAGCGAAAGGCAACGGGTGGGCGCGATCGCCAGTATTATGCGACAAGCAGCAGCAGACGATGGACTACTACCAGCTACCGTACATCAAGTTTGTCAGTACTTACAAGCAGATCGGGTATTAATTTATCGCTTTTTGGATGAGGAAAAAGGTGTTGTTTTAGCGGAAGCAATGGCGGGAGATTTTACCCCTAGTTTAGGAGAAACTCTAGCAGTGCGGATGTTTGGAGCAGAAAATCTGCAAGCGTACCAGCACTCGTCCGCGATCGCGCTCACAGATATTTATCAAGCTGGTTTGAGTCCCTATCAAATTCAATTACTAGAACGGTTTCAAGTTTGTGCCAGCTTGAGCGTCCCGATTGCCTTGCCAGAAGGAGGATGGGGTTTGCTGGTGGCGCAGCAATGCCAAAGTCCTCGCAGTTGGGAAGAAAGCGAAATCAGCCTACTGTATCAAATTGCAACTGAATTAGCTTTACTCGTACAACCGGAAGAATACAAAATTCAACTGCGACATTTCAGCGAACAGCAAAAAGTTTTAGGGCGAGTCATTGAAAAAATTCAGAGTTCTCCCGATATCGGTAGTATCTTCCGCACGACAACCCAAGAGTTACGCCAGTTACTCAAAGCCGATAGAGTAGCCATTTATCGCTTTAACCCCGATTGGAGTGGGGAATTTGTCGCGGAGGCGGTGGCTGCTGGCTGGGTATCAGTTATTGAAGCGCAAGAGGGAGACGAGATTTTAAAGAGCGATCGCACCACCCAAGACCGTTGTACGCTGAGAAATTTAGCGGCTTATTCTACTAATACAGATGCCGACACTTATTTGCAAGATACGCAAGGTGGCGGTTATGCCAGAGGTGAGAAATTTAAGCGCGTGGATGATATCTACACGGCTGGATTTTCTCCCTGTTATATTGCCAGCTTAGAGAAGTATCAAGCGCGAGCATATGTCATCGTGCCGATCTTTCAAGATACAAAATTATGGGGACTGCTAGCCGCCTATCAAAATTCCGGTCCCCGCCGCTGGCACGATGGGGAAGTCAACATCATGCTACAACTGAGCAATCCACTGGCGATCGCTTTGCAACAAGCACAAGTACGCCAGCAATTGCAGCACCAAGTCGCACAAGTCGCTCAAGCTGCCGAACGAGAACGTACCGTAACTCGAATTATTGATAAGATCCGGCAGTCTTTAGATATTAATAATATATTTAGAACCACGACTTACGAATTACGCCAATTACTTAAAGTCGATCGCGTCGTAGTTTATCGCTTCAATCCCGATTGGAGTGGGGATTTTGTAGCGGAATCTGTCGCACCTGGGTGGCGATCGCTTTTGGAAGCACAAAAACAAGATGATAGCTTACAGCATAACTTTACCGACGATGAAGGCTGTGTCGTCAAAGATATACCTTCGCCAGGATCTTCAACTATTGATACTTTGTTGCAAGCCAGCAAAGGTAATTTGATTCGCGACAAGCACTATCTCCAAGTAGATGATGTTTACAAAGCTGATTTTTCCGCTTGTTACATGGAATTGCTCGATAAATTTCAAGCGAGAGCTTATCTCACCATTCCAGTTTATCAAGGCGATAAACTCTGGGGCTTGTTGGCTGCATATCAAAATTCCGGTGCGCGTCACTGGCAAATGGAAGAAGTAGAAATGATGCTTCAGGTGAGTAACCCGTTAGGAATTGCCCTGCAACAGGCAGAAGCATTACAACAAGTACAGGCAACATCAGCAAAATTGAGTCGTGCTGCAACTATAGAGCAAGCCGTAACTCGAATTACCAGTAGGTTACTGCGATCGCTCGATACGGAATCAGCAATTTACAAAATTATTCCCAAAGAAGTGCGGCAAATGCTAGCAGTCGATCGGGTTGTCTTGTATAAATTTAGACCTGATTGGAGCGGAGAGTTTGTCGCCGAATCCGTCGCTACGGGTTGGAGTAGCTTGTTAGAAGTTCTACCCGTCATTGAAGACAGCTACCTGCAAGATACCCAAGGCGGACGATATCGCCAAAGCGGAACTCTAGCCGTGAGTGACATTTATACAGTAGGGCATTCTGCCTGTCACGTAGAACTACTAGAGCAAATGGAAACTAGGGCTTACGCGATCGTCCCTGTATTCTTCCAGCAAGAACTTTGGGGTCTACTTGCAGCTTATCAAAACTCTGCACCTCGCGATTGGGAAGAAACAGAAGTCAGTGCTTTAGCACAAGTAGGCATTCAAGTTGGCGCGGCGTTACAAAAAGTAACTTATTTGAAGCAAATTCGTACCCAAACCGAGCAATTGCAGCAACTCGCCCAACGGGAAAAAGCAGCTAAAGAACAACTCCAGCAAAGAGCAATGCAGCTACTCGTTGCCGTGCGCCCCGCTTTGAATGGCGATTTAACAGTCCGCGCTCCCATCACTGACGATGAAGTCGGTACGATCGCCGATGCTTACAATAATACCTTGCAAAGCCTGCGCCGCATCGTGACGCAATTACAAACAGCGTCAATGCAAGTCAGCCAAACTTCTCAAAGTAGCGAATCGGCAATGTCAGCACTAACGGCACAAGCACAGCAACAACTGACAGCATTGCAGCGTGCCGTGACTGAAATTCAAGCTATGGTGAATGCTACTACGGTTGTCGCCACCGATGCAGCACAAGTAGAAAAAGCGGCGCAACGCACCCATCAAACCGTACAGCAAGGGGATGCAGCCATGAACCGCACGGTGGAGGGAATTCTAGCATTGCGAGAAACAGTAGCAGAAACTAGCCAATTAATCAAGCATTTGAGTGCCTCCTCGCAAAAGATTTCTAAAGTTGTAGACGCGATCGGCAGCTTTACCACTCAAACGCAACTACTCGCCCTCAATGCTGCGATTGAAGCCACCAGAGCCGGAGAATACGGTAGAGGCTTTGCCGTAGTCGCCGATGAAGTGAGATCGCTTGCCCGTCAGTCAGCCACGGCAACCACAGAGATTAGTAAGCTGGTGCAAGAGATCCAAACCGGAACGGTACAAGTAAGCCTGGCAATGGAAACAGGCGTGCAACAGGCGATCGCCAGCAGTCATTTAGTTAGCGATACCCGTTATAGCCTCACCGCGATCGTTGAAGCTACCGCTGAAATTGCTCAACTCGTTGCTGGCATTACCCAAGCCACCCAAATGCAAACCCAGCAATCCCAGTCTGTCACTCAAGCCGTGTCTGAAGTCGCAAATATTGCCAACAAAACCTCTGATGATGCGACTCATCTATCCGCCGCCTTCCACGAATTGCTCGTCATGGCACAAGAACTGCAAGCTAGTGCTAGTCAGTTTAGAGTCAGCGACCAGTGAGTTGGTAATTGGTAATTGGTAATTGGTAGTTGGTAGACAGTTGTTCCTCCCCTGCCTCCCCTGCCTCCCCGACTCCCGACTCCCCACTCCCGACTCCCCACTCCCCAGTAACATGAACGACTCCACGCTTCACGAACAAAGCTATGCTTACTTTCTCCAAGAAGCGCCACAACTACTACAAATTTTGGAGGAAGAATTGCTGAATCTGAGAGCAGAGTGGAGTATGAATAAGGTTCATACTCTAATGCGGGCAACTCACACGCTCAAAGGCTCGGCGGCTTGTGTCGGTTTAGACGGTATCAAACAGGTCGCGCACTCCTTAGAAGACATTTTCCGCCACCTCTGCCGACCGGAAATGTCGCTCGATCGCGAAACCGAAGTTTTACTATTTGAAGCTTATGAGTGCCTGCGTACTCCCTTAATGGCAGAAATTAGTGGCACTCAAAGCCAGGATGCCGAAGTATTCGCTCGTGCTGCCGCAGTTTTTAGCGAATTGCAAGCGAAACTAGGAGTTTCTTTTGCGCCAGAAGTAGAAATTCCCAACTCGGATGAATTAGGGTTTGATGTCACTAAATCTATTTTTGAAGTTGGAGTAGCTCAGCGCCTAGCAGAGATCGATCGCGCTCTAGCTAGTGGCACACCGGAAACAGTTGCAGCCACACTGCAAACTCAAGCCGAAGTCTTTTTAGGTTTAGCAGAGTCTCTAAATCTACCAGGATTTGGCGCGATCGCCAGTACTGCGATCGCAGCTTTAGCTAACTATCCCGACCGAGCGATCGCTATTGCCCAAACAGCTTTAGCAGATTTCCAACAAGGACAAGCATCGATACTCGCAGGCGATCGCAATGGTGGCGGAAGTCCTTCTACCGATTTGCTGGAACTAGCTGAGGGAGAGAAGAGAACTGAGGGAGCAACTACCAATTACCAATTACCAATTACCAATTACCAATTACCAATTACCACTCCCGACGAAGCCGACTCCTTACTAGAGTCAATCTGGACGAGCGCCGAACCTGTAGACGATTTACCAGCAGAATTAGAGTCATCCACCGCAGCAACTACTCATAACAACTCTCAGCCCAACTCTCAGCAACAAGCATCAGCGCCTTCATCTTTAATAAAAAGAGAAGCAGCCACGTCCGATACAGTACGGGTTAATGTCGGGCATTTAGAACGGCTGAATTATTTTATTGGTGAATTGTTGACCAATCAAAACCGCCAGTCTTTACAAGATGAAAAGCTACAAAGCGGGAGGCAAGAGTTACTTGACTTAGTGCAACAACAGCAGCAAATGCTAATAGAGCTACAACACCGCTTGGATTTACAAGAAAAAGACCGCTCTAGCAAACTTGCCGTACTGGTGCAATCTTTATTAGCTAATGGCGAGCAATTGCAAGTAACTAGCGATGAAATTGACATCCATGCTCGCCAATCGAGCCAAATGCTAGAGAAACAAAGCCGCTTGTTAAACAGCGTGCGAGATGAGTTTTTAACTGCAAGAGTCATACCCATCAGTGTTGTATTCGATCGCTTGCCTCCCATCCTCAGACAATTAGAAGCCCTGCATGACAAGTCCGTAACGCTGGAGTTTAGCGGTAAAGAGGTATTGGTAGATAAAGCTGTAGCTGAAAAACTTTACGACCCCTTATTGCATTTAGTTCGCAACGCCTTCGATCACGGTATAGAGTCTCAGTCAGGGCGATCGCAACGCGGGAAAGCGCCAACAGGTCGAATTGCCATTCGCGCTTTTCATCAAGGCAGTCACCTGACGATTGAAGTACAGGATGACGGGCAAGGACTCAACTACGATCGCATTCGCCAACGAGCGATCGAGATGAATTTAGTGCCACTAGCAGCAGCTAGCAGCCTCAGCGAAGTCCAGTTAATGGATTTTATTTTTGAACCAGGCTTTTCGACTGCGGAGCGGGTGAATGACCTCTCAGGACGGGGTGTGGGGCTGGATGTAGTTCGCGCTCAGTTGCAAGCCCTCCAGGGAGCGATCGCAGTCTATTCTCAACCCCAGCGCGGTACGACTTTCATTCTGCAAATTCCCTTGAGTTTGACGGTTGCTAAATTATTTCTCTGTCAAGTTGGCTCCAGTATTTATGCATTGCTCGGTAGCGCGATCGAACAAATCTTACTACCTCAACCAGAAAAACTACGCCCTTGGCGGGGAGGTAAGGTGTTGTGCTGGGGCGATGCGAATGCAGAACAGTTAATTCCTGTGGTATCCCTCAAAGGAATTTTGCCTTATTTTGCGCCGCTGACGGCTCCCCCGATTAGTCTACCCGAACCTCAAGGACGTATTGTTTTGCTGCGCTACCAAGACCAGCTTATAGCAGTAGAAATAGACCAGGCGATCGGCGAGCAAGAATTGGTAATTCGACCGCTAGACCCGATGATCGTCCCGCCTAGCTATGTTTATGGTGGCAGTATCCTAGCTGATGGCAAACTTGCTCTAGCTATAGATAGTACTGCTTTAGCCAAGTACGTCCTAGAGCGACAAATGGCTCAGGGAATGGGGCTTGCGAGTACTGATACAAATAGTCTATCGAGTGCAACGCCACCCACGTTCTCAAATCTGCCACAACTGCAATCGGAACCAACGGATGTGGCAGCGCAAATTTCTAAATTTAAAATATTATTAGTCGATGATTCCCTGACCTGGCGACAAACCCTAGCAATGACGCTACAGCAGGCGGGATATCAAGTAGTGCAAGCGGCTGACGGTCGAGAAGCGATGACACAACTGCGATCGCATCCCGATGTAGGGGCGATCGTCTGCGATTTAGAAATGCCACAAATGAATGGCTTGGAGTTACTCCATTACTGCCGCCAATCTTCAACTTTTGCCCAAATTCCCTTTCTAATTCTAACTGCTAACACCAACGCAGAAAATCAGCAGGCAGCGATGGAATTAGGTGCAAATAACTATATAAATAAGTCGCGATCGCACCAGGAACTTTTAGCAGTTATGGCTCAGTTAGTTTGTTAATTTACAGTTCATGCTTTGGGACGCACCTCAAATGCCAGCTGGGAACGGTAGAAGCAAACATCAAATTCTAGAAAAAAATTCATCCGTCCCAATAGTAAAGGCACGTTATTAGACAAACTCCATGCAAATACTAACCGAACAGGATTGAAACTACCTATTTGGGCAGAAACTAATAATCCCCGTGCCTCTGTCGAAGCTAAATTGCCTGCCAAAATTACAGTGGTTGTTTGTTCTTCCCAGACTGCACCAAGCTGAACCCCGATGTTATGTGGTAAGACATTGACACTCGCACCTGTATCTAGTAAGGCTGAAACCTCCACAGATAAATCTCGATACATGAGGGATAGTGGTAATTGAGGCAGTGCATCAGGAACGCCAAACGCATCAAACCCTTGCACAAAGTTGAATCTTTGAGCGTTACGCATTGTGCGTCGGTTGTTCTGATTCCAACAGTTGAGCCAGTTTGTGAGCTGCTTCATGCGAGTTGAAGGGCGACCAAACCGAGTATGTAGCTCCTGGTTCTAAAGTGGGTTCCTCTTCTTGAGTCAGTTCTGCAACCAAAAACTGCATTACTTTCAGCTTGTCTGCGCGGCTTAAATTTCTCAGAGTAGGAAATAACTCTGCTATTGTCATAAGGCGTAGAAGAATGCTTGACTTTTTTATTTTCCCACACTCGCCCTGAATTGGAGTTGGGCAGCAGCCAGTATTCTAAAACGCAAAGCCAAACAAGAGGAATAAACCACGTTGTTTAATGAGTTTCACCAATTAAATTCCTTTCAATTTCATTCAGCATCTGGCGATCTGTCTCTAATTCTAAAGCATATTATTCTAATTCTAAAGCATGTTCCTCAGAGATATAACTATCGTTTTTACGCGCACGTTCAGTATTCCAAACGTTCCGATATTGTAAATCTTGATGTAAATACTGAAGTATTGGTTTTATTGCTTCTTCACGTGAAAGTCTCAATTGTTCTGGATTACGACCTGTTTTTCGTAAATGCTCAAAATAACCTCCATCGTTCCGGCAAAAATTCCAGCCAGACCAATAGCAATCGATTTTTCTGATAATCCCACTATCAAAAAATGGATATCCTAACCAAACATCAAGAGTTTTTGTGATTTCGTCAATGTAAATACAGCCAGAAACATCCCGTTCGTGTGGTAGTAATACTGTCGATCGCGTTTTCAAAATAGAAAGAAGATCGCTGCCTAATTGAAGAGTTTCGTCGACCCAATGACTCGTTATATAATCTGCAATTGTTCCATCTAAGCAGCGATGGGTGATGACGGTTTCTACATCAGGATCGTCAAACTCCAACCACCACTGAAGATGATACTGTCTATTTTCTTCTGTCCAAGGCTTTTCTGATAATGGTTCGCAGACAGATGAAATAGGTATATCGAGGTATTCTGCTACATCAAATACCCCCCATGCAGCCCAACGCACATCCCAGCCAGACCAAGTATGAGAGCGCATTATCTCTACTAAATGCGAGATATGGGCAACATGGTCAATGAGAAAATCATTTCCCCAAAACAGAAAAACTTTTCGATCGTAATCGATGACTACTGTATATGTTTCTCTGTAGAGAAACTGAATCTCGTGCTGAAGATCGACCCAATCTAGCGTTCTCTCTAGCCCATAGAAAATTTTTGTGATAGTTGGAGGAGAGCCACGCCAATAGTAGTAGCGATCGCAACCATTTTGGCGAATCACATAATTTGTGTAGTTGCCCATGAATTGATAAACACAATATTACATGCTTTGCCGTGCTAGCACTTCTCTGACAAACCGTTCTGGATTCTCTGGAGTTAGGACGATTGTACGTTGTGGAAATCTCAAAACGACCGATCGCTGGAGATCTGTAGCATAAGCTTGATAAGAACCAAGTCTGTTGTTGCGAAACCATCCCGTTACACCAAACAATCCGCCATTTCCCCACGTCCTCAGCGAGTTTTCCATTGCTTGCGGATCGCTTTCAGCATTTATCAACTGCGCCAATGGAATCTTAGAGTTCCAGCCGAAACGCTGAATGTAAAGAGTGTTACTTGTCAACTTGTATCCTCTAATACCGTACAGTGCGGATGCAACTAGAATTGCTAGCGGCAATACAACCATTGCCAACAGCCAGAAAAAATTGCTCCGTTCTTCCCCCACCAATAAACCAATCAGAACCACACCTAGCAAAATCGCGCTAAAGAGAATTGTGCTGAAAATCAGCGAACTATCCCAAGGAGCTTTGAAAGCTATACCATTAGACATGACTTTCCTCCGATTGATGATTTGATTGAGGATGATTTGATTATAGATGGAGCCACGCGATCGCCAACAACAAATGACAAATGACGAATGACAAATGACGAATGACGAATGACTAAATAATTGCGAAATATTTCTAACCCTTGACACATGCCTACCTCTGGCAGTCTAGCTTATGCTCCAAAAAGTGCTGGTAAACAGGTGTTTTCACCGCTAATTCTGGTGGAGGAAAATGTTAAGTTGGTCAGCAGCGATCGCTCAAACCTATTATTTACTTAACTCCTGTAGAAACCTTGTCTGCCTCAGTTATTAGCAATAAGCAACCTCTAGCGGCTGCCACAGAATTATCAATCACCCACCAGCCGTCTGTAATTTCTAAACCTGCCCTGCGGACGAGCCTCAAGGCTTCTACCATTGATGGTGTCTTTGCTGCCATCTTTTCCAGCGTTACCAGTGGTGTCTTACTGACTAACTTTTTGCTTCAGTTGGGGGCAAACCCGTTAGAAATTGGCATGTTGTCTTCAATTCCAATGGTGACAAATGCACTCCAACCCTTGGGAGCGTTACTAGCTCAACGAAGTAACAGCCGTCATTTTTTTTGTCTGCAACTGTTCGTTCCCGCACGGCTGCTATGGTTAATCCTGATTGCGGGTATTTGCTGGATTGGTTGGTCTAACACCAACTCCCATCAGCTAGTTGGCTGGACTTTAGCAATAGTTTTCGCTAGCAACATTTTAGCTGGTCTGGGCACTTCGTCTTGGTTGAGCTGGATGACAGTCTTAGTTCCCCATCGCTTACGAGGGCGTTATTTTGGCTTTCGTAATAGTGCGGCAAGTCTAACAACTTTAATCGCCGTACCACTAGCAGGATTTGCAATTTCGATTTTACCTGGTAGCGCCATTCAGGGATACGGTATCGTTTTGGGGTTGGGAATTATTGCAGGGCTCGTCAGTTTGGCGTGTCAGAATTTCATGGTCGATGTCAATCCTCAACTACCGCCACCATCGTTATTGTCACCACCAAAATCGACTCCAGCAGTAGTAGAAGTCATACAACCGCCGCCAATATTTAGCTTGTTCAAAGACGTGAATTTCGTCAAATTTTTGCTGTATTTCGGCGTGTGGGCGTTTGCGGTTAACTTAATCGTGCCGTTTTATAACCTTTATTTGCTAGACAATTTAAAGCTAGATCTAAGTTGGGTTTCTTTGTATGCAAGTCTCCATGCTGGCACAAACTTAGTCATGCTGCTTGTTTGGGGTAAGATAGCCGATCGCGTGGGCAATCGTCCTTTGCTATTAAGCGTAGGAATTTTGGTAGGTATATTGCCTCTATTTTGGCTGGGAACGGGCAATAATTTACTATCCTTGTGGTTGTGGTTGCCGTTAATTCACTTGGTTAAAGGTTCCTTATGGGCAGCAATTGACTTGTGTAGCAACAACATTCAGATGGAATTAGCTCCTAAATCCTATCCTTCCAGTTATTTTGCGATCGCTGCTGCAACTGCTGGCGTATTTGGCGCTTTAGGGACGACTGTAGGCAGTCAACTTACAACTTTAAATTTTATTGGTGGTTTGCCTGGAGTTTTTGCCATCTCCGCCGTCGTGCGCTTGCTGGCTTTATTGCCCTTAATTTTCGTCCGCGAACCGCGCAGCCAGTCTCTTATTCAGGTTTTGCAACATTTTCAGCTTCGTAAACCGCAATTAGTTACACAGGAGCCTGCAACAAGCGTGTCTAATTCTGCACAATAAAAGTGAGTAGTGAGTTGTAGGGGCGGGTTTACCAAGAAGCTTTGTTACTAATAGAAATTTCGGGTGAACCCGCCCGTACAGGATTGAGTAGTGAGTGGTAAATTTTGACTTCCAACTCTTGTCTCCTGTCTCCTGTCTCCTGTCTCCTGTCTCCTCCTAAATAGCATGAATAAAGTAGACTATCTCCGAATTAGCTTAATCGATCGCTGTAACTTTCGGTGTCAGTATTGTATGCCCGAAGGCGCAGAACTAGATTATATTTTGCGACAACAGCTATTGACGGCTGAGGAACTGCTAACTCTAATTCGCGAGGTGTTGATTCCGGTAGGGTTTACGCGATTTCGTTTGACTGGCGGCGAACCGTTACTGCATCCCCAGGTAGTGGAAATTGTACGGGCGATCGCTTCCCTACCTCAAACCCAAGACCTTGCCATGACGACAAATGCATTTTTACTGGCGGGGAAAGCGCAAAACCTTTATGATGCTGGGTTAAGACGGATCAATATCAGCCTCGACTCTCTCGATTCAGAAGTATTCGATCGCATTGTCGGCAGTCGCGGACGTTCTCGCTGGCAGCAGGTTTGGGACGGCATTCTCGCCGCCCATCGGGTAGGTTTCGATCCTCTAAAGCTGAATGTGGTTGTAATTCCTGGGGTTAACGATTGCGAAGTCTTAGATTTAGCTGCCCTTACCCTCACTCGTTACTGGCACGTCCGATTTATTGAATTTATGCCAATTGGCAACTCGCAGCTATTTGGCGATCGCGGTTGGGTTGCTTCTGCCGAGTTACGTCAGCGCATCCGCGAGACTTATGGCTTAGTCGAGTCGCAAGTACGGGGTAACGGACCCGCCGACGTATTTCAAATTCCTGGGGCAAAAGGCACGCTGGGATTTATCAGTCAAATGTCAGAATGTTTTTGCGATCGCTGCAACCGAATGCGTTTATCTGCCGATGGCTGGCTGCGCCCCTGTCTGTTAAACGAAACGGGGCAAATCGATCTCAAATCTGCTCTGCGTAATGGCGTTCCTACTGCCGAAATTCGTTCCCAAGTCGCCCAGTTACTGGCACTCAAACCCGAAATTAATTACAAACAAAGAGAATCGGGGACATCTATTGGAGCCTATACCCGTACCATGTCTCAAATTGGCGGGTAGAGATCGAACAAGCCCTCCAATTGACGGGATCGGAGGGCTTGAGATCGAAACTTAAAAAACTTAAAGCATAAAACTATAAATGGCGCACCGCAGCCGCGCGGGTGCAACCATCGAAATTAAGCCTGTCTGGAGTAGTATTCAACTACCAGCAGTTCGTTCACTTGCAGCGCGATCCATTCGCGCTCAATAACGCTGTTAACCCTTCCTTCCAGCTTATTCTTGTCAAATTCGAGGTGGCTGGGTAGGTTTGCCAAACCAGGATACTGGAGATTATTTTCTACTAGTTGCCGCGATTGCGCTTTATTTTGGATGCCAATGACTTCCCCTGGACGGCACTGATAGCTAGCAATGTTGACTTCGCGACCGTTCACCGTAACGTGACCGTGGTTTACCAACTGACGCGCTGCTGGGATAGTGGGAGCCATCCCCATGCGGAAGACGGTGTTATCTAAACGCATTTCCAACAGTTGCAACAGTACTTGTCCGGTAGAGCCAGTGACTCTTCTCGCCCGCCGCACGTAGCGAAGCAACTGTTTTTCAGTCAAACCGTAGTTAAAGCGAAGCTTTTGTTTTTCTTCCAAACGGATAGCATACTCAGATCGCTTCTTGCGAGCCTGTCCGTGTTGTCCAGGCGGGTAGGAGCGTCTAGCATTTTTCCGAGTCAACCCTGGCAAATCGCCTAGGCGACGAACAACTCTTAGTCTTGGTCCTCGATAGCGGGACATTCAATCTTCCTCTGCTTAATTCTGCGCGAACTATTCCAAAACTATAATTATAAATCTAAAAGCGTGGATCTGAAAAGCCCTCTTCTTCAGTGACCAGTGACCAGTTACCAGTGAGGTAAATTGTGAAGGTCAGTCTCTTTGTCGCTCAGCCGTCATATCTGTACAACTGATAACTAATAACTAATTCAAAATCTAGGGATGCTAAACTGTACAGCAAAAGAGGGATTTGGGGTGAATAGTGGCTGCAACCAATAAAACCTGGTCACTGATAACTGATAACTGATTCCCTCAAACTGTAGTTATTCATAATTTTCTTGGTGGGAGTGTCATGGGGAAAAAAATTTATCTAGTTGCAGGCTCGTTAGCGATCGCAAGTTGGCTCGGCAGTAATTTCCCTGCAACTGGAGCTGAAATCGCCACCGACTCCGTACGCAACGGCTACCGCGCTTGCACGGGACGAATGCTTAACTCTGGGGTGACACCCGAAGCAGCAGCGAGAGCTTGTGCGGGGGCGCTTTATCCCAAAGATATTGCTCGCTGTGTCTCACAAATTGAAGGTGAAACTGAAATTTCTGCCCAAGATGCTTTAGCAACTTGCAGTCAAGCCCGCCGACCTGTAGAGTTATCGAGGTGCGTAGTTGGGATCGCCGAAAATACGCAAGGGCAACCCGTACCAGGGGTACTAGATTTTTGCGGTCGCAGTTTGTTACCAATTCGCTATGCTGAATGTGTCGTTGGTTTGAGGCGAGAAATCAACGATTTAGCTCCTACCCAAGCAATGGAAACTTGTATCAGTGCGAGCGATCGCCCCTTGGATTTTGCCCCTAATTTTATTCCCCAAGGTCAACTCCAACAACCAGTCCAGTCCCCCGCTCTGACTGAGCCTGTAACACCCGAACCAACTGCACCTACTCCAGATGCACCTACTCCGGCTACTCCGTAGGGCGAGAGACAAGGAAGACAAGGGGAGAAGTCGGAAGTCAGTAACCAATTAGCAATTACCAATTACCAATTACCAACTCCCGACTCGCCACTCCCCAACTTATGAATCAAGAAATCAAGTTACTCGTCCTCGATATCGATGGGACGATCGCGGGTAAGTCAAATCAAATTACTACCAAGGTAAAAAAAGCCATTCAAGCAGCACAGGCAAAGGGCATACAAGTAGCGGTGGCTACAGGACGAATGTACCGTTCTGCCGTGCGTTTTCATCAGGAAATTGGCTCGACTTTACCTCTACTTGCTTATCAAGGCGCTTGGATTCAAGATCCAGCTACCCAGAAAATGCACCGTCATTGGACTGTTGCTAAGCAAACAGCAATTCAACTGTTAGACTACTTCGAGCAACCCGAACTGCGATTGCTGCTTTCGGTTCATTTCTATATCAACGATCGCCTCTACGTGCGCGAACTCACTTGCGAAACTCAACTTTACTCCGAGCGATCGGGTATTGAAGCGATCGCGGTAGGAGATTTGCGCCAAGCTTTAACCGTAGAACCAACAAAAATCCTAGCTCTGTGCGATGACACTGATATCATCGATAACTTACTCAGCAATCTGCGCCAGCAGTATACTCCTGCCGAGCTGTACCTGACTAAATCCGTTGCTACCTTTTTTGAAGCAACTAATCCTGCAATCAACAAAGGTGTAGGGGTGCGTTACTTAGCTGAAGAAGTATTGGGGATCGCTGCCAATAACGTAATGGCAATCGGTGACAACTTTAATGATGTAGAGATGTTAGATTACGCGGGGATCGGTGTTGCGATGGGTAACGCTCCATCTGACGTACAAGCGATCGCTTCTTGGGTAGCTCCTAGCGTCGAGCAGAATGGAGTTGCAGTTGCAATTGAAAAATTTTTACTCTAATTAGTCGTTAGTCATTTGTCATTTGTTGTCTCTTTGCTAGGGTGTGTCATCAATTGAGCCAGATGACGGAAGCAGCGAGGTAAATTGC
>ERZ1066120.208-NODE-208-length-60768-cov-16.017163_pt1 | contig 60768 bp, 52 predicted proteins | sample MGYA00382767_ERZ1066120 | MGnify/ENA primary metagenome ERZ1066120 (study PRJEB33369, sample SAMEA5778350) | biofilm metagenome | biome: Industrial cooling water; feature: Water cooling tower basin; material: Biofilm | place: United Arab Emirates | collected...
CTCACTACTCACTACTCACTACTCACTACTCACTACTCACTACTCACTACTCACTTAAATCTGATTCACCGATGACACGATCCCCGTTGAACTATCTTGCGCCGCCACAGGAGGCTGGAGAGAATTGTCGCTCAAGGGGCTACGGGCTTCAATTAAGCTAATAGCACGGCTGACACTTTCTGGGAGAATCACCACCAAACTGCCGTTAGAGGCAGTATCTAAACCCGTATTAATTGCCGTTGTCTCATCTAAGATAATTTCATAACGACAATCGGGCTTAACTTGCATAATTCCTTTGGCAATTAACTCAGATGCGTCTCCTCTAGGACGACCTCTATTATCATCGTCTTCTTTGATAATAATGCGATCGAAAATTTCTGCGGCAAGCCTACCCAGCAGAATAAAATCTTCATCGCGGCGATCGCCTGGACCTCCGATAACACCAATTTTTTCTCCCGCCGTCCAATTGCGGACGAATCCCCCTAATGCCTCGTAGCTGTGAGGATTGTGAGCGTAGTCTACCAAAGCATGATATTCGCCCAAGTTGAATAAGTTCATCCTACCTGGGGTTTGACTGCTAGAAGCGCGGAATGAAGTTAATCCAGCTCGGATCTGTTCGATCTGTACGCCGTAGGTATAAGCCGCCAAACTTGCAGCTAAAGCGTTGGCAATCATAAACGGTGCGCGTCCGCCCATAGTTAGCGGTACGTTTGCCGCCTGTTCGATCCGCAATGTCCAATCTCCCTGCAAGATCGATAGGTAGCCGTTTTCATAAACTGCTGCCAATCCTCCCTGTTGAGTATGCTCCTGCACTAAAGGGTTGTCTGCGGACATGGAGAACCAAGCCAACTTGGACTTGACGCGATCGCGCATTTCTGCTGTAAGCGGATCGTCGGCGTTGAGGATGGCATAACCATTTGGCTGCACGGCTTCCGCTACCACACTCTTGAGGTGTGCTATTTGTTCGAGCGTGTCAATGTCGCCAATTCCTAAATGATCGGCAGCCACATTCAACACTACCCCAATATCGCTAGCATCAAAAGCCAATCCCGATCGCAAAATTCCTCCCCGTGCCGACTCCAGTACGGCAACTTCCACCGTGGGGTCTTGTAAAATTAACTGGGCGCTTTGAGGACCAGTATTATCTCCTGGTTCGACTAAATAATCGCCGATATACGTTCCATCGGTTGTGGTGTAACCGACAACTTTCCCACTTTGTTTAATCAGGTGTGCTGTCAGGCGCGTGGTGGTTGTCTTACCATTGGTTCCAGTTAGGGCAATAATTGGAATTCGGCTGGGCGTACCTGGGGGAAACAGCATATCCAATACTGCCCCAGCAACGTTACGAGGAATACCGATACTGGGAGCAACGTGCATCCTAAAGCCTGGAGCCGCATTCACTTCAACAATTACACCTTCAGTTTCCCGCAGCGGACGACTGATATCTGAGGTGACAATATCGATCCCTGTAATATCCAAGCCAACGATTTTCGCGACTCGCTGCGCTAACCAAGCATTCTCTGGGTGAATGTCATCGGTACGATCTACCGCGATCCCACCCGTACTCAAATTTGCCGTTGCCCGTAAGTAGCAAACTTCGCCTTCTGGCAGTACTGTATCCAAAGTATACCCTTGGCGTTCGAGCAACTGAAAACTAGTGCGATCGAGCTGAATTTTGGTCAGGACGTTAGTGTGTCCCTCACCTCGATTAGGATCTTCGTTCGTCTCTTCAATTAACTGTTCGATCGAACTTACCCCGTCACCAACAACGTGAGCGGGAACGCGCTCGGCAACGGCAACTACTTTACCATCTACTACTAATACTCGATGGTCGCGCCCGACATAGTAACGCTCGACAATGACGGCACGAGAAACTTCCTTAGCAGCATCGTAAGCAGCTTCAGCTTCTTCCCAGGTTCTAATATCTATAGTTATACCCCGCCCGTGGTTGCCATCCAAGGGTTTAATCACAATTGGATAACCGCCAACAGAGGCGATCGCATCTTCTAATTCATCTAAATAGCTAATTGTTGTCCCTTGGGGTACGGGTACGCCTGCATTACCTAGAATTCGCTTCGTACTTTCCTTATCGCAGGCAAGCTCTACACCTAAAATGCCAGTGCGATCGCTCATGGTTGCTTGCACCCGCTTTTGATTCGCACCGTAACCCAACTGAATCAAAAACCGCGCCCCTAGATTCATCCAGGGAATGCCCTTGGCTGCTGCCTCTTCAACAATTGCTTCCGTACTCGGTCCTAACGCTGCATCCCGATACAATTCCTTCAGGTCGTGCAGGTCTTGTTCTAACTCAACTTGGGGGTATCTTCCTCGTTCGATAATACTCTGGCACATCCGCACCGCAGCCCTTCCCGCGTAGCGTCCTGCCTGCTCGTCTTCGTAATCGAATACCACCTGATAAACCCCTGGCGTTGAGGTTTCTCGCGTTCGTCCGAAGCCGACTGACATTCCCACCAGTTCTTGTAATTCCAAAGCAATATGCTCTACCACATGCCCCATCATCGTGCCTTCCCGCACCCGCATCAGGAAGCCACCGCGACACCCAGGAGAACAGAAATGCGATTCTAAACTCGGTAGAGTCTCGACTAGTCCTTCATAGAAGCCTGGGATCTGATTTGTCGGTTGCTCGGCTAACTCTTCCAAATCGAGCCGCATTAAGATCAGCTTATGTCGGCGAATGCTCCAATAGTTGGGACCGCGTAAAGTCTGGATTTTCAGGATTCTCATGGGAGTGGGGATTGGAAGGGTGCAACCAATTTACTAGTGTCTCGCTCAAGACTTAGCGACAACTGTATCTGTAACTACATTTTTCTACTTGAAATCGAAATCGCAGCTCGGATTTTTCGTGTTAGAAAAATCCAATTCCAAATTCCGAATTGTGAATTGTGAATTCTATTGAGGTAGTCTTTGTACTGGAGCGAGAACGGTACGCTTTTGTAAATGATAGCGATCGCCATAACTCAAGATATGCACTCTTAAATTATGCAGGCTTAAAGGCTCGGCAGCACCGATATCGGCATGGTTAGTGTAAGACATTTCCCCAGGATCGACAATAGTGACAGTGCCTTTGCCCATCACTCTCAGAGTGCCATCTTTTTCGACTAAAGCACAAGTATCCTCATCAATGCCGATCCCCAAGCGGTCTGGATGACAAGCAACCGCACTGAACAACCGTCCCATGCGGTTGCGATTGTGAAAGTGCTGATCCACGATCGCATCAGGGATGATTCCCAAACCGATCGCCATATCTACCAGCGATCGATTCGGCGACTCGCCGCTACCACCTCCAGCAATCATATGATGTCCCATCACGGCGGCTCCCGCACTCGTACCTGCTAAAGTCAGCTGTCCCCGCTGCACCCGCATCCGAATGATATCCATTGCTGGAGTATCTGCCAACACCGCACACAGCCGCAGTTGATCTCCCCCTGTTAAAAAGACTCCCGTACAGGCAGCCAGACACGCCTGAACGTTTGGCTCATCGCACTGTTGCCGTTCTCGGATATCCAAGACTTCGACCTTTTTGGCTCCCATTTCTTCAAAAATACTCAGATAGCGAGCGCCAATAATTGTAGGTTCGCGAGAAGCGGAAGGAATAATGGCTATATGGGCATCTGTCGATCCCGCACGACCAAAAAAAGTATGCAGGATTTCGCGCCCGTGAACTTTATCTTCTGCTCCACCGATGACCAGAACGGCAGTCTTTGTGGCTTGGGGAGTCCTCATTGCTAGCGATTGAGCCTCTAATTGCACCATTGTGTCTTTCCTCTCGTCAACCTCATTTCATGTCCGCTCCTGCGATCGCTTCAGTGCTACACAGCTAATGGGGCGTGAAGGCGCTTCACCACCCGTTGCTTGCCAAGCATTCAATCTGAGGTTGAGACCGTAGCCCTTGAATTTTTTTTACCCTGATTTACTCAGTGATTTGCAGTTGTGACAATATTTAAACATAATTTAAACAATAAGTAACACTTTTGTCATTCGGAAGTGAGTAGTGAGTAGTAGGGGCGGGTTTACCAGAAGATTTGGCTACGAAAAGAGATTTCGGGTGAACCCGCCCGTACAGTGAGTCGATTCGTGGTGAGTAGTGGTAAGAGAAGAAGTCGAAAGTAACTGATAACTGACAACTGATAACTGATAACTGTTTAATATAGTCATTTTTCTGGTTGAGTTTTTGTGCGCTTTGATATAATTACCCTCTTCCCCGACTTTTTTACCTCTCCCCTCAGCTCAGGATTGATGGGTAAAGCTTTGGCAAAAAGGATTGCCGAGGTAAATTTGGTAAATCCCCGCGACTTTACCACCGATAAGCACCGCAAAGTTGATGACGAACCCTATGGCGGTGGTGTAGGGATGTTGATGAAACCAGAACCCATATTTGCCGCCGTCGAATCACTCCCAATTTTACCGTGTCGGGAAACAATTTTAATGACTCCTCAAGGTCAACCTTTAAATCAATCATTGCTTAAAGAATTGGCAAATAACTGCGAGCAGATAGTCATCATTTGCGGGCATTATGAAGGAGTGGACGATCGCGTATTGCATCTCGTCACGAGAGAGATTTCCCTGGGAGATTTCGTCTTGACTGGGGGAGAAATTCCCGCCTTAACCTTAATTAACGGAGTGATCCGACTTCTACCAGGAACTGTCGGAAAAACAGAATCGCTCAAAGCTGAAAGTTTCGAGGCAGGGTTATTAGATTATCCACAATATACTCGTCCGGCAGAATTTCGCGGCTGGAAAGTTCCACCCGTCCTATTATCGGGCAACCATCAAGCGATCGCCCAGTGGCGTTACGAACAACAAATTCAACGCACTCGCGATCGCCGTCCCGATTTGTTAGAGGGAGCAGGGGGAGAAGAAAGCTGAGGAGGCTGAGGGAGCAGAGGAGCAGAGAGGCGGAGGATCTGAGGGGCAGAGGAGCAGAGGAGCAGAGTAGGTTAAATTCTTCTGACTCCTGACTCCTGGCTCCTTACAAATGACCAATGACAAATGACTAATTAGATTTGGGAACTCTAAGCATAGAGTAATTTAAAGTCTTAATTGCAGTGATAAATAAATTTAATCGGCGCGATCGCGCTCGGCTTATTTGGGCTACGGCTCTGAGTCTGGCTCTTTTTCCTGTGGGCGAGATAACGTTTGACTTGTCCTCATCCTCACAACTTATCGGGATAAAAGCAACTAGTCCAGCTGACGCTAGACGTAGCGGCGGACGCAGTGGCGGAGGTTCTTTCCGTTCTTCCGGTTCTCGTCGTTCTAGTTCGAGTGGCTCTAGTAGCAATAACTCCAGTTCGAGGAGTCGTACTTATTACCACCATACGACTTACGGATCTGGGTACTATGGCTACGGTGGAATCTCCCCTACTTTTGCTTGGGGCATATTTTGGATTATCTTGACGCTGTTTGCTTTGATGTTGGTAGCTGCGGTTTTAAACAATGCGTCACAGCAAAAAAGTAGTAAGAGAGAACGAGAAATAGATAATAAATTTGTCACTGTGAGTCAAATTCAGGTAGCATTGTTAGCTCAAGCTAAAAGCATTCAAAACCAATTATCAGCAGTCAGCCTCAGTATCGATCCAAGTACATCTGAAGGTTTAACCCAACTATTACAAGAATCGACTTTGGCATTATTAAGATCGCCCGAAAATTGGCAATACGTTTTAGCCAGTTCCCAAAAATGCGATCGCGATCGGGCTGAGGCTATTTTTAACCAATTGTCAATCCAACAAAGGAGTAAATTTAGTGCCGAAACCCTGGTTAATGTTGCTGGTAGGCGCAGTAAACAAGAGCAAGTAACCTCTTCTGACGCAGCCGAATACATCATTGTCACCTTGCTCATCGGTACGGCTCACGACAAACCATTATTCGATACAATTCGCACTACCGAGGCATTAACGCAAGCTCTAGAAACAATAGCCGCGATCGATCCCGAATACTTGCTTAAATTTGAATTACTCTGGACTCCCCAAAGCGAAACAGATAGCCTCACCTATGTTGAATTGTTGAGCGAGTATGCAGATATGGTTCCGTTGTAATCAGTTGTCAGTTATCAGTAATCCCGTGTGTGACTTTTTTCTTAGCCCCCGAGTTCGTGGGGGTTGGGGGATCGTAGAACTACGCCACTGACCCAAAGATCTCCTCTAGCCCTACTTCTGAAAAGGGGAGGAACAAGAGAAAGTAGCCCATCACGTCATACCAATTCGGCAAATGTTGGCAACAGATCGCCCCACCCGCCTAACGGCACCCTCCCCTTGCCAAGGGGAGGGCTGGGGAGGGGTTTTATCTATGTGTTGCATTCTTTTTTCAAATTGATATCAGTAGGGAGTGAGTAGATCTGAGCAGATGAAAAAGTCTTGGCTCGTACTAGTAATAGACGAGCGATCGCTAGTATTCGCGTATGGAGATTCAATTCCTTGACTTCTCAACGCTAACCAGAGATTATTGAGACTAATTCTTATTAGATCCAAAAATCTTCTTGTCCCCCATGACCCTTGACTTGACTATACAAGAAGTTGATGAAATTTGGATGGCAACAGAGCAGCAGTGTCCGTCTGTGACTTCGATCGATCGCCTGGAAACCATCTGTACAGTGCCATCATTACTGGGCAGCGGTTATCACCGCGAAATGGAGCTATACCCAGGTTTGGATTTGTGTATTTTCAATGCAACCTACAACGACCTGACGTTTCGAGGGGTGGAGAATCGGCACTTGGTACAGTTTATGGTTCACCTGTCGGGAATCATTGATAGCGGGCATTTTCTCTACCTGGATGCAACCCAAAGCTACATCGGTGGCAGTGGCATTCAATCGGCAGTAACATCATTTCATCCTGCGAAACCCCAAGTTGGTGTGGACGTTCACTTGCAGCCACACCTGTTAAAGCAGTTTTTTGCTACGCCGACAGGAGAACTGCTCCCAGAACTGCAACCTTTAGTGCAAGGGGATGACTGGCAGCATGTGTTTTCGACTAAAACTTCAGGGGCAATGCGATCGGTGGTGCAGCAGATCGTTGACTGTCCATTTTTAGGAGCAGCAAAGCGATTCTATTTGCAGGGCAAGGTGTTTGAGTTAATTGCGCTCCAACTCCATAGCATGATGGGTGAATCTGCGTCTACGCCAGACACCTCTCTCAAACCCAGGACGATCGCTCGGATTCACCAAGCGGCAGAAATTTTGCGATCGCACTTAGAATATCCCCCTTCGCAACTCGAACTGGCGCGGCAAGTAGGAGTTGGTCACTGTACTCTACATAAGGGATTTCGATCGCTGTTTGGAGTTACGCCTTTTGCCTATCTGACTCAGCAACGCATGGAGCAGGCTGAACGCTTGTTACGGGAACCCCACACCACCGTGGCAGAAGTGGCGAATCGCGTGGGCTATGCAAACTCGGCTCAATTTGCGGCAGCGTTTAAGCGGCAGTTTGGCATCACTCCCAGTGACTGTGTTCGAGGCAGAAAAATCGTTCTTTGAATCAAAAATTTCTGAAAAATAGAATCTTGGGGTGATGGTGTAGGTTTGGAGTAGATTTGACGATCGCCTTCTGTTTACACTCAGTTCTACTAAATAAAAACTTCTCGCAATTGAGAAATTCTGGTTGACTGGTGTATGAAGATAACTATGGCGATCGGTAAGGTTTGGGCAATCGTTCAATGGGCATTCGCACTGGGACTATTGAGTGCTGTAATGCATACAGGGATGCCAGCCAAGGCACAGGAGGCGATCGGCTTGCCGTCTCGCCAGAAAATCGGCAGAATCGCTCGGCAACCAGAGGTGGAGCGCGACATTGAAGCCTCGCTAGTACAAATTACTGGAGTGCGGGTGAAGCCAACCGAGGCAGGCTTGCAGGTGGTACTGGAAACGGCAGATGGCTCCCTGGAAGTGCCAGAAACTCGCGTGTTGGGCAAGGCGCTGATTGCAGATATTCCCAATGCAGCGATCGCCCAAGAGTTCTCGCAGGCAAACCCGATTGAAGGGATTGCACTGGTGAGCGTGACCCAGTTGCCGAGCGATCGAGTGCAGGTTGCCATTACGGGAACGGATGCGCCGCCAACTGCCAAGGTGACAGCAGAAGCACAAGGGTTGGTGCTGGCGGTGACGCTGGGGGATACGGGAGATGTGGCAGAGGAAGACGCGATTCAAGAGGAGATCGTGGTGACGGGGGAGCAGGATGAGGCGTATAACCCTTCTAATGCTTCTACAGCAACGCGGACGGATACGCCCTTACGCGATATTCCCCAATCGATTCAGGTAGTGCCGCGACAGGTGCTGGAAGACCGCAATGTGAGAACACTCAATGAATCAGTCGAGACTGTAAGCAGTGTAGCTCGCGGAGGCGGACTTTATGGCAATATACCAATTACATACAACAGAATCATCAGAGGATTCGATCAGGGATTTTCAGGTGTTACCAGTTTCCGCAATGGCTTTCCCGATACCGATTTTTTTAGCCTCTTGCCGATTGGAACCATTGAGCAAATAGAAGTGTTGAAAGGACCTGCTTCAGTTCTGTTTGGAGCAGGAGAACCGGGTGGAATCATTAATTTCATCACGCGACAGCCTTTAGATGAACCCTATTACAACTTGGCATTTGAAGCGGGAAATTATGCACTGTATCAACCCAGCCTCGATCTATCGGGACCTCTAACAGAGGATGATACGATTCTCTACCGCCTCATTGGCAGCTATCAGGGCTCAGGTGATTTTCAAGGTTTTGCTGATAACAGGGTAACTACAATTGCACCCTCTCTTACCTTTAACTTGGGAGAACGAACAGAGCTAGACCTATATTATGAATACACTCACCTTTATGCTAATCCTTCTTCTGCTGGCACTAATACTGTAATTCTCAGCGATGGTAGTTTATCTCCTCGAAACTTTGCCCCCTACTATCCTGATTTAAGCCTCCTGAATGTTAGAGTTGACAGATTTGGATACAGTCTGGAACAGGAATTAAATGACGATTGGCGAATCAGAAACAATGTTGCGATTAGCCTGACTGATTTTAGAAATGATGTGGCAGGATTTCCTAGTACACTAGAAGATGATCGTTTTGTTGGTGGATTTGATGCTAGCAAGGATAACTATCAAAGAAACAACATTTTTGCACAGATCGACGTGGTTGGGGAATTTGAAACTGGGTCAGTTGCCCACCAAGTCCTAGCAGGTTTTGACTTTAACCGCTTCAGTAACGAAGCCAATAACGTCGATGCTGATACGCCTCTACCTCCTCTAGATATCCGCGATCCAAATTACGATATTGCATCTCCGGAATTTTCGACACGTTCTACATTCTCTGATATTGACCTTGTGAGGCGATCCTACGGTGTTTATCTTCAGGATCAGATTGCGTTTCTAGATAATCTTAAACTTTTAATCGGTGGTCGCTATGATTGGGTTTCAACGGATCTTGCAGTAGATCTGACCACCCCAGGAGATGTCATTGAGCTTCCAACCCGAAATGATGGTGCCTTTAGTCCTCGTGTGGGTTTGGTCTATCAACCTAGTGAAGATATTGCTCTCTATGCCAGTTACACGCGATCGTTTACTCCTCTATCTGGATTCGATAACACGAGTACGGATGCAAATGTTATCTATGAGCCATCAAGGGGAACTCAATACGAAATTGGTGTTAAAGCAGATTTTCTAGATAATAGGCTTTCAGCAACTTTAGCTACCTATCATTTGACCAGAACAAATGTACTTACACCCGATCCAGATGACCCTACCCGTTCTATTCAAACTGGAGAGCAGCGCAGTCAGGGAATTGAGTTCGATGTGACAGGTGAAATCTTGCCCGGTTGGAACATGATTTTGTCTTATGCATTAACCGATGCAGAAGTTACCAAAGATAACACCTTTCCTGAAGGCAATCGATTAGCAAATGTACCAAAGAATCAAGCAAGTCTCTGGACAACTTATACCATTCAAGAAGGTGCTTTAGAGGGCTTAGGATTTGGTTTGGGACTGTTTTATATTGGTGAACGGCAAGGTGATTTAGATAACTCGTTTCAACTAGGTGATTACTTACGAACTGATGCAGCACTTTACTATCGAAGGGGACGTTTCAGAGGTGCGATTAATATCCGTAACTTGTTTGATGTAGACGAGGCAGCGTTTGCCTTCAGCAGAACTCTTGTTCAAAGAACTGAACCCTTTACAATTCTTGGTTCGGTGAGTTGGGAATTTTAGTGGACAACTTATCCAAGTTAGAACTTAAAGATACAGGCTGAATATGGGTTGATTCTGCAATGCTTCACAATGAGGAAAAAAGTGTTTCGTAAAGCCAAGCTATTTCTATTCTTCTTAGCAGCAGTTTTTGTTTTCTCTATGGTTGCTTTCAGCAGCAAGGTGATGTGGCTTCGGTCAGACAGAATGAATTCAACTGGACAAACAGAGCAAGCAAACTCTGCAAAGAATCCAGTAGCAACAAAAGTTGTAGTCCATGCTTTAGGTCAAACTAAAATTCCACTTCATCCTCAGCGAATTGTCGTATTGGATAATAGTTTTCTTCTCGATCCACTACTGGCATTAGGTAAAAAGCCTGTGGGGGTTGCCGCCTGTTCTGCTTATATAAACTCGGATACTCTTAGGGAATTTGTCACTGATATTCCAGTCGTAGGTTGTGGGGAGCAACCTTCTTTAGAAAAAATTCTCAGTCTCAAGCCCGATCTAATTTTGGGACATATATGGCAAAGAAAACACCATCCTCTACTGTCTGCGATCGCACCTACAGTGATGATAGATACTGATAGTGAAGTCGATTTTAAGAAAAATCTAAAATATTTAGCTGAAATCTTAGATAGGAGCGATCGAGCCAAGGAGGTTTTGGCTGAGTACAATGAGCAAATTCAAAAATTTCGGCAACAGTTAGGAGAAAAATCGAAAACTAAGACAGTATCTATAGTTCACCTTTACGGTTCAACAGTTCATGTTTATGGACCAGATATTGTTCCTTATGCACAGATCATGAGCGATGCAGGTATACAGCTTATCCCTGCTTATAAGAATCTAAAAAATCGTTACTTAGGACTAAACATTGAGAGTTTGTCTGATTGGGATGCTGATATTTTGTTTGTTGTCATACTTCTTGAAAGAGACTCTGAAAACCTCAGATCGTTATCGTTCTTGAAGCAACCAATCTGGTCAACATTGAAAGCTGTGCAGAATCAACAAGTATATGCAGTGAGTTGGGCTAATGCTGTTGTAGGTCCGATTACGGCTAATCAATTTATTGATGACCTCTATGGATATTTCATCAACACACCCTAACTCCACAAACAACCCCACCCTCTTTTTCTGCAAATTCTGCCACCATTCATCTGAAGAACCACCAGAAAATCAACCTGCCGATGGCGACTGTTAATATTTCAGTCTCTCACTCACAATGCCTCTAGCAGGGCAAAAACGACCCGTGCTTGGTTTTCGGCAGCGATCGCGAAAAATGTCCCAATTTGCGTTGCAGCTGCTTCCTCGCCCCCACCAGCTAAGTCAGAAACGCTTCTGACAGCAATAAAGGGGACGTTGTTGGAATACGCTACCATTGCTGAAGCGGTAGTTTCCATATCTACAACTAATACATCCGTGTCGGCGTTGCGATCGCCTTGTTCGTCAAAATTAAGCGTTGTCGCTAAAAATTTACGATATTGGGCGTTATCGACAAATGTAGGACCAGCTACCCCATTTTGACCGACGATTAGTTGGGGCGGTGGATCGATCGGCGTACCAGCGCAATTTCCCGCTCGATCGAGTTGAGGACAATCTAACAATGTGACATTCAGTTGTCTGGCTTTTTGAAACATTGTCTCGTCAACTGCAAACCAGAATTTTAAGTCTTGATCTGTCTCTGGGTTTACGGGTGCGCCTGGAAATGGCACATGACGGATAATTTGTTCGTTGTTTTGGTTGAAATAAAATTGTGGTACGCGATCGGAACTAACATTTGTATTGCGTAAAAAGGCATTCTTAGCATCGGGTTGAAAGATTGCCTCTTGGTTGGCTTGTCCTGGTGCAGATGCTTGTCCTAACTGAAAATTACAAGTTTTGGCTTCTTCCAATGGGTCTTGTAATACATGATTTAGCTGAAGACCAGGTGAGAACGCACACGGTACGATTTCTGCGGTGGTGTTGAAATAAGTTTCTTGAGGAAAGCCCCAACGTCTAGGGATCGTCACCGAACCGATGGGTGTCTCATTCGGAGTACTGGGATCGTCGTCGTTTGCCCCAACCCCGCCAACTCCGCCAGCAATGCCGCTAAAAATAACTTTCGTGACGTTAAATTTATCGAGTGTTAATTGTGTCACCATCGTGGCATTGACAATACTAATATTTGTTAGCACGACAACCACATTTTTACCCCGCAATTTACCCTTACTAAAGCGATGCCCGTTGATATTGACGCAGCCATCAAATTTGTTTTTACCGTCATTCAACCGCATCTCATCGATAAATCGGTCTGCTTCACCAGAAAATGCAGAAACAAGAGCAATTCTAGGAACTGTATCGGTACTGGCTTTACACTCTCCTCGGATCGGTGCGGCTTCAGCCTTGCCTGCGGGTAGCCCAAATACAGGTATTTGAAACGCTAAGGAGAGCAAAACTGGCAGTTGCAACCAACGCGAACTGCTAGCGGTCGTATTTCTAATAAATTTCATGGTTTTGCTCCTATCCTCTTGTCATAGCACCAGAACATTAGGATAGTAGTACTTGAAACCATACAAAATGGTAGTATTAGCAACCTAATTATGACTTAGGAATTAAACATTGTATTTTGTCGTGAAACTATAGAAAAGTTGATTTGGTCATCAGTGCTTGCTGCAAAAAGCGGGTGACGCGAAAAGAGAGCTGAGGGAGCAAGCGAGCTTTGAATGTTGAGTGTTAAATGTTGAATTTAACTCAAAACTCCCCACTCCCCACTCCCCAGTTAAGTAATCACCGTCGGTTGCGACATCCCCGTATATTCGCGAATTTGAGCCACTTCTTGAGCGATCGCAATTGGTTCGGCTAGCGCCTGTTGTACTTCTAGATCCTGTTTGCTATTGTCGTTTTCGTAACTTTCAAAATAAGCCCGTAAGGTAGCACCCTGAGTTCCCGTACCCGAAAGCCGGAAGACGATCCGAGAACCGTCAGTAAAACCAATCCGCACGCCTTGTTTTTTGCTAACACTACCATCAATCGGGTCGGTGTAGCTGAAATCGTCCCCATATTCGACTTCATATTGTCCGTAACGCTTGCCTTTAAGTGTGGGGACGAGGGAACGCAGGTTTTCCATTAAGGTGTTGGCGCGATCGCTGTCTACTCCTTCATAATCGTGGCGCGAGTAATAATTGCGACCGTAAGTTTGCCAGTGTTCGCGCACGATCTGTTCTACCGATTGTTGGCGCACGGCAAGGATATTCAACCAAAATAGTACTGCCCACAAACCGTCTTTTTCGCGAATGTGGTTGGAACCCGTGCCAAAACTCTCTTCGCCGCACAACGTAGCTTTCCCTGCATCGAGGAGATTGCCGAAAAACTTCCATCCAGTGGGAGTTTCGTAACAGTCGATCCCCAACTTAGCCGCCACTCGATCCGCCGCTTGACTTGTGGGCATAGATCTCGCCACTCCAGCCAGTCCCGCAGCATAGCCAGGAACTAACTGAGCATTGGCTGTTAGCACCGCTAAACTATCGCTGGGGGTGACGAAGAAATGTTTGCCTAAAATCATATTGCGATCGCCATCGCCATCGGAAGCAGCACCAAAATCGGGTGCGTTGTTTCCGAACAAAATTTCTACTAAATCGTGGGCGTAGACTAAATTTGGATCTGGGTGTCCGCCGCCAAAATCTTCTAAGGGAGTACCGTTGACTACCGTACCTGCTGGTGCGCCCAAACTTTGCTCGAAAATTGCCCGCGCGTAGGAACCAGTAACCGCGTGCATGGAATCAATGCAGATGCGTTTGCCAGAGGTGAGAAACTGACGAATGCGATCGAAATCAAATAGCGACTCCATCAACTTTTGATAGTCTTGCACCGAGTCAATGACTTCAACTGTCATCTCTCCCAAGGTAGATTCACCTAATTTATCTAAATCTACATCTGGCGCATCTAGAATTTTGTAGCGATCGATTGTTTTACTACGGGCGTAAATTGCCTCAGTCACCTTTTCCGGTGCGGGTCCACCATTCTCGGTATTATATTTTACGCCAAAATCTCCATCCACTCCGCCTGGATTGTGGCTGGCAGAGAGAATAATTCCGCCCAGGGTTTTGTATTGGCGAATAATACAGGAAGTTGCAGGCGTGGAAAGGATACCGCGATGACCGACTTTAATCCGGCTAAATCCATTCGCCGCAGCCATTTTCAAAATAATTTGAATCGCTTGGCGGTTGTAGTAACGACCATCGCCACCCAAGGCTAAAGTTTGTCCCTGACAGTTTTCTAGGCTATCAAAGATCGATTGGACGAAGTTTTCTAAATAGTGGGGTTGCTGAAACACTTTGACCGCTTTTCGCAAACCAGAAGTACCTGGCTTCTGGTCGGTAAAGGGAGTAGTGGAAACTTCAAGGATATTCATGGAGTAGGTTATTGTTCCTGACCGAGCGTTTGCAACTGTGAATTTGTAGAGAATGTTTGGCGCTATTTTCAGATTATCAGTTATCAGTTATCAGGCAAAGGTTAACAGACAAGCGTTTAATGTCGATCGCCATCAACTATTAACAGTCCTGATGGAGATTTTATGACGGGAAAAGTTGGTAATGACGTAATAATTGGTAGCGAGGCTATAGTGGTGGACGTTGCGCTGCAAGACGGCGTAAAATGCCCGACGCGCTGCGATCGCTACCCAAAAACAAGTAGATGCGTTGAGTTAATAGCTAAAGCTACAAATATGACAACGCCTAAATCTTCCTATATTTCAAATCCTGTCCCAGTTATTCTCAAAGCTGCGAAAGCAATTTTGGTTATCCATAGCTATTTTCATGGCAGTAGCGCTCGCCATTGGCTCGATTAATGTCTCTCTGGCTCGAATTGTCACGTCTCTCATCCACTCGATCTATGTAACGGCGAAAGAGATTGAGACAGACGGCGGCGAAGTTCGTCCAGTTATGTACCGCGCTAGCTTGTCTGAAATGGTCGTTCCCTATGGCGATCCAAATCCGCAGATGTGGGAGAATACAACTTTGGGTAACTAAATATAAACCCAACGAACTCTATGCTGGCGGAGAATATCCCAACCAAAGTAAATCCGAACAGGGATTACCCACCCTGATTGCAGATGATGAACCGCTTGTTGGTGAGGATTTGGTAGCCTGTATACGCTCGGTACTACCCACGTCCCCCGTCCTGAAGACTGGCCCGTTATGCCCGTTCACCATGCTGGTTTTAAGTTGATGCCCGTAGGTTTCTTCACGCGCAATCCTGCAATTAACTTACCAGCACCAACGTCTGTAAAACGCCCGTCTTAATTAGAACTAGAGACATCATGAATAGAGTCCGCGGGGAATAAAGATTTCTGCCACACTCCCGACACCTGTACGGGCGGGTTTAACCGCAGAATTATTTGTTCCAATAGAGGTATCTTCAAAAAACCTGCCCCTACGACTCCCCACTTCCCATTAATTAACATTTTCGGCTCTAATATCTATTGCCCTAAACCAATCAAAGAACCGAAAATACCATGACCTGTCAATACTTCCATTGCAATCAAAGCCACAAAACCAATTGCCGCTAACCGTCCGTTGAGTAGTTCGGCGTACTCAGTAAAACCAATGCGGGGGGTTTCATCTACATACATTTTGGGTTCGACTGCGAAATTGTTTAACTTCTCGCCTTCGCCAGGTGAATTAATATATCCAGAGCGTGTCATGAGATTGATGTTATCCATTTGTTACGTTGTCTTTAGCTAACTTAACAGTCTTTATGAAGTTTTGCAACATTTATGAACGAAAAACATGCTGTATTCGTCTGTACGACCTGTGCTAGTACTTGGCAGGACGGTAAAAGAGTGGGAGTGAGTGGCGGTCAAATCCTGTTGGATCGCTTAACCCAACTTTACAAAGAGTGGCAACTCGCACCAGAATTTTCTTTACAAGGGGTGGAATGTATGAGTGCGTGTAACTCTCCCTGTGTCGTTACATTTGCAGCGACGGGAAAGTACACTTATGTTTTTGGAACTATTCCGGCTGAAGAGAGTGCCACTGCCATACTCGACTGCGCCAGCAAGTATTATGCTAAAAGCGATGGTTTATTACCGTGGTCGGAACGACCGGAATTGTTGAAAAAGGGTATCGTGGCGCGAATCCCACCCATGAGTGCGTGAGTAATTTCATTGTAGAGACGTTACATGTAACGTCTCTAATCTTGCAGTGCCTCAATCGAAGCATCAATAATTCTCATCATCGCCGCCATCTCAGGTGCAATCCGCCCGTACAGTTCTAGTTTCTCGATCGCAGTTTCAAAAGCATCGCCATGTTCGATGCGATCGCTCAATGCTACCATTTCCTCCCAATAAACGTTGCTATTTGCATAAGCCAAGGCAAGGGAAATCAACAAATCGACATGTTCGTTTCCTTCTGCTTGGGTCATCATGTTGTGAGGAATGTCTAGCACGTCATCAAAGCAGATGTACCAAGATTTGGGCTGGAACTGAATGACTGCGTTAAATAATTTTTCGTGTTCTCGATTTCCCACGGCGCGATCGCTTTCACTCGATACAATTAACATTGGTGCAGCTTTTTGATTTTGGGCTTTTTCATTTTTTACCTTTGCTAAAATCTCAGCTCCCATATCTAGAAAAACTCGCAAAGCTGGCATAACAAAGCCATCGTAACCAAAACTTATTACTTGTGGATCGTGCCGCCATTCAAAGTAGATATCAAAAATTCTGACAAATAAATCGACAACTTTATTACTACCACTTAAATACGGGGCAAATATCAAAGCTTTATCTATTTGTTCTGGATGTTCTAAAGCCAACCACGCAGCTAAAGTACTACCGCCAGATAAGCCACCAATAATAATTTTTTTACCTAGAGTTCGAGCAGTTTCTAGCCAATGCAGACCGAAGTTTTGATATACTTGTTTGTCTTCTGGTAGTGGCGGCGGATTGTCTCCATTCCATTCACCTGCAATCCCATGTCCTGGAAGTAAGGGAATTAAAACGTGATATCCTGCTCGATAAAATGCTTTGCCAATAATAGCGAATTGTTCGGGAGTTGCTGTAAACCCGTGAAAGAAAAGACAAACTTTGTCGCTATTTGGTTGTAGTAAAAATTGAGAACCACTCGTTTGCGCCATCAGTGGTAGTTGGCTTTCTGAGGCTTGGGTTTCGCGGGCGATCGCTAATAATTTATTAGAATATTCAGGCATTTTTAATACTTGGGTTGACTTTTAACAATAGATATGCTGGCGGCAACGAACGAGATCGAAGCAAATGATAACTGTCTTTAGGATGAGCGATCGCGCCTCTATTACCATGACCATAGTAGAAATGGGAATATAGTAATTAGAATACTGAGTAACTGATGCAGACAACTACAAAACCTTCTACCACGAAAGCTTGGGCAAAAGCGATCGCCCAACCCGCTACAGAATTTCCTGCTACTCCCCTACCCGTCCTCTCTGGAGAAATCCCCTCTGGTTTACGCGGAACTCTTTATCGCAACGGTCCCGCTAGATTAGAACGGGGTGGAATGCGGATGGGACATTGGTTTGATGGCGATGGGGCAATTCTCGCCGTCCATTTTAATCCTAATACCCCCCTTTCTAAGGGGGGCGAGGGGGGATCTCATTCCCCCCTTACTCGCGGGAATGAGGGGAGAGCTGTCGCCTCATACCGCTACGTTCAAACTGCTGGCTACCAAGAAGAAACCACAGCCGATCGCCTGCTTTATGGTAATTATGGGATGACAGCCCCAGGTGCATTTTGGGATCGGTGGTTGAAGCCAATCAAAAATGTGGCAAATACTTCAGTTTTACCCCTACCCGATAAACTCTTAGCATTGTGGGAAGGAGGTAAACCTCACGCCCTGGATTTGCAGACTTTGGAGACAAGAGGTGAGGACGATTTATCTGGACTCAACAATGGTTTATCCTACTCTGCCCATTACAAGTGCGATCCACAGACAGGGGAGATTTTCAATTTTGGTATTAGCCCAGGAATCAATGCCAACCTGAATCTCTATAAAAGCGATCGCACGGGTAAAATTGTGCAAAAGGGATCGTTTGCTTTAGATGGCGTTCCTCTAGCGCATGATTTCGTTTTGGCAGGACAGTATTTAGTCTTTTTCCTACCTCCAGTCAGATTAAACGCGCTACCCGTACTATTAGGCTTGAGTAGTTATAGCGATAATCTAGAATGGAAGCCCCAGCTTGGAACTCAATTTTTAATCTTCGATCGCGAAACTCTAACTCTTGTTAGTCGGGGTGAAACGGAACCCTGGTATCAGTGGCACTTTGCTAATAGTTATGTCGATCCTAGCGGTACGATTATCGTGGATTTGGTACGGTATGAAGACTTTCAGACCAATCAACATTTAAAGGAAGTAGCAACGGGACAAACCCATACACCCGCACCCAGTAGTTTATCGCAAGTTCATTTGAATCCAAAATTGGGTAAAGTGACGGCAATTGAGTCAGTTTTAGACCAAGATTGTGAATTTCCGGTGGTATTACCGCATTTAGTCGGACAAGCTGCGTCTCCGACTTTTCTTTCCGTCCATCGTCCAGGGGTGGATGCTGATGCAGAATTCTTTGGGGCGATCGCTAAATTTAACCCACAAACCCAATCTCTGACGATTGCAGATTTCGGCGACAACTGCTATCCAATGGAACCAATTTTTGCCCCCGATCCCCAAAATCCTGCATCCGGTTGGATTGTCACCGTAGTATATGACGGGAATCGCGATCGCAGTGAGGTGTGGATTTTGGCTAGCGATCGCTTGGATGCGCCACCTGTTTGCAGGTTGGAATTACCTAGCGTTGTCCCGATGGGGTTTCATGGGGCTTGGAGACAAGCGTAAATTTTGTTGGATTTAATGTCACGCAAAGACGCAAAGGCGCAAAGATCTGAAATGGAACAAAATCTAAAATCCAAAATTTGAGATCATGGCTTATTTTTGGTTCAAAGCGTTTCACCTAATCGGCATTGTCGTCTGGTTTGCTGGATTATTTTACCTAGTACGGCTATTTATCTATCACGTTGAAGCTGAAGAACAGCCAGAACCCGCCCGTACTATTCTCAAGAATCAGTACCAGTTGATGGAAAAGCGGCTGTACAGTATTATTACCACTCCTGGAATGTTGGTGACAGTAGCAATGGCAATTGGGTTGCTGACGACTGAACCTGAAGTACTCAAACAGGGATGGTTGCATATTAAGTTAGCATTCGTCGTTTTGTTACTAGGCTACCACCACTACTGTAAGCGGTTGATGCGACAGCTAGAAAAGAATGAGTGTAAGTGGAATAGTCAGCAGTTACGGGCGTTGAATGAAGCGCCTACCGTGATGTTAGTGGCGATCGTCCTGCTAGCCGTGTTTAAAGATAACTTACCTACGAATGCTACCGTTTGGGCAATCTTTGGCATGATTGTCGCCATGGCAGTCACAATTCAACTCTACGCCAGAAAGCGCAGATTAGATAAGGAAAGGTTGATGACACAAGTACCACAGGAATAATTCACGGTGGGCAATGCCCACCAATTACGATTTTGACGCAGCACTTGACAAATGCAACATTATCTTTGTCTATATTTTCTAACTTTAGGCATATTTACGGTTACTGAGGTTTTATGCCTTGGGAAAGAGTGAAATTACTGGTATATCTGCAAATATTGCGAGATATCTAGTAGAAGCTTGAGTTTATGTGTAGCAATGTTTCAACTTCTGTTTCTTCCAAAAGGCGGTAAGTTATTCTAAAGAAAGTCTAAAGAAAACCTTAATTTTTTGATTCTTATGTACGCAACTGCAACAAGGAATATGGACTCAGCTACCCTACGGCAGCTGTGGTCAGCAGTAGAAGATACTCAGACCAGCATTTTACTCAGACTAAGCGATTCAGAATTGATCGATCATGTTATTGCTAAACTTGACAACAGGCAGCCTTTAGATCGAGAAGAGATGACTGATGTGAGTGATTACTTACGTGGTAAAACGTCTTTGATTCGCGATTTGGCTCAATCGCGATCGTTCTAGTCCAGAATTCTAAATTCCGTATTCTGTTTTGTACGGATCGATGCATTAGTAATTTTTTAGCACTAAAAACATTGCCAGTTGTGAATTCTTCACCGTATTATTCGTTTGTCCCTGGCAAAGTAGTAAAGTTTTTCAATACACATTTTTACAAATCAATACATCGAACAGTTATCAGTTACCAGTTACCAGGGAGTAGGTAATTGGTAATTAGTCACTACTCACTACTCACTACTCACTTTTCTAATCGAAATAAGTCGGTAAATCTGGATGACGCTGATAGTGGAAAATTTTAGCAATCTGCTTTGGAAGTACCCGCGTTAGAGATAGTTCGGGGACTTCATCTTCGCCAAAAAAAGCTACCTCGTCAGTTTCAATACTAGATGACGGAGAACCACCGATAAGTTCGCACAGAAAATGTAGCTTGTAGACAGCATAAGGGAAAGGTGGATGTCCCTGCTTGTCGCGATCGTAGACGGCGAGTAATTTGACGGCGCGGGTGAGATATCCTGACTCTTCCTGAACTTCGCGCACTACGACTTCACTAGGAGAGTTGCCTATATCAGCATAACCTCCTGGTAGCGACCAGCAACCATCTACTTTTTCCTTGACAAATAACAACTTATCTCCTTGAAAAACTGCCCCCCGCACGTCTACTTTCGGAGTAGCATATCCAACTTCTTGCGAGAATAAATCGAGAATGTAAGTAGGTTCGACATCACTATAAGTTGCCATAATTTCCGCCGCGATCGCTCGTAAAGATTTATAGCGTTCGATGTCAAACACTCCTTCAGTATAAGTTAAACCATTTTGAGCGATCGCCTCTAGCTTTTTCGCCCATTCCAGCCACTTGTAATTTGATGCGGAGTCCATTAATTTCACCTGTCCTGGTTGATATTCAAGAGTGGGAGACAAGGGGGACAAGGAAGCAGGGGAACAGAGGGACAGAGGAGAATAACACCAACTACCACTACTCACTACTCACCACTCACTAGTTATTGCAAAGTTTAATGAAAGCTACCTGACGCAACCTTTAGATCGATGCATAATATCCGGTTGATATTGGACATTGCTGTAAGGCAAACAGCGCCTATTAGACCAAAAATCGGAATGTGCCGATTACTCGGAATACATATGATAAAAGAGATCGATTTAAAAAGCAAAACTTTAAATAATCTGGTGGCGATCGCCAACCAATTTAATTTACAAGGTCAAGTTACAGATATTCAAGCTTTTGGCAATGGAAATATTAACGATACTTTCCTTGTAAAGCTAGATTCTTCCACTCAAAAGTACTTTATCTTACAACGCATCAATACGCACGTATTCCGTCAGCCAAAGTTGGTAATGCAAAATATGCGCGTTTTTACTGACCATGCTACCAAACGGTTGCAAGATGGGACGCTCGATCGCGATCGCTGTTGGAAAATACCGAGTGTCATACTAACGCAGGATAATCGGGAATACTGGATGACTCCTGAAGGAGATTTCTGGCGGGCAATTAGCTTTATCGATAACGCCAAGTCTTTTGATATCATTACAGATAGCGATCGCGCTAGAGAGGTTGGTTGCGCCCTTGGCACGTTCCACAATCTTATTAGCGATTTACCTCCCAAAAAGCTCGCTGACACTATAGCAGGGTTTCATATCACGCCGCGCTACTTTCAACAATATGATACAGCTCTGGCACAATCTAAAAAGAATAAGTCCTCTGAAATAGATTTTTGTCTGCAATTTATTCATAACCGTAGAACTTGGGCGCGTGTTTTAGAAGAGGCAAAAGCAGATGGAAAATTGCCTTTGCGTTTAATGCACGGCGATCCTAAAATTAATAACGTCTTATTTGACAATAATACCGGACAAGCCATCAGTATTATTGACTTAGATACGCTCATGCCTGGTTTGATTCACTACGATATTGGCGATTGTTTGCGATCGAGTTGTAATTTTTTAGGTGAGGAAACTCAAACTTGGCAGGAAGTGCGTTTTGAAACAGAACTCGCTCAAGCGATTTTACAAGGCTATGTTTTCCAAGCAAAAGATTTCTTGACCGAGAACGATTATGAATACATTTATGATGCGATCCGATTGCTTGCTTTTGAATTGGGATTGCGGTTTTTCACAGATTATTTAGCAGGTAACGTTCACTTCTCCAAGGTTAAATATGAAGAACATAATTTAGTCAGGGCGCTAGTTCAATTCCAATTGGTTCAAAGCATTGAAGTGCAAAAATCAGCAATTTGTGCGATCGTGCGAGATTTAAAATGAGCGATCGCACTTTTTTCTTAAAACCATTTCCCTCGAATCATCTCCCGCCTGAAATTGAAATTTCCGGTAATATTATTCGACATTGCAATACACTCACCATTCAATATCAAATTTTGGGACAACTGGCAGAATTAAATCTTCCCGCAGCTACAAACTCGCCAACTCGTAAAGACGAATTATGGCAACAAACCTGCTTGGAGTTCTTTTTAGGAATTGAAGATTCTCCCCAATATTGGGAATTTAACCTTTCACCTGCTGGAGATTGGAATATTTATCGCTTTGAAGATTATCGTCAAGGAATGCAAACAGAAACAGCCTTCGGATCGTTACCATTTACCGTACAAAATCGACCGAACTGTTTATTGCTAACCCTCGAAGTTGAATTAGATAAAATTGTAGAATTAGAACAGAAAATAGAAATTGCGGTCGCGTCTGTAATTCAATCAAAAGCTGGTGAAATGACATATTGGGCGTTAACTCATTGCGGTACGCAAGCCGATTTTCATCAACGCGAAAGTTTTATTATCAAATTGTGAAAATAGGAGATGATATGTGGAGAGTGTAAAGCTACTCCTTTCAAATTCTCTCCAATTTAGAGAATGAATTGTTAGCTGTCGTTATTTAGACCGATTTCTCGTTCTATGATTTCTTTAATGAATTCTGGGATTTCTTTGTTTAATTTAACAGCTTGTCGTTTTAAATTTTCATATATATCAATCTCTTCTCCCTGCCACATTAAATCTATTCTCCTTACCTGTCGCATGGCAATATGGGTATAATTTTCTGGATAAGCCCAGTAACATGATAAACAAATAGACTTATCCTTAAGACTACTCCAATTTTCACAATGTTCGCACGACCAAGACTTTGCTCGGTTAGCAGAGCCACAAAGCAGCATAAAGTGTTCGGGTAAAAGCTCAGGCTCTCCATCAACCTCAAAAGGAACGCGATGATCGATCTGCAATTCACGTTTATCTACTGCTTCCAAATAAATGAAGCACTTACAGCCATATTTCTTAATCAGTTCATCTTTTAGTTGCTTTGATAAACCAGTTCTACCAGAAAATCTAGAAAATCTAGCCTTAATAACATCTCCAAATCGATAAGCAGCGATCCTTCTACCATCGCTTCCTGCCACGCGGAAGGTATCAAGAGGAATTCCATGTTCTCGAACATCTCTTGCTGCTCTTGGAGGATGATTGTAGCCGTATGTGTTCTTGAGTTCTTCCGTAGTGATAAAACCGTGTTGCAAAATGTGATTAATAACAGCTTTTGGTCTTTTTGCGGTCACTGACTGACATAGTTGAATGAAATCATTGGGTAGCGGCTGAGAACTGTCCATGCTCCAATAGAGTCAGCTGTTTATGCATCCTGCTAATATAGCTCTCTATTCCTGAAATGCGATCGCTAACTAAGGATGGCGATAAGTATAAAGACTCTATCGTGACTTCGTTTCTGCCTAACAGTGTTGCTTGTGACGATCGCCCAACTTCAATTTCAATTTTTGTCAACCCTAATTTTTCAGGTAGTGAATTGCCGAAAATTTTATCTCCTCGTTTACCGTCGTAGCTAACTGCAAATGCTACTCTTTTATGGTTAAGATTTTCAAGAGCTAGAACAAAATCATCAAATTTTATTCCAGCAAAATATCTTGAATCGCGATCGCCGCACACACCTTGATAAGGTGGATCGATGTATACAAAATCACCTTGTCTAACTTCAGCTAGCACCTCTTTATAGTCCCAACATGTGAATTTGCACTTATTTTTCAGTAGTTGAGATACGCCTTCTATATTTTTTCTCATCTTGTCAGGCTGAGTTCCCTTTCGCCTTTTATCAGGGCTTTGGTTGAAAAAACCTTCAGAGTTATAACGAACAGCGCCTTTTACGCATCTAGCTAACAAATAGAGAAATAGTTGTGGCTCATTAGTCCTATTAAACTGCTCTCTAACTTGATAATAATGCTCTATAGAATTGCCATGCTGCTCGTTCCATATATCTGTATAAACAGTTGCTATTTCTTCAGGAGCTTCTACAATTGCCTGTAGTAATTTAATTAGCGGTTGATTTAAATCATTAAGCCAAAAATTATGAGAAATTTTTTTAGAAGAGGCAGCAATACTAATGGCAGCAGTTCCCGCAAATGGTTCCACCAGCCTATCGACAGTGTTAGGTAGAAATTGCAAAATCTCTGAAGCAAGATTCCTTTTACTTCCTTGATATTGAACCGGATGAGGAAGGCTTACCATTTTACTTAGAACAAATGTTCTTAATCAGCATACCACGAGAGCTAAGACGGCTAACGACATTACCAAATTCCCATATTGATAGATGCCCTACAGCTAGACATACAATTACGATTGGTATGCGTTGTAGTTGAGCATCCAGAGGTGACTAGCATTGAAACTCGTGTCCGATCCCGCGATCGCTGACAAAATTAGCAAGATGAAGGAACGAGTGCGGTGGCAAGATCCTGTCATTCAGCGACGAGGAATCGACCAAACTCGGCTGGTGCTAGAAGATAGTCGAGCGGATAACCCAGAGTTTTCATTTCTGGTTATTGGTGACAGTGGTACTGGTTCGCACCGATATCATAACCCCCAGCGCGAAGTAGCCGATCTATTGCAACCACATCTTACCGACAGTAGTTTTATGCTACATACGGGCGACGTGATTTATCTAGTTGGATCGAGCGAGTTCTATCTAGATAATTTCATCAAGCCCTATCGAAAATTTATTGTCGGCGGAGACAACCCCAAGGCGATCGCCTTCGACAAAATGACTTTTAGCTTACCCATCTTACCAGTTTTAGGAAATCACGATTACTACAATTTGCCATTACTATTTGGTGCAATCTCTTTCACCACATTACCCGTACGTCGGTTGCTCAAATTCAGAAGAGACTTCGATATAGGTTGGCACGGTTCCAAACTAGGCGATGCTTATGCGCGAGCATTTTTAGATTATCTCAAAGCATTAAGACTTCCAGGCGAGCTAGAACATCATTTAGATAAATACTACACGGCAAAAACGGATACGGGTTATTGCTTGCGTTACGAGCCTGGGCATTTTACTCGTCTACCCAATCGCTATTACACTTTTCGCTATGGCGGGATTGACTTCTTTGCCTTGGATTCCAATACGTTTAACGACCCCCTACCAATATCAACTGCTCCAGCCGGAGCAGAGCGTCGCCAGCAACTCACACAGCGTCGCGATCGCCTAGAGCAAGAAAAGCTACAAATTCTCGATGCATCAGACAAACTAAATCCTGACGATCCCGATGATGCAGAACAATTGGACGACTTACAAGTTAAACTGTCGCAGATTGAAGAGATGATTGTCGATCTCGACAAGCAATTAAATACTGACAAAACAGTAGTGACCGATACCGAACAACTGGATTGGTTGCAGCAGCGATTAATTGAATCATGGCACACAGATGAGGTCAGGGGTAGGGTAGTGTACTTCCATCATCCGCCCTACGTGACTGAGGCAACAAAGTGGTATCAAGCGCAAACCTTAGCAGTTCGCGATCGCCTGCGGGGTGTGTTTAACTCAGTCGCTGAGGCGATCGGCTCTTTACCACAAGGTCGCCCCATTGTCGATCTCGTTTTAAACGGACACGCTCACTGCTTAGAATACCTGCAAACAACAGACACGGGACATGCTGACTCTAATATTAATTGGATTATCTGTGGTGGGAGCGGTTACAGCTTGCGCCGCCAACGCCCAGAAGGAACGGATTTAATGGAAGGAGAAGGGGAAGAAAGGTTAGTAGCGCGATCGCGTCTTTTTGTCGGTCGTAGCGGTCATACTTCCCAAAAGCGTCGTCCCTACTCTTGTTTGCGAATTGACGTGCAAGATGGTTGTCCCCCCAAATTTACCATCCGTCCTTATGTTGTCGAACGATATCAAAAGCAGTGGCATAGATATGCGATCGATCCGTTTACGATTTAGACATGGGGTAAAAATGGGCAGTCGTAGGGGCGGGTTCACCAAGATCTCTACTACTAACAAATATTTCTGGTGAACCCGCCCGTACAGGATTCGGGATTATTTGGAATTTATTGTGAATTGTGAATTGTGAATTTCCCCTCTTACCGCAAACGACCCGATCGCAGGATACTGAAAATTAGCCACAGTCCTAACAAACTTGCTACCGCAAATAGGACGCTACTGAGCCAAGATAGCTGGGTTGTCTGCGCTTTAGAAGAAATAATTGCCGCACCCATAATTAAAGAACCTACTAATACGCTAAATGAGAGGCGGTTAGCAGAGTCATCAAGGGTACGACGAATGCCATCTAAACCCCGTACCGATAAATTCCATTGCAGTGTCTCTGAGGTCACGCGGTCTAGTAATAGTTCGATTTGACGAGGGGATTGCAGAGACAAACTTTTGATATCGAGTGCAGTCCGTAAGAGAGATTCTACAGGGCGATTGCCTAATAACTGACGGCGAAATAAATCTGTTAATAAAGGTTTGACTTCATCAAGAAAATTAATTTCTGGATTAAATTGACGCGCTAATCCTTCCAAATTAGCTAGAGTTTTCGCATACAAACCCATGTTACTTGGCAAGCGGATTTTATTGTTGCGGGCAACTTGTAGTAATTCGTAAATAATTTGGCTGAAGTTGATTTGTGATAGATCTAAGTTGTAATACTTCCGCAACATGCGATCGTAATCATTTTCTAATCGCGATAAAATTACTGGCTGAGCTGAATCTGATAATTGCAACGTCAACTGACTGCATCGCTGAGCGTCAATATCGACAATTGCCAACAACATTTCTACCAATATCTGTTGGGTACGGGGGTCGAGTTTGCCCACCATACCGCAATCTAACAGTGCGACGCGCCCATCTTTAAGATAGAAAATATTACCTGGATGCGGGTCAGCATGAAAGAATCCATCAATATAAAGCTGCTGAAAAAACGCCCGAAATAGCAAAGTCGTAATTTCTTGCCGTTTGGTTTCTGGAGATACACCATTTCCATCACTTTCAGCTAGATTAGCTGCCAGAATTGGAACTCCATCCAACCATTCCATCACCAACATTTTTTCTGTCGTTAAATCCCAGAAAACTTCTGCTATTACTAGTTGCTGCGGATCGAACCATCGACTCGCAGACAAATTGCTCCGCAACTGTTCGGCAAAATGCGCTTCTCTAGTGAAGTCTAATTCTGCTTCTAATGCAGTTGTAAATTCGTTAGCTATAGATTTAATTTCATAATTTTGACCGAACTCAGTCCGTGCTACTAAATCGGCTACTCCTTGAATTAAGGAGATATCTTGAGCAACGATCGCATTAATCCCAGGACGCTGTACTTTAATAGCAACTTCTCGTCCGTCTGTTAACGTAGCGCGATGGATTTGACCGATCGATCCGGCGGCGACTGCTTGAAAATCAATTTTACTAAAAGTTTCTTCTAAAGGCTTTTTAAGCTGTTGGCGAATCACCACTTCAATTTCCGCCCAAGCAACAGGTGGAACATCATCCTGTAAAGTTGATAGTTCTTCAATATAAGAAGTAGGTAGTATATCTGGGCGCGTAGACATGAGTTGCCCAAATTTGACATACACTGGACCCAAATCTACCAAGATCTTGCGTAGTACGGCTGGCGTAGGTAGCTGAGGTTCGTCTGTTTTACCCCCAGTTAGCAGCCGTCGCATATAGTCCCAGCCATTGCGGAAAAGAATTTCGGCGATTTCTCGCTGACGAGAAGTATTTTGAGTTAGAAACACAATCTAGGTAATAGGTAATGGGTAATGGGTAATGGGTAATGGGCGATGGTTCGCGGTTGACGGTTAATTGTCTGCCAACTACCGATCGCCAACTACCGATCGCTACTCATAATGTATACAGCTGATTCTAACGCTACCGTTATGCCCATGCCGAAGGCGATTTGCGAAGTCCTCTTGGCTTTCCATTGATTTCCAAGCATAGCTGTCAATTATTTGGCTACTGACAATCAATTTCTATCCTAAGTAGCAACTTATCTCATCTATCAAATTAGGGAGCAGTTATCAGTTATCAGTTATCAGTTGTCAGTGGAAAAAAGGGAACGGGGAAAAGAGAGCTGAGGGAGTTGGGGAGGCTGGGGGAGCAACTACCAACTACCAACTACCAATTGCCAATTACCAATTACAACAAACCACTAAATTTAGGATTGTCTTGTAATAATTTCAGGACTTGTTTGATTTCTTGGGTGCGGTCTTTTTTGACAATTAAGGTAACGTTACGATCGCGCACGACAACGACATCTTCTAAGCCAATGGTTACAACTACGTCTTCGTCATCCTGAGCATAAATTAAGGTTCCTGCTGTATCTAGCCCGACATGATGACCGATTTCAACATTGGAAGATTCTCCTTTTAATAAGCGGGCGATCGCGTTCCAGTCGCCTAAATCGTCCCAACCAAAATCGGCTGGTAGTACGTAGGCGAGTTTTGTTTTCTCCATCAAGGCGTAGTCAATACTAATTTTTGGTAGCTGGGAATAAGCCGCTACACCTTGCTGTTTCAGGAGGTTAAGGATCTCTGGAGCGTAGGTTTGAAGTTCTTTGAGTACCACCCCAGCCCGAAAGATAAACATGCCGCTATTCCAGCAAAATCGCCCGCTCGTAATAAATTCTTCAGCTGTATGCAAGTCCGGTTTTTCGGTGAAGCGGTTGACGCGATAGGCAGGTAAGTTATTATAAGTTCCAGTCTGTTCTCCTTGCTCGATGTAGCCGTAGCCTGTAGCCGGATAGCTGGGCTTAACTCCTAATGTGGCGATCGCATCTGTAGTGGCGGCTAATTGGGCAGCAGCTTGTAAAGTGTGTTGAAATCCCGATAAATCTCCAATCCAAGGATCGGCTGGGAAAAAACCCACCACTGCGTCTTCTCCATAGCGTTGCGCGACTTCCAGCGTACTCCAAGCCACGGCTGGGGCTGTATCTCGCCCTTCTGGTTCTGCCAAAATGTTCTTGGCGGGCATTTGGGGCAGTTGCGCTGCTACTCCCTCTGCAAGTTGGCGAGATGTTACTACTAAGAGATTTTCCCAATTCCCTGCCAAAGGTAAAAGGCGATCGGCTGTCGCTTGCAGTAAACTTTTACCACTACCATCTAGACTTAAAAACTGTTTGGGGCGATGCTTGCGACTGAGAGGCCAAAAGCGTTCGCCTTTACCGCCAGCCAAAATTACAGGGATGAGAGAACCATTCATAAACACTCGCGCCAAAAATTGTAAAATCTGCTTTCGAGTTTACTCCGCTTTTGCTAAAGGCAATCGTAATTTAATGGATTAATATTTCTGTAAGGTTTGGCTTGGGGAGATAAGTAGCTGTGATGAGGGGACTAGAACAAGTTGACAAGCGGTTGAGGCAACGACTGCAAGAGGTGCAGGCGATAGAGGTGAGGCGATCGCTGTCTGTAACTCGCCGCAATTTTTCCTCGTTTCGCCGTTGGTTGTGGTTTCAGATGAGGCGAAACCGTCTCCTGTTTTGGATTGGTGTGGTAAATTTGTCGATTTTGCTGGGGGCAATGGTGGCGCTACTGTTACCAATTTGGAGCGAACGTACTTCTTCCGATTTGCTATCTCGCCAAAACTCCCAGCAGCCACGCAGCAATTTCCTTCGCAACGGTTTACCCTACAATCTCTCCCGTCCGGTAAATATTCTGGTTCTGGGTATTGAATCCTCTTCGACTGGGACTAGCGATACGATGCTGTTAGTCCGCTTCAATCCAGATCGCCCAGCCATTAGGGTACTTTCCATTCCTAAAGACAGTCAAGTTGTCTTGCCCAAAATCGGTTTAGATAAAATTTCTCGCGCTTATGCTTTGGGTGGCGCACCTTTCGCAGCCAGGGTTGTCAGCCGCACGTTAAACAACGTCCCCATCGATCGCTACCTCACCATCAATGCAGATGCTTTACGCCAATTAGTAGATCGGATGGGAGGAATCGAGGTATTTGTTCCCCAAAAAATGGCGTATCAAGACCGAACGCAACAGTTACAAATAGACTTAGAACGAGGCTGGCAGACTTTAAATGGAGAACAAGCAGAACAATTTGCGCGGTTTCGTGCCTCAAATATGGGGGATCTCGATCGCATTCAGCGTCAGCAGATGTTAATCGCCGCCTTACGCGATCGCCTTACCAGTCCGGCAATACTACCGCAATTGCCCGAAATTCTCAAAATTATGCAAACTGCGGTGGAAACAAATCTCAGTCCAGAAGAGATAAGGGCGATCGCCCTTTTTAGCGTCCAGATGAAGCCGGAACACTGGCAAATGTTACTCTTACCAGGAGATCTCAGCCCTTACAGTCAAGACCCCAGCAGCTATTGGCTGTATACTTCAGCACAAGACCAGATTATGAGTCGGTATTTTGGTACGTTTACGATTGGGGCTGTACCCAAACCTAAACCACTGACGAGTCTGAAAATAGCCGTGCAAAATGCTTCGGGAAAACCTCAAGTGAGTCAAAAAATTGTCCGGTATCTGAAGCAGAAGGGATTTACTAACGTTTATCCAATTGCCGATTGGTCGGATGTTCAACGTCAGACTAATATTATTGCTCAAAGAGGCGATACCGAAGCAGCAACTCAACTTCAGCAAATTTTGGGTGTAGGTCATATTGAAGCAGCCGCGATCGGCGATTTAGAATCTTCGCTAACAATCCGCGTTGGCAAAGATTGGTATAGTACGGGCGGGTTTTGACCAAAAATTTAGGGCTTTGGCTGTCAATCTCTCTGCTAAACCCGCCCGTACTCCAAGTCAAAAGTTGAAATTGCCTCTTATCACTACTCACTACTCACTACTCACTGCTCACCAATTATCAAGATACATATTTTGCTATAGTTTGTTTCCAAATTGAGTAAGCTTGTCCGTTTAAATGCACTCCATCTAGCGTGTAACATTCATTTAGTTGATGCTGCTCGTCTGATAAATGAGAGTATAAATCGATATATGTCAGCGAATATTCTGTTGCTAGTTCTTGGAGATCGGAGTTTAACTGGACGATCGCGCGATCGCTTACATTTAAACCAGATTTAGTTCGATTAATTGGCAAAACGCTTTGAATAAAGATCTTAGTCTGAGGAGTGCGATCGCAAATCTCTGTAACAATCTTTTGATAATCTGCCAAAATCTCGGTTGACGATTGCTGGCAATGAATCAAGTTGTTAATTCCCACCATGATAAAAATTTTAGCTGGCTGAGCAGTAACAATATCTTCAAGACGATGTAATATGCCCATAGTAGTATCGCCAGAGATCCCGCGATTTTTTATTTGAGAATTTTCTAGTACCTCAGCCCATTCACATTCATCAGTAATACTATCTCCCAAAAATACAATATCGAAATTAGATATTGGCAATAATTGAAACTGACTAACTTTTTGCAAGTAATATACTAAATTAGCAGCTTGAAGACTAGAGCGATCGCAATTTTGATCTGACCTTAAAAATTTTGTTTTTAAATAAGAAATACCTCCTTTTTTGGCAATCAAAAATATTGTCAATAGTAAAAATAGAGCATTTAAGCTAAGGGAAATAAATAAGATTTTCACTGGTAATTGGTAATTGGTAATTGGTCACTGGTCACTGTTAAAAACTCTATAAGTAGTAAGATGACACGGAGACAAGAAAACTACAAAATCTACCAATAGTGACAGAAAGCAAAACAGTAGTGCTAAAGTGCTTGGAGGTTTGGTGCGGTGGCTTCTCCCAATTCGCATACGATCGCGACTTCTAGATCTGCTCGTCGTACTTGGTATTATCCGGTACTTGGCTCGATCGCAGCATTGAGTATAAGTGCAGGTAGCCCCGAAGTCGCTTTGGCAGTTCCGTGGGCAGAATTATTCCAACAAGGAGCGCAAGTCATTCAACTCTACAAGATTTCTGACGAAGACGAAGTAGAGCTAGGTAAACAAATTAACCAGCAACTCCTTAGCACTCAATTTCAACCCGTGCGCGATCGCGCCTTAAACAGCTACGTCAATCGTATCGGTCAAAAATTAGCTCAAACTAGCTCTCGTCCCGATATTCCCTATACATTCCAAGTGGTACAAGATGAGAGCATTAATGCTTTTGCGACGGCTGGAGGTTTTGTTTACGTCACCACAGGCTTACTTGAAGCTGTAGACAACGAAGCACAATTAGCTGGCGTATTGGCACACGAAATCGGACATATTGCGGCGCGTCATACAGTAGAGCAAATGCGACAAACTGCGATCGCCCAAGGTTTAGCAAATGCGGCGGGAGCAGATCGAAACAAAGTTGTAGCCTTGGGAGTTGAACTAGGCGTACGCCGTCCGCGCAGCCGTCAAGCAGAATTTGAAGCAGATCGTCTGGGATTTGAGAATATGCAACGAGCTGGCTACGACCAAAATCAGATGATAGCCTTTCTCGAAAAATTACGCAGCCAATCCTCAATACCAGCCTTTTTAAATACCCATCCAGCCACCAGCGATCGCATTGCCAGACTCCAAGGCGACGACGATTAACAGTTGTTATTTGTTATTTGTTATTTGTTATTGGTCATTGGTTACGCACCTTGCAACTACCAATTACCCATTACCCATTACCACTACTCAATACTCACTACTCACTACTCACTACTCACTACTCACTTCACCATGCAAAACCTTTGGTACAAAAACGCGATCGTCTATTCTCTCGATGTCGAGACATTTATGGACTCAGACGGCGATGGAGTAGGCGATTTCCCAGGACTGAACCAAAAGCTAGATTATCTTGCAGGTTTGGGAATTACTTGCTTGTGGTTGTTACCGTTTTATCCTTCTCCCAACCGCGATAATGGCTACGACGTGATGGATTATTACGGTGTCGATCCTCGGTTGGGGACATTGGGCGATTTTGTCGAGTTCATGCACAAGGCGCGGGAACGGGGAATTAGGGTTGTAATAGATCTTGTAGTCAACCACACATCGATCGCCCATCCTTGGTTTCAAGAGGCTAGGAGCGATCGCAATTCTAAATACCGCGATTATTATGTATGGTCGGATAATCCCCCGCCAGCTGACCCCAAACTCATTGCTTTTCCCGATGTCGAAGATAGCCTGTGGGATTATGACGATAAAGCAGGAGCGTATTACCTACACCACTTTTACAAAGAACAACCAGATCTAAATATCGCCAACCCAGCAGTGAGGGAAGAAATTTGTAAAATTATGGGTTTCTGGTTGGAGTTGGGAGTCTCTGGCTTTCGGATTGATGCTGCACCTTTTTTAATTAAAGGAATTGGCATTCCAGATGCAAAGCCGGAAGACTTGGAAGGGTTCTTGATCGACATGCGAGCGTTTCTCGTCTCGCGGCGAGCTGATGCGGTGTTACTTGCTGAAGCCAATGTCGATGCAGACCAAATTGGGGTTTATTTTGGCAATGGCGACAAAATGCAAATGCTGTTCAGCTTCCTGTTAAATCAGCATATGTTTTTGGCACTGGCGCGGCAAGATGCGGCGACTCTCGCTGAAGGACTGAAAATATTACCCGACGCTCATCATAGCTGTCAGTGGCTCAATTTCGTCCGCCACCACGACGAATTAACGCTCGATCGCCTCCAAGAATCTGAAATCCAAGAAATCTTTCAAGCTTTTGCTCCCGATGAAAATATGCAACTGTGGGGGCGAGGCGTTCGGCGCAGACTACCACCTATGTTGGGGGGCGATCGCCAGCAAATAGAACTAGTATACAGCCTGCTATTGACTCTGCCTGGTACGCCAATGCTGCGTTATGGGGAAGAAATTGGCATGGGTGACGATCTCTCTTTAGAGGGTCGCGGTAGCGTCCGCACGGTGATGCAATGGTCCAGTAGAGAGAATGGTGGATTTTCCTCTGCGCCTGTAGATAAATTGGCGCGACCTGCGATCGCGCAAGGAGAGTACGGCTACAAGAAGCTTAACGTAACTTCCCAACAGCGCGATCCCAACTCTATTCTCAGTTGGATGGAACGGGCGATTCGTACCCGCAAACAGTATCCAGAATTCGGTTCTGGTAAATGGGAAATTGTTGCTACAGACAAACCAAGCGTATTTGCCCACAGTTCTCAACAGAATGGAAATACAGTTCTTGCGGTTCACAATTTGTCTGCACAGCCGCACACCATTAGCTTGAAATCGGCAGAATACCCGCATTTATTGGACGTATATAGCGATCGCCCCTACGAACAGATGGATTGTAATTCTAAAGAAATCGAAATTTCTGGCTATGGCTATCGCTGGTTTCAGGTTTTATAGTGAGTAGTGAAGCAGTGAGTAGTGAAAAGACAAATAACAAATAACAAATAACAAATGACCAAAATCGGCTATCACGCTTCTCACGAACAATTCAAGCCCAGCGAATTGTTGCAATACGTGCAAATGGCTCAACAAGCTGGTTTTACCCATGCTCTCTCCTCCGACCATTTTCACCCTTGGAGCGAACAACAGGGTCAAAGCGGTTTTGCTTGGTCTTGGCTGGGTGCGGCGATGCAAGCGACTCCTGCATTATCTTATCGCGTTGTCTGCGCCCCAGGACAGCGATACCATCCGGCAATTATCGCTCAAGCGGCGGCTACTTTGGCAGAAATGTTTCCGCAGCGTTTTTGGATAACTGTAGGTAGCGGTCAGGCAGTTAATGAGAGTATTACGGGAGACAAGTGGTTGTGTAAGAGCGATCGCAACACTCGCTTAAAAGAGTGCGTTGACATTATGCGTGCTTTGTGGAAAGGGGAAACCGTGACTCATAAAGGTTTAGTTTGTGTTGAAGAGGCAAAACTTTATTCGCGTCCCGAAACCCCACCCTTAATTATCGGTGCTGCTGTCACGGCTCAAACGGCTGAGTGGCTGGGAAGTTGGGCAGATGGGTTAATTACAATCTCTCGTCCGCCAGAGAAACTCAAGCAAGTTGTCGATGCCTTTCGTCAGGGTGGTGGAGCAGGCAAGCCCATGCTGTTGAAAGTTCAACTATCATACGATCGCGACGAGGAATTAGCGAGACAAAAAGCCCATCAACAGTGGCGTAATAATATTTTCCAAAATATTCTCATGACCGAACTGCGATCGCCTCAGCAATTTGATGCAGCTGGGGAGTTCGTCAAACCAGAAGAAATGAACGAACACGTCCGCATCTCTGCCGACCCGCAGCAACATGTAGCATGGTTGCAGCAAGATGTAGAGTTGGGATTTGATGAATTGCTGCTACACAACGTCAATCGCGAACAGCAACAATTCATTCAGGTATTTGGCGAGAAAGTGTTACCTGTGTTGCAGACAAATTAGCTCGATCGCTGCTTATTGCCATGTCAAGGATGCTGTATTAGTATACCTAAAGCTAAAATAACTTCTTCTAGTTTATCACCTTCTAACACTCCTACGCGATCGACAAATCTTGCTGTAGAAACAGAGCGTGTTTGTAACGGATTTGCGGCAGATAGTTTTGATAATCCATTTATCGATGTAGGAGATAATTGGATTATCCAGGATAATCGATCGAAATTAGGTTTCCATCCTGTAATTGGTACTACAAGTCTTATTCTCAATCCAGATAGTCCATCCCTACTAATAATTACAGCAGGTCTAGTTTTCTTGATTTCATCTCCTATTGTTGGATCGAAATTAATTTGCCATATCCCACCATATTTCATCTTCAGGATCTTCCTCTTGATACTCCTCCACCCATTTCATCTCTTCCGAACCTGAGATAAAACACATTTCTGGTAACGCAGCTATCTGCTCTAAAAGAATTTTGTCTTGGGTTTCTCTCGGCAGTTTAGCAAGTTCTCTAATACTAAGTTTTTTAACTTCGTTAGTCATAGTTACCTCTCCAGAGTAAATAGGTTAGATTCAGTTTATATATGATATATGTCAATTGGATTACATTTTACGCTATGATTTGAGGACTTGCTTTAGAAGCACCCTATAAATTTAATTTTTCTTGCTAAGAAATTAAGTTTTTTGTGAATTACCACTTATATATTTAAATTTTTGCCGATCTATAGAAAGATATAGAGAACCCAGTTGACTGCCTGAGCAACCCTCGTCGTAAGTCATAAGTACAAAACATGCACCAATGACCAATGACCAATGACAAATGACAAATGACAACCTAATTGTGAGGTTTCCTATGTCTAGTGAAATTAAAGAATCAGAAGCGATCGCCCGTTTAGCAATGATAGAAACACAACTAGGGCAGATGACTCAAATGCTATCAAACTTGAGCGATCGCCTAGCTCAGACGGAAGACAGTTTTTTACTAGTGGCTGATATCTATCGCTACAAAAAGCTACAAGAATTGCTAGCCACTGGAAACTTCCGAGAAGCAGACTGGGAAACGATTCGCCTCATTCAAGCCGTGACGGGAGAGTTAGAACTAGAATCCATTACCCCCGAACAAATCAGAAGTTTTCCTTGTAACGAACTGCAAGTCATCGATAACCTTTGGCGCAAATATAGTCACAATCGCTTTGGCTTCAGCGTCCAAGCGCAGATTTATCAAAGCATAGGTGGTTCCATAGAAACCACAATTAACCAAGATAATCAAATTATTGAGTCCTTTGGCGATCGCGTCGGCTGGCGATCGAATCGTAAATGGCTCAAATGCGACGATCTAGACTATACTCTCACAGCACCTATTGGTTGCCATCCTTCCCGATGGTGGAATTCTCCCTTTGGAGCAAAAATGACTAATTATTTCTTCAATCGGCTGCTCACCTGCCAGCTTTAGTTGTGTTTTCTTTAATTGCGTTTTCTCATTCCTTTGGATAAATAAGCTAGCAAAAATACAGTGATTCCAGCCATCCCCAAATACGAGTAGGATGTAGTGAGCGTTGCTGCCGTACCAACTGCCAACAAGCCAATTAAGCCATATTTTAGTTTGGGTGGCATATTTAAAAGTCAAAAGTTAAAAGTTAAAAGTCAAAATTACTCTGTTTCTCGATCTCTTTCTGCCTTCAGTTGGCGGACGCACTCTTGTCCCAAACCCACAGCTAAACCTACACTAGCACCAACTAAAACATATCTGTTTTGCATTCCTTCATAATGTTTTCCCTCAAATCTTAACTGATTAAAGTCGCGTTGACCGATTCTCGCCGCAGCTAAACCCATGACTGCACCGATCGCAGCTGTTACTATACCTGAAAAGACAATTGTTCTGAGGTTCATGATAGGGAATGGGGAGTGGGGAGTGGGGAGTGGGGTGCAGGTGTGCTTCTTGTGCAGGTGAGAATTTACTGATAACTGATATTTGTATTTTGTCAAGATCGCTGTACGTCACGCTAAAAAGTGACAAGATAATTCATAATTTGAGAATTTGTAATTCGATCGCCGATAACCGATCGCTTTGTACCAAAATTACATTTAAAATCTTTACACTACTCACGACTCACTCTTGTACGGGCGCACAGCCATGCGCCCCTACTCACTACTCACTACTCACTACTCACTTTTAATGAAATACATTCTAGGACTAGATCTAGGTACGACAGGAAATCGAGCAATTTTATTTAATGCTGAAGGTGCGATCGCAAATCAAGCCTATCAAGAATTGACGCAATATTATCCTCAACCTGGCTACTTAGAACACGATCCTGAAGAAATTTGGCAGGATACTTACACTTGCATACAACAAGTTATCGAAGAAACAGGTATTGCTGCAAATGCGATCGCGGCAATTGGCTTATCAGTGCAACGAGAAACCTGTTTGTTGTGGGAGAAGACGACTGGTAAACCCTTGCATAAAGCTATTGTCTGGCAGGATCGGCGTACTGCGTCTATGTGTCGGCAATTACAAGCACGAGGACAGGTAGAAATAATTCAGGAACGGACGGGACTTATCGTTGATGCTTATTTTTCTGCTACGAAACTAGCGTGGTTGCTCGATTGGGTACGCAGTCAAAATTTAAATTTAGATCTAGATAATGTTCTGGCTGGGACGATTGACACTTGGATCTTATGGAAATTAACGGGTGGTAGAGTCCACGCTACTGACCATAGTAACGCCAGTCGCACGATGTTGATGAATCTGGCTGAGGGAACATGGGACTCGCAACTACTGAATTTATTTCAAATTCCCGATCGCATCATGCCGCAAATTCAACCGAGTTTGGGCAGATTTGGTAAAACCGATCCGCAACTATTTGGGGAAGCAATTCCAATCGCCGCAGTATTTGGCGATCAACAAGCGGCGCTATTTGCCCACGGGTGCGATCGCCCTGGTATGGTGAAATGTACGTATGGTACGGGATGTTTTTTAATTGCCCATACAGGTGAAACAATCGCGCGATCGCATCACCAGTTGCTATCAACTGTAGCCTGGACGCAAGTTTTAGCCAACGGAAAAACGGCGACGAGTTATGCTTTAGAAGCAGCCATGTTTACTACAGGTGCTTGCATTCAATGGTTGCGCGATGGTTTAAAGTTAATTAACTCAGCCGCCGAAACCGAACGGCTAGCGCGTCAAGTTGCAGATACTAACGGTGTCTACTTCGTACCAGCATTAAGCGGCTTAGGTGCGCCTCGGTGGGATATGAGCGCCAGAGGTGCTTTTATGGGAATTACAGGCGGCGTACAGCGCGAACACATGGTTAGAGCCGTTTTAGAAGCGATCGCCTATCAGGTAAAAGACGCGATCGAGGCAATGAATCAGGATGCTACCACGATTGAAATTCTGAAAGTTGACGGTGGGGCTTGTCAAAATGACTTTTTAATGCAGTTCCAAGCCGATGCACTCGGAATTCCCATCGAGCGTCCGGTTGTGTTAGAAGCAACAGCTCAAGGTGCAGCCTTTGGCGCTGGACTAGCGATTGGCTATTGGACTGATTATCAAAAGTTGTGTCAAAGTCGGAAAATCGACCGAATTTTTGAGCCAGGAACGGGTGCAACTTCAGCACGAGATAACTTTATCACTTGGCTGAAAGCCGTCGAACGCGCCCAGGATTGGATTGATAATTTTGATTTTTGATCGTTCACTTCGTTCGAGGGCAAGCTTTTGACTTTTGACTTTTAACTTTCAACATGTTTATACAGGTAAACTAATTATAAAAATGCTACCTTCACCTAATTTTGAGCGCAATGTCACGCTACCACCCATTCCCTCTACTAAAGTTCTGACAATCGATAACCCTAAACCAGAACCCCCAGTGCCGCGATTGCGAGCTTCATCGACGCGGTAAAATCGCTCGAAGATGCGAGATTGATGTTGCAGGGGAATCCCATAACCGCGATCGCAAACTTGGATTGTTGCCGCTGTCGGTTTGCTGTCTAGTTTCACTTGAATCGGCGTATCTGGCTCGGAGTATTTAATCGCATTATCAATCAAATTGAGCAACACTTGTTTGAGGCGATCGTAGTCTGCTTCGATCGCAATCGGCTCGGTTTCTGCCTCAATCGCGATCGCGCGATCGCTGTACTGACGAGCCATCCCGACAACTTCCGCTACTAAGTCATTGAGTACCAAAGAATCGATCCGAAACTGCAAATAACCGCTATCTGCCCTTGCTAGATCGAGTAAATCTTGTAAAAGGTGAATGGTGCGTTCTGCTTCAGATGCAGCAGTTTCTAGAGCTTCTTGCTGAGTTTCTGTGAGATTATGTTGCCGTCGCAATACGCTTTGCAAGTATCCATGGACGATCGTGAGTGGCGTGCGTAACTCATGGGAAACATTGCTGACAAATTCCCGTTCTCGCTCCCAAGCTTGAGAGAGGCGAGATAATAACATGTTGAAAGTTTGTGCCAGTTCCTTAACTTCGCTAGGCGCGCGTTTAAGATTCAATCGCGCTTGTCCTAAATCTTCAGCTGAAATTAACTCAGTCATTTGACTCAACTGGCGTAGAGGTTGAAGCGATCGCTTCAGGTAAAAAGCGATCGCTGCTGTCATTGCTAGCAATGCTCCCACGCTGACGATGCCCAAATGCCGGATTAGTGCCAAAAACATCTGCCGATCGCGCGAAACATCTCTTGCCACGAACAGTTGACCGATTGCTTTTCCTCGCACCTGCAAAGGGCTACCATATAACACAAAGTAATGTCCGTTAACTTCAGAAACTTCCGCTTGAGATGGCATTTGTGTCAGGGACATTAAGGCAGCAGCCGTACCTCGATCGCTCTGCATCTTGAGATTGACAGACTTAGCTGTAATTTTCCCATCGGGATGTTTCACCCACAAAAGCGTATCAGCAGTCGTCAGGCGATCGATTGCCTTGCTCAATCCAGTTTCTACTGGCAACATTTCACTGTAGAGTTCTACATCGTGGGGTAAGCGTCCGGCAATGTATTCAATTCCTTGTTTGTGACTGTTAATCAAGATGCGCTGCATTTGCCACCCAGTCCAGATTGCAATGCTACCCAACCCTACCGAGGAAACAGTGGCAATGCCAATTGTTAAACGCGATCGCAATGAAAACGGATCGAGCTTTTGCCAGACTTGAGAAAATATTCTTTGTCCGCCTCTCCTCCCCATCCCCATCCCCTTCGGAGACGGGGTTCTCGAGTCCCCCTTGCTGTCCTGCATAATGTTACTCTGCTCCTCACAGGCAAAATGCCTGCGCTATCTGCTTTCTCTATCTGGTGCGAAGTGTTAGCAAACAGATATTTACCAATTTGAAAAAAGAATGCAACACATAGATAAAACCCCTCCCCAGCCCTCCCCTTGGCAAGGGGAGGGTGCCGTTAGGCGGGTGGGGCGATCTGTTGCCAACATTTGCCGAATTGGTATTGTTAGCGAAATTTACAATAATACATTATGCATAAAATGAATTTTTTAGAGAAAATGCGAGTAAATTATATCGCTCGAATACCCGCACTATTCCTTGAGAAAATCCAAAAAACTCAAACTTCTCTTATTGACTGGCGCGATCGCTATTCTGGAGTGGAGCGTAACCAAAGGTAGCATTGAACTTTCGACACCAAATTGCTACTGAGCGATAGTTTGCTAAATTAATATTTTGAGGAATGGTATAACGTTGCTTGCCACTGACTTTTTGTAAGCGGCTAAGAATAACATAATCTTGCTCTTTCAGCCCGCCTTTTGGTAAGCTAGCAGCACGATGAAGAATGACGTGTAGATCGGGTCCTGCATCAGATTTAAAACCTTGGTCAAATTCTAAATAACGGTTGCCATTTTCGCTCGCAATTCGAGCCATGCCGTAAGTTGGGTGTTCTGCTGCCACAAAAGTCCCAACTTCCTTAGCCATTGCCTGACTCTCAGATCTTGGACTAGACATTTCCCCAGCCTGAACTAAGTTGATGAGTAATCCACTAGCACTGTGAAAAGACAAAGCTGCAACAGTACTTAGAATTAAATATCTAAATTTCATGACCTTAGCTCGCTAAAATTACATTTACTAGCAATGTAGAGCGATGCAGTCGAGGTAGGATTAATTTGAATCGAGAATTTGCTGGTGTAATATTCATATTGTTCTCAGTAAGTTCTTAGAATTCTAGCCGTCGGTATTTTCTGGCAAAATATTTCTTCTGCTTTTTAAGCAATCGTGTAACTAACTCATGCAAAATAACTCAAATTGCATGGAGTATTTTTTCATGACTGAATCGCTCCAGCATGGATCGGTAGCAATATTCGCTTATGAGTAACAAAATGACCTAGCATAAAAGGAAGTAGGACTCTCACGAGCTACAAATGGATCGCGTCCAACATAAGCTAGAATTCATTCCGCCAAATCTCAACCCCTTAGTTTTGCGGCTGACTCAACTGCTGTCACCTGCACTCCTCCGCTGGCAAACAGCCATTAGCCACATTCAAGCAGATAATACAGAAATTTTAGTAGAGCTTTATCGCTCCTTTGAGGCTGGTAAGATTCGCTTGCTCTTAGCATTTCGACATCCCAGCCCAGACGATCCATTTTGTATGGCACATCTGCTGCATCGCCTCGTACCACAAGTAGCACGCCAACAGCAAATCTCGTTGCAACCTCCACACTCATACTTTCTTTACGACCGAGGAATTCCTTTATGGGCTGGAGCAAGGGTTGGTTGGCTATTTTCTAATTTAGGTGGCATTCCCATCCATCGCGGTAAAGTCGATCGGATCGGGTTACGCACAGCTCGCGATTTATTGGTCAATGGTACTTATCCAATGGCAGCAGCGCCAGAGGGAGCCACCAACGGACACGGTGAAATTATCAGTCCCTTAGAACCAGGTGTTGCCCAATTGGGATTTTGGGGTGTTGAAGATCTACTGAAAGCTGGACGTTCCGAACAGGTTTTCATCGTGCCGATCGGCATTCAGTATCGCTACGTTCAGCCTCCTTGGAAACCCTTAGAAAAGCTATTGAACCAATTAGAAGCAGATATTGGTTTGCCACAACAGGGGGAAAAAGCAAACAGTTCTGCCACCGACGAAGCCGATCTCTACCAACGACTGTATAAATTGGGCGATCGCTTACTGTCCTTGATGGAGGAATTTTATACGCGGTTTTATTATCAGATGCCAATAGCTCTAACCAATATACCTACTGCCGATACTGTCGTAGCAGAAGATTCTTTGGCATCAAATCGAGATTTTGCCACTCGACTACAGGCATTACTCGATGCCGCATTAAAAGTAGCAGAGCAATATTTTAATCTTCAGCCCAAAGGAAGTTTAATCGAACGCTGTCGTCGTTTGGAACAAGCAGGTTGGGATTGGATTTATCGAGAAGATATCAAGCAACTAGAAGCCCTATCTCCCGTAGAGCGCAGCTTAGCCGATCGCATTGCCCAGGAAGCTAGTTTGAGAATGTGGCACATGCGCCTAGTGGAAAATTTCGTTGCAGTTACAGGCAACTACGTTCGGGAAAAACCCACCGCAGAGCGATTTGCTGAAACAACTTTGCTCATGTGGGAAACAATTGCCCGAATTAAGGGCAGCAGTATCCTCCGTCGTCCGCGACTGGGTAAGCAATCGGTACAGATGACGGTAGGCGAACCAATTTCGGTTTCAGATCGTTGGCAGACATATCAAGCGAGTCGTCGCAGTGCTAAGCAAGCTGTTGCAGATCTAACTCAGGATCTTCATGCTGCTTTAGAACGGACGATCCAATCCAGTTTTTGACTTTTCTCGAATCAGCGATCGCCCCGATACAATCGAAACGCAAATAATTAAACACAAATAATTCAAACACAAATAATTCAAACATAAATAATAAGGGGTGCTAGATTGCACCCCATTTTTCACATAGAGTTTTAAATTTAGAATTGAACTGTTGTTATATAACTCCACGACTGGCTCGCTTGATTCCAGAAAATCTATTCTCGGTTGATGAGATTTATCTGTATTTCCACAGAATTTGCATAGAATCGTTTCAATGGCATCAGGTACAGATGCGAGCTTGACATTAACATTGATGTCAAGGTTTAAGGTAAGGGGGTGTACGTAGAACGACTTCTATGAGTTACCTCTCGATTTCTTACCTCAAACGCTTATCGCTCAAAACTATATTTCAAGAACATCCAGATGCGTTAGCGAAGCTTAACGAAGTTATCGCTGCCTCGATCTGTGCTGTATTGGTACTCTTAGGCTGGATAACTCTACAACTAGGTTGGATCGAACTGGGATTGTTTTTACTACCAGCAGCGTACGTTATCGGTGGATACGAAAGCGCCAGGGAAGGGCTAACAACTCTGTGGCAAGAAAAAGAGTTGGATGTGGACTTGCTGATGATTGTCGCTGCTTTGGGGGCGGCGGGATTGGGTTTGTGGCGCAGGGAATATTACTTAATTGTAGATGGGGCAGTTCTGATTTTAATCTTTGCCATCAGCGGGGCGTTAGAAGGTTATGCCATGCAGCGCACCGAACGGGATATCCGCAGTTTGATGAGTTTGAGTAGCGATACAGCCAGGGTATTGCATGACGGACAGGAAAAGTTAGTTGAGATAAATCGGCTACAGGTAGGCGATCGCATTTTAGTCAAGCCAGGGGAACTCATTCCCACCGATGGAATAATTCAAGCAGGTTACAGCACTCTCAACGAAGCCGCAATCACGGGGGAATCTTTACCAATAGAAAAGACAGTGGGCGATGAAGTGTTTGCAGGGACGTTAAATGGCAATGGGGCGTTAATTCTTCAGGTACATCAACCGCCGGAAAGCAGCCTGATCCAGCGCATCATTCAACTAGTAAAGCAAGCCCAAACAGAAGCACCCCCATCGCAAATGTTTATCGAACGTTTTGAACGGGGTTATGCCAAAGTTATCGTACTTGCTGGGATTTTACTAGCAATTTTACCCCCCTTCATTTGGGGTTGGGATTGGGAAACAACAATTTATCGCGCCCTCATTTTTCTTGTCGTCGCTTCTCCCTGCGCGTTAATGGCTGCAATTATGCCTGCATTATTATCGGGAATTGCCAACGGTGCAAGACAGGGAATTTTATTTAAAGGTGGGGCGCAATTAGAAATGATGGGAAAAGTGCGGGCGATCGCATTTGATAAAACCGGAACTCTCACCACAGGTAAATTAGCAGTTACAGAAGTTATTCCCACTACTGGACATTCAGCCGACGAAGTTTTACAAATCGCTGCTGCTTTAGAAGCTTATTCCGAACATCCCATTGGACAAGCAATTGTCGTCGCCGCCCAACAACTCACAATTGCCCCTGCTGTTGGCGTATACTCTCACCCAGGACAAGGAATTATTGGAAAAGTCGGCGATCGCCAAGTGATGGTAGGAAAGGCTGATTTTGTCATTCAAAATTCAAAAGTCAAAAGTCAAAATTTAGAATTCACTGGTAACTCCCCATTCCCCACTCCCTACTCCCCACTCCCCAGTACTTTAGAAACAGAAGGCAAAACCGTCATCTGGGTGGCGCGAGAAGGACAGATCGTCGGGATTGTGGCTGTAGCCGATACCCTACGCCCCAAGGCGGCTGAAGTCGTCAAGCATCTGCGACAATTAGGTATCGAGCAAATTGTCATGCTCACAGGAGATAACCAGCGTACAGCCGATCGCATTGCCCAATCTGTCGGGATCGATCGCGTCTATGCCGGATTGTTACCTGAAGATAAAGTCAACATCATCCGTCAGCTTCAGCGCCAATATCAAACTATAGCTATGGTAGGGGATGGCATCAACGATGCGCCAGCTTTAGCTCAAGCATCGGTAGGTATTGCTATGGGTGCGGCTGGTAGCGATGTGGCATTAGAAACCGCCGATCTTGTTTTGATGGCAGATCGTTTAGAAAAATTAGTTGAAGCAATTCGTTTAGGTCGTCGTTCGCAAAGAGTTGTTAAACAAAATATTGTTTTTGCTCTTAGTTTTATTGTATTACTATTAATCGCTAATTTTGCTGGTAATATTACCATGCCAATTGGTGTTATCGGTCATGAAGGATCGACTGTGATTGTGACTTTGAGCGGTTTGAGGTTATTAAGAAATTGGTAATGGATAGTGAATCAAGAGGAAGTGAGTAGTGAGTCGATTCGTAATGCCAATTACTAACTATCGAATCGACTCTACACTCCTAACTTGCTTGTCAAATAAATCGGTTAAAATACTCATAACCGATCGCTTGCGAATAATAATACCAGCGTTGACTCCCATCCCAGATTGTAGGGAAATTGGTCTACCATTTACCGATAAACTTTGCGATTCTAATTGAATTTTGGCAGGAAAAGCGTAATATTGACGCTCTTGAGTTGGTGCTAAAGCATCGGAACCAACCCAACTAATTCTGCCTTTGATAGTACCGAATTCAGTTGAAGGAAAAGAATCAACGCGCACATCCACTTTCATTCCCTCACGCACGAAGCCGATATCTCGATTTGTCAGATATACAGAAGCAACTAAATGATCGTTGGGAACGACTTTTAAAATTGGTTTAGTATCGCCAATTACAAAACCCGCACCACGGGGTTGCAAGTCAAATACAGTCCCGTTCACTGGAGATTTAATCTGCTGATATTTGACAGATTGTACGGCTTTACTGATTTGCCCATCGATTTCTGCCAATTTTGTTTTATTTTCCAAACGTTTCTGACTCAATTGGCTATCAATTTCCGCAATTTGTTTGTGGTTGTCAGCAATTTTACTGTGAACTTCTTTCGCTGATGTGGCAATTGTATTCTGTAATTCTTCCTTAGCTCTGTCGATGGAAATTTCTAATTTTTGTTGCTCGGCTGTTAAGCTATCAACCTCTCCTTGTTTGGCAATAACTTCTTGCTGCTGGCGCTCGTATTGAATTTGAGAAATCGCCCCTTCTCCTGTTGCCAAAGGAGTAATTCGCTTTAAAATTTGTTTGTTAACAGCTAAAATCTTCTTAGCTGTCGCTATTTCTTTTGTAGTCTGCGATCGCTGTTTTTCTAGTTCTTGAATTTGCTTTCGCGCTGCCTCAGCTCTCGATGTAATTTCGTTTTGGCTAGCTGTTAATAATTGACTTTGATTGTTAGCGAAATCTGTTGTCTCTTTAGCAGCAACATTCCCGCCTTTGAGAATACTTTGGAAATATCGGTTCTCTGACAACAAATCGGCGCGTAATTTGAGCAAAGAAACAAGGTCTGAACTGCCAGAAATTACAGGATTACTACTATTAATTGCCTGGTCGTAAAACTGATTTTCTTGTACCAAACTAGAGCGAACTTTAGTCAGAGAATCTAAGTCAGCTTGAGGAGAAGTTGGATCTAAAGTGACTAAGAGCTGGTCTTTTTTCACGCTTTGACCGTCTTGGACGTGAATTTCTCGCACGACTCCCCCAGTCGGAGCTTGAATCTCTTTCACCGCTCCTAATGGCTCTAATTTTCCCGTTGCCACTACTGTTTGATCGATTTTAGCAAATGTCGCCCAAGCGATCGCCGAAGTTGTCGCACCAACAATCAACCAGACAAAGAAGTGCGACCACAAAGCCGGACGATTGAGTACTACCGATGCATCCAGAAATTGTTCTTCAGATTTTGCTAATCGTTCGGTATTCATAAGGTTGTTATTTGTTATTTGTTATTTGTCATTTGTCAGACGTTTCTTACTTACGACTTACGACTTCTACAGTTGCGATTCCTGTTGTTGATAAAGGCAGAAATAACGACCTTTGAGTGCCATTAATTGTTGGTGAGTGCCTTGTTCTACGACTATCCCTTTATCCATCACCAGAATCACGTCGGCATTTTTTACCGTGGCGAGGCGGTGAGTAATAAAAAATACGGTGCGCGAGTGAAATGCTTCTGCCAAATTCTGACATACCTGCCGTTCCGAGTCGTAATCGAGGGCGCTGGTAGCTTCGTCTAGAATGAGCAATTTGGGGTTTTGCAATACCGTACGGGCGATCGCAATTCGCTGTCTCTGTCCTCCCGACAGCGCCGAACCCCGTTCTCCCACGTTGGTGTTGTAACCGTTGGGCAAGGACATGATAAAGTCGTGGGCGACAGCAATTTTTGCAGCAGCAATAATTTGTTCTGAACTTGCTTCTGGATTTGTCAGGGCAATATTTTCCTGCACCGTACCGTTAAATAACAATGTATCCTGCAACACCATGCCGATTTGTCGCCGCAGAGAATACAATTCAACTTTGCTGATGTCGTAACTATCAATTTGAATTGTCCCCGTGGTTGGTTCGTAGAGGCGCGGTAGCAACTTCGTCAGCGTACTCTTACCCGAACCACTCTGTCCGACAATGCCGACAAACGTACCAGCCGGAAACTCTAAACTAATATTGGTCAGTTGAAAGACACCGCTATTACCAAAACGGAAAGACACGCTATCGAATTTAACCGTACCTTCAATTTCCGGCATTGGTAACTGAGCGCGATTTGCCTCGTCTACTTCTGGATGCGCGTCCAGAATATCGCCCAAACGCTCGATCGATAAAGCTGTTTCTTGGAAGTTTTGCCACAGTTGAATTAACCGCAACAAGGGACTGGTGGTGTAGCTAGCAATGATCCGAAAGGCGATCAATTGTCCTAGTGTTAATTGTTGGGAAATCACGAGATACGCCCCAACCCACAGTAGCAACAGCCCAGAAAACTTATTAAAAAATCCGCTGACAGAACTTGCTGTAGTAGAAGTTACTACAGTATTAAACCCAGCACTGATATAACGGGCATAGCGTTCGTACCAGTGCCAGCGCGATTTAAGTTCGATGTTTTGCGCTTTAACTGTTTGAATTCCAGAAACGACTTCAACTAAATAAGACTGTGTATCGGCGTAGCGTTCGGCTTTCACCCGCAGTTGCTTGCGAACGATCGGCGCGACGAAAATTGTTAATAGGGCAAATATTGGAACTGTTGCTAGGGCGACTAAGGTTAATATCCAGCTGTAAAATAGCATCACGGCGATGTAAATTACCGAGAATACGGCATCTAATACAACCGTAAGCGCCGTACCCGTAAGGAATTGACGAATATTTTCTAACTCGTTAATTCTTGATGCTAATTCCCCGACGCGGCGGCGATCGAAATAACTTAAAGGTAGACGTAGCAGGCGATCGATCACTTCCGAACCTAAAGCTATGTCAATGCGGTTCGTCGTATCGACAAATAAGTAAGTCCTGACTCCCGTGAGTAAGGCTTCAAATAACGCCACCCCTAGCAACAAAATACCTAGCACGTTTAACGTGTCTAAGGCTCCATTTACCAAAACTTGGTCGATAATAACCTGGGTAACTAGAGGATTGGCTAAACCAAATAACTGCACGAAAAATGAAGCAATTAAAACTTCAGTCAAGACACCGCGATGACGAGAGATCGCAGGTAAAAACCACCGCAGGCTAAATTTTTCAGTTGTTTCCCCAGGACGTGCTTGTAAAAGCAATACCTGTCCTCCCTCGCCCCAAGCACGAGTAAAATCGGCTGGGGTTTGACGGTGGATGCCAATTTCTGGAACCGCAAGGGTTAGTTCTTTATCGTCGCAGGCGTAGAGAATTGCCAAACTATCGTGATAGCGGATCAAAGCCGGAGTTTTAATTCTCGCGATCGCTTTACTGGGAACTTGAACCAATTGGGCATTCATCCCTAACATCTCGGCGATTGCCCCGCAGCTTTGCAAAGAAATCGTCCCCAGAGATTTCTGCTGGTTTTCCAACACCCGCCGTACCGTGTCCCGTCGCCACGATACGCCCAAATATTGACACAACATTTGAAAGCAAGCCATCGACGCACCGATTTCTCCCTGTCCCCGCACGAAGGGATATTTAACGGATTTAGCCTTGGCTGCTGGGGCTGCTGGGGGTTGTTCTGGGGCGTAGGGAATTTCTACAGTAGGGAGTACGGCGGGTACGGCTCGTTCTACTTCCTGTTTTAATTCCACGCCCAGCAATCGCACGCCTGGAGCTGTAATAGTCGGAGCCGAGCCGTTAACTTCTAAGCGGTTGCCGACGATCGCTTCTTCGCCGCTACTAATCAGCCAAGTGCGATCGCCTGCCAGTTGCGCCCGATCCGCTTGTCCTGGAGCTAAATTCAGCACCTCTACTGACGGACTGACTTGAAATACCAAATCCTTTAGCTTAGTGACGCTATCGGCGCGGCGCTGGAGTTCCAAACTCAGCAGTTCGCACAATTCAGCCGGAGAAAACTGCGCTTCGACGTGTTTGGCAAAAGTCGGTTCGGCTGACAAGCAAGCTAAAAAGTCAGCGGCGGGAATGGCAATACAAATCACTTCTGTAGAGGCGATCGCGGTTTCGCAAGGAATATCGCGAATCAAACTCGCCCAACCTAAAACGGTTTTCGGTTCGACTAAACCCAAACTCACGGGGCTTTGCTGGCGGCGATCGTAGCCTATCAGTCTAGCCGTACCTTGATAGATAACTAACACCTGAGTTGGCATTTTTTCCCGCACTAACAGCGGTTGCCCGATCCGATAGCGCCACAATTGACATCGAGTTGATAGTTCCTGTAGAGTCGATTCTGGTAGCGGATGAAACAGGTCGGTTTGGGCGAGAAATGCGTGAAATTGAGAGCTAGGAATAGTAGCAGTCATAAGTAATTCAAAAGTTAAAAGTCAAAATATACCAAATTCAGAATTTGCAGATTGACCAGCTTAATACTGTTTGGGATCTTAGTTCTTAACTACGGGCAAGTGTCAAGGTATGACAAGCGCAAATAACTTTTTTTCTTCTGCCCTCTGCGTTCCCTTAAGACCAAGAGAATTGTAATGGTTCGAGCTGTTGGATTTGTTCGCTCAACCAAGTTTCAAACATTTCATTAAGCAAACGCTGCCGCATATTTGCGTCTAATTGAGCTGGCAGTAACTTTTCTAGCCGAACGATCGCAAACCAGTTTTCGATCCGCGTCGGTCGCCAAAGTTGCCCTGGTTGGCATACAGAGAGAATTTTCGCCAGCGCCGGATTGAGTTGAGCCAGTGGCACTGGTCCGACAACTCCCGCCGTATTCGCTTCTGCTCCTTTGGAGTATTGTTGTGACATCTCAGCAAAAGTTTGCTCTCCTTCGAGAATGCGAAAATAAATTTCTTGTGCTAGCAAACCATCTGACGTTCGTAGCAAGGAAAAAATTACCTGGTCGAAAGCTGCTTTGCGGCTGATGAAATAAGATTCAACCTTTGCGCCCCAAGTATCCTGTTTAAACTTCTCAATCAGGAGCGATCGCACGGCGACTTCTGCCATCTGTGCCGCACTCATGCCAGATTTTTTTAACCATGCTTCCCTTGACTCTGGATCGTTTATGTGCTGCTGTTGCTCAAATTGCGCGATCGCTTGTTCGCGTTCGGCATCAGTACAAGAGTAGTTGTCGATGGCGCGATCGACAACGATTCCCCGCATCAACTGCGGCAACAATTGATAGCGACTCAATAGAGATGGAATTTCTTGAGTGGAAATAATACTGTTTGGTTGAATCTCTTGTGCCATACTTATATCAATTTATACAGCTTTAGTAAGACAACGCATAACTCGCGTCTGACTTGGGCTGCCCAGAGTTTTCCTTGTGAATACCAATACTAATCTCGATTTAGCAAATTTCATGGTAAAAGGTAAAAAGTCTTTATTCTTTCTAAATTATGTTCCGAGCTAACATCAGCTCGACGCTGACTAAGCAAGACTTTTCCACTCTAGCTGCTGAATGAACCCGCTCCCACCTCATCCTATCTGTGTCGCATTCAGGCGAATTAGATTTTTTTTGGTAATCTTTGACTTTTCTTATGATGTTGCACTTTGGGTAGACAAAATCAATCAGTCGACCTGTTGGAGACTGCATTGCTAGAAAGATAGTCCAGCCTTTACCAGCTAACGAGGTATGTTACATTTTCCCACTTCCCGCTCCTTGCTCCTTGCTGCCGATTAAAATAAGTCACAGAGGCGATACATCAAACGATAATTTAAACTTCATATGCCAAGAAGCTCGCGTACTGATAACTTTGTTGATAAAACCTTTACCGTCATGGCAGATATCATTCTGAAGATTCTGCCTACCAATAAAAAAGCCAAAGAAGCTTTTGTCTATTATCGCGATGGTATGTCTGCTCAAGGGGCTGGAGAGTATGCCGAAGCTTTAGATAACTACAGACAGGCTTTGGAGCTAGAGGAAGACCCCTACGATCGCAGCTACGTTCTCTACAACATGGGGTTAATTTATACAAACAATGGCGAACACGAAACTGCTTTGGAGTACTACGAACAAGCACTAGAATGCTACCCCAGCATGACACAAGCTTTGAATAACATGGCTGTAATCTATCACTTTCAAGGAGAAAAAGCTAAAGAAGAAGGAGATAGCGATCGCGCCGATGAATTGTTCGATCTCGCTGCTGACTGCTGGAAACGTGCCATTCAAGTCGATCCTAACAACTATCTCGAAGCGCAAAACTGGCTCAAAACCACCGGACGTTTATCAAAAGATATTTACTTTTAAAAGGAGACAGGAGACAGGAGACAGGAGTCAGGAGTCAGAACTAGTTTTTCTTCCTCAGCTCCGCGACTCTCCCTCAGCCCCCTCAGCTCTCTTTTCACGCACCACGCACCACTTAATTACCATTTATGCTCGACAAAGAACAAGTCCACAAAGTTGCCCATCTCGCACGGCTTGCACTTACCCCAGAAGAGGAGGAACAATTTACGATTCAACTGAGTAGCATTTTGGATTATTTCGAGCAATTGAGCGAACTCGACGTAACTGATGTACCTCCAACCATGAGGGCAATTGATGCTAGTAACATCACCCGTGCGGATAAACTAGAACCGTATAGCGATCGCCAAGCTATTCTTGAAAGTGCCCCAGAACAGGATGGCGACTTTTTCAAAGTACCTAAGATCCTTAGTGAGTAGTGAGTAGTGAGTAGTGAAGCAGCGGGCGGCGAAGCGTCTTCGCCGACATTAGCTGCGTAGTAGTGAGTGGCTAAATACTTACGACTTACGAAATGCTGATTTAGAAGCAAGTAACCGCGCTACTAGATAAACCAGGCTACCTGCAACCATGCCTGGTAGTACTTCGTAAACTACGGAAGATAACTTAAATACCAGGTTCCAACTTATTGCAGTAGCAATTCCTACAACCATCATTAACAGTGCTATAGGCGTACTGACAGGCAATTGCCCCACTCGTAATAGCAATAATGGACCTAAACTCGACGCTAAAGCCGACCAAGAAAATGTAATTAGCAGAAATACATTATCATCGCCTGCTAAAGCAATACTCAAAACGATCGCGGTTACAGTTAAAGTGCCTAACTTGACAATTCGATAAGAATTAGCAAATTGAGGTGCAATATCTTGAGTCAGCGCCGCCGAACAACAGAGAATTTGAGAATCGGCAGTAGACATAGTAGCAGCAAAAACTCCAGCTAGCATGAGTCCGACAAAGCCAGCTGGTAGCAATTCCTCGGCTAAATACGGCAACGCTAACTCAGGATCGCCGCCTGATATCAAGTCTGGTAACAACACCCGTGCTGCTAAACCGATGGTGATGGAAGAGAAAGATGTGGTCAGACTAGCAAGAGTTTTGATGTTAAGCGCCTTATTGACATTTTCAGGGGAATCAATCGCCATTGCTCGGATTAAAATATGCGGTTGACCGACTACGCCAAATCCAGCCATAATCCAACCAATAAAAAAGGGCAAGAAGCCCAACGGTAGATTATTAGGACTGAAATTAACCAGCGATGCATCGATCGCCGCCAGCTTTGTCCAAAGTTCGCCAAATCCACCACAGGCGTTAATTGCTGTTACTAGTAGCAGCAACAACGAACCAATCATAATTATCGCTTGAACTGCATCCGTCCAGATTTCGGCTCGCACGCCTCCAGAAAAACAGTAGATAATGACGATCGCGGCTCCGAGGATAATTCCGAGATAATAGTCCCAGCCGAAGACTACATTTAGTGCCTTGCTACCAGCTACGAGTTGTGATGCTGCATACGCACCGAGAAAAGCAACAATAATGATACCTGAGACAATCGAGATCCAACGAGCGCCGGAAGTGTTTTGCGCCAGAAAATCAGAAACGGTATCCGATGCTGTTTCTTCAGATCTTTTTCTTAACCGTTTGAAAAATAACAGCCAAGCTAAATAGTCTCCAATTGCCCAACCGATAACCAACCAAATCGCCGAAATTCCGGCTGTGTAGGCAAAACCAACTTGACCGAGAAATAACAAACCACTCTGACCCGTTGACATGGCGGAGAGTGCTGTCAGCCAAGGACTTACCCCACGACTAGCGAGAATGTAGTCAGCAGTTGTATTTTTCTTATGAGTTGACGAGTAAATGCCAACACCAACAATCAGAGCTAGAAAAACAATGAAAGCAGCTGCAATAAATATGCGATCGCTCATACAGTTATCAGTTATCAGTTATCAGTGTAGAGACATTACATGTAACGTCTCTACAGATGCTAGCATTCTGCTTTTGGAGGAAGACAAAAATCAATTTTTCATTCTCTTTAAAAGTGCTTAGCGATGCAAACATCCTGACTTCACAAAATATTGAAGATTGCTAATTTATCACCTATTCTTAAGATTTTATTATTGTGTTGATTATTTATACCGCAAGATAGATGCAGCTTTACTCATTTTTTACCAGAAAGGAAGAGGTGACTTCCGACTTTGCTTTATTGGTTTAGCATATATTAAAGAGCAAACTCAAACATTCACAAGTAAAACTTCACAAGAGGGGCGATTCATGGGTTTAGGTATTCTTGCTGACGGTAAATGGATTTCCGAACGAGAACAGGAAGATAACCAAGGGAAATTTATCCGTCCTTCTACCACGTTTCGCAATAAAATTACTGCTGATGGTTCGAGTGGTTTTAAGGCGGAAGCTGGACGTTATCATTTATATATTTCTTGGGCTTGTCCTTGGGCGCACCGAACGGCAATTATGCGTCGCCTTAAGGGACTGGAAGACGCAATTGGATTATCGGTAGTAGCAGCAGAAATTGACCAAAATAGTTGGGAATTTAGTAGCGAACCTGGTGCGATTCCCGATACCGTTAATGGAACGCAATATCTCTGGCAACTTTATCTAAAAGCAGAACCAAACTATAGCGGACGGGTAACAGTTCCCGTATTGTGGGATAAGCAAACTCAGACAATTGTGAATAATGAATCTCGCGAAATTATTCGCATGTTAGATACTGAGTTTAACGACATTGCTAGCAAGAATGTTAATTTCTTTCCTAAAGATTTGCAAGCACAAGTAGACAAGACTATCGATGAGATTTACCAACCAATTAATAATGGTGTTTATCGAGCCGGATTTGCTACTCAGCAAGCAGCTTATGAAGAGGCTGTAACTGAGTTATTTGACGCTTTAGATCGCTGGGAAAATGTCTTAGCTAAGCAACGTTATTTATGTGGCGATTCCCTGCGGGATAGCTCCGCTTCACGCATTACCGAAGCAGATTGGTGCATGTTTACGACTCTATTTCGTTTTGATGCCGTTTACTACGTCCATTTCAAATGCAATTTACGCCGGATTGTAGACTATCCTAACTTGTGGAATTACTTGAAAGACTTGTACCAACAACCAGGAGTAAAAGAAACTTGTAACCTGGATCATATTAAGAGACATTACTATCGAAGCCATCCCAAAGTCAATCCTACTCGTATCGTTCCCAAAGGTCCAATAATTGACTTTGACGCACCCCATAATCGCAACGAAATAGGTGTTGCGGTTGCAGTTTAAAGTAGGGTGGGCAACGCCCACCACTTAAATTCATCCTTTGACGCAAACAACTTGCTTCAAAGTTGCTACAATTTCAACGAGGTCTGCTTGATTATTCATCACTTCATCTATTGGCTTGTATGCACCAGGAATTTCATCTAAAACTCCTGTATCTTTGCGGCATTCTACACCCTTAGTTTGTTCGATTAAATCGTCAAGCGTATAGACATTTTTTGCCTTGTTACGAGACATCAAACGCCCCGCACCGTGACTGCAAGAACAGTAACTTTCAGCATAACCTTTACCCTTGATAATAAATGATTTCGCACCCATTGAACCTGGGATAATGCCATAATCTTCAGTTCGCGCCCTGACTGCACCTTTACGAGTAACGTAAACATCTTCGCCAAAATGGACTTCCTTTTCGGCATAGTTGTGATGGCAATTCACCTCTAATAGAGGCTTGAATGGCTTACCACCTGCTACGTGCTTTTCCACTACCCACTTAAAACGTGCCATCATTACGTCACGATTGACACGGGCATAGTTTTGCGCCCACTGCAAGTCTCGCCAATAAGCAGCAAATTCTGGCGTACCTGCAACGAAATAAGCTAAGTCAGGGTCGGGTAAGCGATCGCCTGCTAATTTTGCTAGTTCCTTGGCAGTATTAATATGGCACTGTGCCAACTTGTTGCCAATATTCCGAGAACCAGAGTGCAACATCAACCAAACTCGATCTTCTGTATCGAGACAAACTTCTAAGAAGTGGTTGCCACCGCCAAGAGAACCCATTTGTTTCATGGCTTTTCCTTGCAAGTCTTGCACGCCGCGATGTAGATCTTTAAAATCATGCCAACGTTGCCAGTTGGTAATAGATTTTTCTACATCTTTATTCTCGTTAAAGCCAACTGGAATTGATGCTTCAATATCCAAGCGAATTTTTTTTAGCTTGCCTTCTAATTGTGCGGCATTATATGGAGTTTGAATTGCAGCCATACCACAACCAATATCTACTCCCACAGCCGCAGGTAGAATTGCATCTTTAGTAGCGACAACCGAGCCGACTAAAGCACCTTTACCCAAGTGAACGTCGGGCATTAATGCGACATGTTTAAAGACAAATGGTAGCGATGCCACGTTTTTCGCCATTTGGGTTTCTTCGTGTCCTAATGCATGATTCGCCCAAGAAAGTACGGGTGCTGGTGTATTAATTTCTAGTTTTTCGTATGGCATATTTTTAGTTAAAAATTATGGTAAAAGAACTTGAGCATGGACGCGCGACTGTACGCCCCTACAGAATGCTTGGGGTGTTGATTCCCAAGGATGTTAATCTCTATAGAGGAAAATACTAACTTAGCTTATGCAAGTTCTTTTCATGTAATACATTATACTACAAAAAATACAATATCATTTTCTGTACCGATTGGGCTACAAGGGCGGGTTTGTGGGATAAATTTGTTGTTGGCAGAGATTGTGGGTGAAACCCGCCCCTACATTGGTCGTTGGTATTCGTCAGGGCGGGTTTGTGAGACAAATTTGTTGTTGGCAGAGATTGTGGGTGAAACCCGCCCCTACGTTGGTCGTTGGTCGCCGATCGCTGTTCCTGCTAACCAACGATGCAAAATTACCATTACAGCTGCTAAGGGCATCATTAATACAGGAATAATTTCCAAACTGGTACGGGAGGCAATCCAACCTACTACACTTGGTAAACTGGCTGCGCCCAAACTAGCGACACTGGACACGAAACCGATCGCAGCTGGTATCAATGCAGAAGATATCCGTTGCGGTAATAAGGCAATTGTTGCCGGATAGATGGCTGCAAAGCCAAAACCAATCAACGGTAAGCTTAAAGATAAATTTGGTAACAACCACCAAGCTAGTAAACCAACACTCAGTAATATTAGAGAAATATCCAGCGTCCGAACTGCACCGAGTCGCCGCATAAAATATCCTAGTGTCAATCGCCCGATTGTCAGCCCTAACCAATAAGCACTGATGCTGTATCCAGCAACGACTGGCGGAATACCGCGACTGAGATTTTGCACCGAGTAAGCCCAGTTACCCACAGAAACCTCTACACCTACATAAACCATCAACAACAAACCCGTCAGCAAGACGGCTGGTGTCTGTAAAGCGACACGGAGATTAGTTTTAGCACTCGTCTGGGAAGCATTCACTTGCTTTGTCATCGGTCGATAATTTTGGACGATCGCCCAACCAACCGCCAACACCAATAGCCCAACGACTCCCGCAAACACCAGATAGATCGATCGCCAGTCTATCCCAAAAGCTAAAAGAGAAGTGGCGATCGTGGGACCTAGCAGCGCACCAACGCCGTAAAAAGCGTGTAACATCCCCACTAAATGAGTAGTACGCTGGTTATCGACGATAAAAGTATTAATTCCAGCATCAATTAGGGCAATCCCCAACCCTAAAAGCACTCCAGTCGCCACCATTACCGACCAAAACGGATTTATTGCATATATTATCAGCGCCGCCATCAGCATCATTGCTGCTACCAACAGCATCCGTGCCAACCCCAAACGGCTGCTAATTAAACTACTTGAGAACGCCGCCACAACATAACCACCTGTCTGACTGATAAATAGCAGCGTCACAGTTGCCGGATTTAAATTATATGTTTCCAGAATTGAGGGTAATAAAACTCCTAACCCCGCTTCCGCTACTGCGATCGCCACAAAAGCATAAAATGCGATCGCTACCCCAAACCATACCTTCTCTTGTGCGTGGGGTGATGTTTTTACTCTTCCTTTTAATCCGCGCTTATCGCCCATAACTCCCTTTTTCTATTGACTTCTAGTTAATCCTTACCTGCATCTATCTGCTTCCATCTGCGGTTGAATTCTCAATCGAGCGAAATGTATTAAAATTTGTGAACAAGAGCATGTAGCGATCGCAGTTAACCTCAGCAAGGCAGACTTATGGCAGCGCGTCAAAACACAATTTGGGAACAGTTCTTAGCGCCCGTCGTGCGCCTATTTATTGACGAAGAAGAGTTAAGACGATACGCCCGTAGTATTGATTGGGAGAAAGAAAGCGATCGCTTCCGCCGTCCAGAGGTAAAAATTCCTGCATACTACAGCAGTCAAAATTTTCACGGAATTAAGGGTGGCTATCTCAATTCTGGTGCAGCTGTATCTTACGATCCAATTACTCAGTATGTCTTAGCACCGAATGAAACTATCGTCCGTCAAGGATTATTAGAACGCATCCGCGTCAAACCGAGGAGAATCATAGATTTAGGCTGCGGTACTGGTTCCACGACGCTGATGTTAAAACAGGCTTTTCCCCAAGCAGAGGTAATTGGCTTAGATTTATCTCCATATATGTTAGTCAGGGCAGAAGACAAAGCCAAAACTGCCGGATTAGCGATTGAATGGTTGCATGGCAATGCTGAACAGACAAAACTGCCAGCTGCAAGTTTTGATTTAGTAACGATATCGTTGTTATTTCACGAAACACCAACACGGGTTACTCAAGCAATCTTACAGGAAAGCTTTCGATTGCTTCAAGCAGGCGGCGAGGCGATCGTTTTGGACGGCAATCAGCAAACTTTACGCCATCTCGATTGGTTGAATAATGTTTTTGAAGAACCGTATATTCGAGAATTTGCGGCTGGAAATCTGGATGCATGGATGGGTAAAGCAGGCTTTGCAGCAGTGCAGACTGATGATGTATGGTTAGTCAATCAAGTCACTCGCGGCATTAAGCCTTTAATACAGGAGACAGGAAACAGGAGACAGGAGACAGAAGAAGATATGGTAATAACAGAAGAATGGATTCCGGCTCCTGGGTATTAGGGCAACAATATAATATGACGTTAAAGGCAGTTTTATTTGATTTTAATGGCGTAATTATCAATGACGAACCGATTCACGAACAGTTGATAGAACAGCTATTAATTGAGGAGAATTTACGTCCTATACCTGGCGAGTTTCAGGAAGTTTGTCTAGGTAGAAGCGATCGCGTTTGCTTAACTGAATTACTCAAGCGTCGAGGAAGAGTCGTCAGCGAAGCATACTTACTTCAATTAATGCAGCGCAAAGCGCAGGCATATCAGCAGCAAATAGAAAGAATTGCGAAACTCCCCACTTACTCTGGTTTAGAAGACTTAATTTTTCAAACCCGCAGCCAACAATTAAAGTTAGCTGTAGTTAGTGGTGCAATGCGATCGGAAATTGAGTTAGTTTTAAATCGGCTGAATTTGACACAATACTTTTCTATATTAGTTGCTGGCAACGATATTACGACTAGTAAACCAGAACCAGATGGATATTTATTGGCAGTAGAGCGCCTGAATCAACTCTACCCTGAATTACAGTTGCAGCCAGAGCAGTGCATTGCGATCGAAGATACCCCAGCGGGAATTCAAGCAGCCAAAGCAGCTAAAATTCCTGTCGTTGGAGTTGCAAACACCTATCCGTTTCACATGATGCAGCGCCAAGCAAACTGGGCAGTAGATTATCTCAACCAATTAGATTTGGAATGGGTGCAACAGGTACTTGCCAAAGCAATCCCGCAACCAACAGTTACCGAGTGCTAAAATACCTAATGGCAATTGACAATTTTAGACTAGCAATCTAAAGCCCAAAATCCAAAATAAACAAGGGGAATTAGCTCAGTTGGTAGAGCGCTGCGATCGCACCGCAGAGGTCAGGGGTTCGAGTCTCCTATTCTCCATCGTCGGAAACCCTTTCTATTAAAGGGTTTTGTAGTTTATCAGCCTGACTTTGTTAGCTGATTCATTCTCAATAAGCAACCCAAAAATGGGTACAGATCGAGATATCTAGAGCTGGAATTGAGATAGGATTGAGATAATTTAATCGGGGCTATTAAGCATATGGCAAGGGTTTCGGACGCTACGAAGAAACCACATGAGATAAACCCAGGTTCTCGATCTTTATCTCAATTCGTATCTCAATCTCAACAAAAGAAAAAGGCAGCTAAGGGTACAGTCGTAGTTCAGATATTTAAGGAACGTCTGCGTTTAGTGTGGAGCTACGCCGGAAAGCGTTACTTTCTCTACTTGGGGCTACCCGATAGTAAGACGAATCGAATTGTAGCTGACCAAAAAGCTAGACAGATAGAAGGAGACATGGCTACGGGTAATTTTGACCCAACTCTGAAAAAGTACAAATCTGAAGCTGTATCCAAACGAAGCCAGATATCAGCAGTTGCTCTGTTTGAGCAGTTTACAGAGAGTAAAGCTAAGTATTTAGCAGCTCCAACTCTAGGGTGTGTCATCAATTGAGCCAGATGACGGAAGCAGCGAGGTAAATTGCA
>ERZ1066120.213-NODE-213-length-60198-cov-33.816654_pt1 | contig 60198 bp, 50 predicted proteins | sample MGYA00382767_ERZ1066120 | MGnify/ENA primary metagenome ERZ1066120 (study PRJEB33369, sample SAMEA5778350) | biofilm metagenome | biome: Industrial cooling water; feature: Water cooling tower basin; material: Biofilm | place: United Arab Emirates | collected...
ACAGCTTCACTCGTGGTGTCTAAAGTTAATTCGATACATGACATGTTGTATTACCGTTTGAAACCAAGCTTTTATGATTATGGCGTGATTTGGTGAAAGCTGTGTGGCATCAATTAAGGCTCATATCGGTTGATAGTAGATTTATGCTATATGATTACCTATTGACATAATAGGCTAGTTTTAGCATAATAGCGATTACATGGGTAAAAACCAAGAAAAACCTCTAAAATCTATAGCAAGTGCTTTAGATGATTTAAAGGAGCTATATATACGGTAAAATTTGAAGGTGTTGTTTACTTGCTACATGCTTTTCAGAAAAAATCAAAACATGGTATTGCAACATCTAAACAAGATATAAATTTAGTAAAAAAAAGGTTGCAGAAAGCTCAAGAAGATTACTTACAAGAAATGCATTAAAAAAGTGGAGCAAAAAATGAACCAAGAAGATAAAGTAACGACTAGCAGTGGAAATGTATTTAAAGACTTAGGTTTACCCAATCCTGAAGAAAGGTTATTAAAAGCTCAACTAGCACGTAAAATTAGTGAAGCTATCTGTAAATTGAATTTAACACAAGCTCAAGCTGCCGAAGTTATAGGTATTGACCAACCAAAAATATCTCTATTAGTTAGAGGTAGATTAAACGGTTTTTCAACTGATAGATTATTGGATTATCTTAATAGATTAGGTAGCGATATTGAAATTAAAGTAGGGGAGCCAAAACTTGAAAAAGTTCAAAAGCAAGAAATAGCTAGTACAATTGTTTATTAATTATTAAAAATGACCATTAAACACGGCGCCAGTTCGTAAGTATCAGCAATGCGAGCAGGTGATACTACCAGCACCTAGGCTAATTTGATAACTATTGGCATCAGTTTGTGCTAGTGCCATTCGTCTGAAGATAGTAGGCATTCGTCAGAAGTAAAGAAACCTTATTTGACAAGCATTTTAACGAGATAGAACAGATTTGAGTATCTTGCCAATCAAAACCTCTGCATTATATGCCGGAATGATGACTGAGATTAAAGGATTCAAATGAGTCAATGTAGTTGATTTAATAAATGATATCATGTCCGGTTGATTACCCATAATGTAGAGACGTTACATGTAACGTCTCTACAAGATTTTTATTACGGTTATGCTAGCGGGCATGATATGATTGCTTGTATTTATATTTTGCCTTATCATTAATTGACATATGTTTTGACATTTTGAGGTGTTTCTTGATGTAAAGAGTTAATAGATTTTAAATACCAGAAAACAATAAGTAAGGGTAGGAGATATTTATCCCAAGGAAATGCTTTCATCATCAAAGCGCAGTTAACTAATAAAATCCAGAAGGCAATATCGAACCGATGAGAAAATCGTAGAATTGCTATAAGCGCTAAGACATAATATAAAGTCAGGATAAAAAAATCATTTGGTAGTAATTTCGCTACATTGGTTAATAGTCCGTGAGTTTGTAGAGGTGGAAATATAGCGAAAAGCATGAGTAAGACAAAAGCTAATGAAAAATTCTTTAGTGTTAGTTGCTTACGAATTGCAATCTGAGGGCGAAATAAAATGCGAGTACTAAATAAGCATAATTCAGGAATCACAAAATATAAACCAACACAAGCAAGAAAGTACAAACTACTATCTGGTGCAACAGAAAATACACTTTGTTGTACTTTTGGTGTAACTGTTAGAGCAAGTCCATTTTGAGGAGCAATACCATTAAAGAGAATAAACCAGCCTAAAATTGATAATGAAGCAATTAATGGCATGAGCAATCGAGTTGATAATATCTTAATTATGTTTGTACTTTGGTTTGATAATTGCTTTTCATCAAGATAATTATCGTGATTTTTATTTGGTTTATTTAGTTGGTTTTTAAAAATATTAAATAATTCAAAAGCAAGTATAGAGACAGGAAATACTAACATATATTGACGCGATGCAATTGCTAATATAAAAGCAATGTTACTGATAATATTAAAAGAGCGAATGTAGAAGAAAAATCCTAATAGTACAAAGAAAGCAGCGATAATATCGGTGTAAAAAAAACTACTCAGTTGAAAATAGTAAGGATATAATAATAGACCACATACTGCAAGCAGTGAATATTTATGATTTCTAGGTTTAGAAAGTCCTATAGTGCAGATAATAAAAAATGAAAGAATCATATTCAAAAGTCTTCCGGCAAATATTCCACCTCCAAAAAAGCGTTCCAAATTTCCAAAAATAATAAATGGTAGTGGTGTATTGAGTTCTCCGTAATTTCTCAATAAATTTAAGTCGGGAATCAAAGTTTTACTAAAAAGCAAAGTTGTTTGCCAAAAACGTGGTTCGTCCCACCTTGGTGTAAATTGAAGCCAATTAAGAGAAATACATACTATTAAATAGATAATAATAATTGTTGAAAGAAAGAATACTTTATATTTAGTAGTTTTAATTTGTGATACTTCCATCGGATAAAATATGTAAAAATTTTTGGAAAGTTGTAGGGTGGGCAATGCCCACCTTACTATTTAAAGAATATTATTTCAGTACAATTAAGTCTTCTGATTTTGGCTTGGTTGTAAATTCTTCGTGGTAAGACCTTTCGGTATTCACTTCCCACAAATCATGCTTCTCACCCAAAATATTTTTTGCCGCTAACAACCCTGTCAGCATTGAGTGGTCTTGGTTATTATAACGATGCATTCCATTACGACCAGTGGTTTGGAGATTTTCAAATTTTTGCAAGTAAGTTTGAATCACTCCCAGATGTTGGCGATATTCATGGTCGTACACTGGATAAGCTTTGGGTTGTCGAATCACGACTCCATCCTCTACTACCTTACCCTTGGCTAATCCGAGAATACCCAACTCTTGTTTGGCTAATTCAATTAATTCAGCATTAGACATTTCCCATAGAGAGTCACCGGCATTGCAAAAATATTCCATTCCCAAACAAGTCTTACGCGCGTCAGGTACCATCGCGGGACTCCAGTTTTTGAAGTTTTGTATTCGTCCCACTTTGACCCCAGGACTGTGGATATAAATCCAGTTATCAGGGAATAGGTCGCGCGCGTCAATAATCAAAGACACAATCAAGAAATCTCGATATTTCAATTGGTTTGCAGCATCCAACACTTTACTTGGTGGCGCCGGGTCGAGTCTGTTAATTAGGGTTGTGAGAGGCATACTGGAGATAAAATGTTCTGCCTCAAACTGAAGTATATTGTCACCTTGTTGTGCAATAACTTTTGTGATGCGACGATTATTATGTTCTAAACCGAGTACACGGGTATTTAAATGTACATCGCCCCCACCTGTCTCTACCTTTTCTGCAAATCGCTGCCACATCATCCCCGGTCCTAATAAGGGATAATTAAATTCCTTAATTAAGGTTTTAGTATCATTACTACCAAATAAAGCATTAGTAATTGCCTTTTTTAGTGATAAACCCTTAATTCTCTGTGCCGCCCATTCTGCTTGAATTTGGTTGCAAGGGATTCCCCAAACCTTTTCGGTGTAGGTTTTAAAGAAAGTCTGGTAAAGTCTGACTCCAAAACGATTTGTTACCCACTGCTCTAGGTTGTCTTCAACGGGTAGCGGTTGTTGTTTTACTTTAAAATAAGACAACAAAATCAATAAGCTTTCATAGATACCAAGCTTGTATAAAGTATCAAAAGCACTTAGAGGATACTGAAAAAACTTTCCTTGATAGTAAATACGCGACAAACGCGGTGTCTTGATGAATTCATCTCCCAATACCTCATCCCATAACTGTTGCACTTCCGCAACTTTAGTATAAAATCGATGTCCGCCGATATCAAAGTGATAACCTTTGTAAGTTTCTGTGCGAGAAATTCCACCTACCTTGTCTGATTGTTCCAAAACAATTGGCTGAACACCTTTTTTGACCAATTCATAAGCAGCAGTTAACCCAGCAGGACCGGCGCCAACAACTAGAACAGAACCAATTTTCATTTTATTCCTGAACTGTTTTTTGATGTGATTGAGTAGAAAAGTGGTAGATTACATCTAGTATTTAGCAACCCAAAAAAACGATAAATAAAAATTTCTTGTTTTTTGAAAAAAAAGCTTTAGTAATAATTCGCTGTAGGTCCTAGCCTAGCTGTCACCAAGGGCAAGGAGTATAAATACTTAGTCATTATATATACTCTTGAAAAAATAAATACTGCCTTGTTAATCTAAGCGCTCATTTGTAAATTTTTACAAGCAAGCAAAGATTTAATTATTATTAATATTACATTTAAGTATAATCTCTGTTAGTAAATTTACTAAAGATTTACAGTAGTTTCCGGTATTACAATATTAATTTTAGTTAATCTGCTCTCTGTAATTAAGTATTTGCAAGGAAGTGAGTAGTTATTACGTCAGATTTCATGTAATTATAGTGGCAGTCACTAAATTTACTGAATCTTTACAGTAAGTTTCCGGAATCTTAATTATTGACTTATTTATCCCACATTCTGTACCTAAGTCACACAAGGGTTTTTCACTTAAATTTTTTATTCATTAAGAGTAAAATAAAACTTACCCGGTGAGGTAAGCATATTATTTCAACTGTTTCAAATGAATTTTTGAGAATGATAATCGAAAACTTTGGGCAGCTTACATCTTGCACCATTCTCAGCAAGCCCAAAGAAACCGGGCTTCTATAGGAAAAATCAACGTTTTATAGCAAAATTTTTGGCAAGAAGCCCGGTTTCTGTTCGATATGCAAGATGTCAGGCAGGGAATTTAGAACTACGCTTTTATTGCACCGTTTTGAGTTAAAATGAAATACCTCAGCTAAAAATAGCTGCAATTAGTTTTGCCTGATTTATGGTTCAGTATACTCTTGCTCAAAGCCCAGATATTATTCTTACAGTTTCTGGTAAAGATTCTGCCAAAGCCCGTGATAAAGCAATGGACCAGTTGATGGAACTCATGGACTCAGGTAAATTGCCTACCGACTTAGAAGAAGGATTTGGGCCTCAACAATTAATCGAAGTAAAGGAAACGAGCATTGATAATGCTGGTGACGAAGACGCTGTTACACAAGCAGTTCAGGTTCTTAGCAACCTCGCGACGCTTAAGTTAAAAGTTCAAGAGTCGCGTTCGGAAGCTTTAGATATTCGTAAAGCTGTCGATGTTCTTTTTACAGACGAATCTGTAAGTGAGGAAGAAATTACTCGCTTAAAGGAAGGGTTCAAAGTTTTAAAGACTTTTGCCCAAGCAAATCTTCGCTATCAAGAAGCGCGCAGCAAAGCTGAAGGCGCCCGTCAAGTTCTTGATAAAGCGTTAAAATCGCCAGATAAATAAAGTTAGGAGTTAGGAGTTAGGAGTTAGGAGTTAGGAGTTAGGAGTTGGTATAAACTGTCATTCTGAGCGTAGCGAAGAATCTTTCAAAGTTCTGATAATTTATAGAGATGCTACCCTGCGGGAAATCCTACGGATTACACTACGTTCAGCATGACAAAAAACTTATAAATCAGCGCATATTTTTAATTTCGTCAATATTTTTACTAAATTGTTCAGTGAAAATACTCATAACAGTTCGCTGACGTAATTTAATACTTGTACTAATAGATATACCAGATTGTAAAGGTAATTGAGGTTGAACCGAGATAGCGGCAATTTCGGAAATTCATGCTCAAAACGATTATTCCATATAGGTTTGGAAATTTGCTACTTTGTTGTACTTAACGCTATTGTAGGTAACAAAAAATCAAGGGTTTTCAGCCTCTATTTCCGTTCTAGCCCTTATCTCGGCTCGACCTCGATATCAGCTTCGGTTATTTGTCTTACGTCGTGTTTTACGGTTCCCGGCTTCTGTAAAACAACCTCACCATTTGTTAGTGCTTCCACTCCTGCGAGAAGGATATCGATAAGGGTTTTAGACCTATCGCAGCCGCTATCGTTGTCAGCAGGGTAATACTCCTGTCCTATTTTATCAATGGCTTCCAGTAGGGTTTCGGGGCATCTAAAATTGAGTAACTTGTTTGCCATGTCTTATGCCGTCTTACTGCACCTAACCGGATTTTACTGCTGGTAAGGAACCCGGTTGTAAGATGCTTCATCAAACTTTGTACCACTTGGAGTAAGACAGTTTGGGCATCTTCCAATAGTGGTTTAAAATGATTTAAAACTACAAATCAATCGTCATCTTTATCCATTAATCGCTCAATCTCTTGGTCAATCTCGAATTCCTCCAAACTTGTGCCAGATGCCTCAAGTAAAACGCCTTGTGCCACAATAGCAAATTCTTGTTCTATGATTAAGCGGTCACTGGTGGATGCTCCCCTTAGTTGCTCAGTACGTTGATCATAAATCTCCCAAATTTCTTTCCAGTGCTTTGCCTCTAATTGATTTTCATCTATTGATACACTGTCGGAAGCATTTAGGTCATCAATTATCTGCGTTAACCATTCGTTGAATTCTGCTTTGTTTCTAGCCATTTTTTATCACTGTAAACCTAGTTTTTTTTGAGAGTTTTTTAGTTATACTTTAAACGGTTAAGATTTGAACTTTACGAAAAGATTGAAACTTGAGATTTAACAAGCTATTCAGCTTTTCTTTTTTATCTGTATTAGCTAAGTCAATACAGTTAGATATAGCAGCCTTAAAGTTGGCAAAATTTTCATAGTACTTAGAGTACAAACATTCTTTTTTTACATACCTCCAAAAACGTTCTATTATATTTAACTGCGGAGAATACGATGGTAAAAAACATAACTGTATACCATTATCTTCAGCGTAGTCTTGAACAAGTCTACATCTCTGATATCGAGCATTATCAAGAACAACCGAAGAAGGTATATTTAGACCTAATGATGCCAATTTAAATAACATTTGACAAACTGTTTCCGAATTAATATAAGTTTCGTTGGTTAAAATAATTATTTCTTTTGTAACTGCATTAACAGCACCAAGAACATTAAATCTTTTACGACCACAAGGTGAACAGATAAATGTTCTCACGAAGCACCATAAATACCCTAAGTAGGATTTATATACGAAGTGGGCTGCGTCGAGGAAGAAAACAGCCTTTTCACCGTTACAAGCTTCTTTTAGTAAAGGCTCCAGCTTTTCTATTCTATATTCTTCTTGTTCATTAATCTTATTTTTATCTCCAGACAATCCTTTGCACGTGACCAACTTTTAAGCATCGTAAACCCTCTCTTTTTAAAAAATCTCTTACTTGCGTAGGGCTACGTTTAATTCCTGTTATTTTTTCTATTGCATCACTAGCTTCTGCAACAGTAGAAGGGGGGTGTTCCTTCAGATACTCTATTAAAATGTTACTATACTGGTTCAACTCACTTGGGCGCCCTTTATAGTCTAACTTTTTAAAATTAGGAGAGAATATAAAACTATCCCGGTGCCGCATTTTAGTGTTGTAATTTTTTGATTTTTTACAACAGCGGGTCACACACCAAGATGGCACACACCCCCTTGACGCATTTATTACTTGCGAATATAACAGTACGAGCTACAGAGTTGGGCGCCAGTTACAACGTTGATAAGTTGGCAATTGCCACCAAAGAAAGTACCAATACCAAAACTCGTAGCGCGAGCGAGCATCAGTAATTTGAATTTGATATCAATCTTGATTGCGCTGCTTTTCCAACAGTTTATTGAGTACTGGTACAACTTCAGGGTCATCAAACCCTTGGTCGGGCGAGTATACCTTGGCATTTGGTTCACGAAATCTTTCTACGTAAATTGATAAAGCTTCGTCGTCCTCTCTGTGTTCAAGAACGTATTGATGAAACTCCGAGCGAGTCATTGTTGCGAAATTAGGTTTGTTCATAGAAATCTCCAGCGACCGTTTGGATAAATTACCATTTCTTTTTCCTGCCCAGCCAGGATAACCACCGCAGCCTGTACGCCTGTCAAAAGTCGCTAATTTTATCGGTACATATATTTTAGTCAATCGGCTGTTGGTGGTCGGGTAGCAGGACTTATATTGCTATAATCTCGCCCCTGAAGGATACAGAAGAGCGCAAAACGGGGTCACACCCCACACTTGAACGATAAATTAACCATTTCAGACACAAGTGGTGCCTTAACTGAGAATTGAGCGCTACTGTTGTGCTGATATCAACAGCTTACAGTACTACATTTTAAATAATCCCCAAGACGTAAATTTAACTGGATTATGTGTGTTAGACATCGATTCATAAGATTTGACCTGTTACAGAAGTTGATTTTAAATTAAAATCGACTATTATGTAGTTACACACGTAATTACAGTCATCTAGAGTGGTTGATTAAAGTCATGGCAACCGCAACAACAACAACTAATTTTGCCAACCCTCCAAAAAAACTACCTTTTTTGGAATCAATTTGTTGGCAAACAGCGGACGTGTATCGCTTTACACCAGAAGAAATGCTGAGTCGTTATGAACGTGGTTGGCGATATCGCAATATGTTCAGCAATCTTGAGGGTGAAGAATTATATTTTCTTAAAGAACTCGCCAGATATCATAAATCATGGTTAGTAGCTGATTTATGAATTTTAGATTAGACCACCACAACAAAATTTTGACAATATTACAATCTTTAAATTGTAATTTGTTTGAGAATGGTTCTGCTTACTTTGGAGGCGGAACCATTCTTGCTTTAGATTTTGATGAATATAGATGGAGTAAAGACATTGATTTTATATCATCTGTTAATACAGAAGGTTATAAATATTTACGTACACTAGTATTTGACAATGGGCATGAAGCATTATTTAGTGATTTAAGTAAAATTCAGATAGGACGTAGAACTACTGACCAATACGGAATTCGGATGATTGTGGTTGTTGATGCTCAATCAGAAGAAGCGACTCCACGATGGAGAACGGCATGATTGAAAGAGCAAGAGAATTAATTTTTACCTCTTCGCTTACTACCATACGTATATTCTTTTCCAAAATATGTCTTACACATTATTGGAAAATGGCGCCAAGCTTACTGACTGCCCTATTCCTTTCCCCTCAAGGCATTAATTCCTCTTCGACTCTAAAAATCAGCGAACGCACAGTACTAAAGATTTGTGCTGCTGATTTTAAATGTGAATAAATTTATATTTTATTACAAAATAAATGTAGAGACACAACGAACATTGCATCTCTACATCTAAATTTATAACTTTACATTTATAGGAACTTCCTACAATGAGTAGAATGGGTATCTTTGCCCGTTCCATATTTAGGGCGGGTGAGGATGCCCACTGCACAAGAGATATTTTGGATATTTATTTACCTCGAATTTTACGAACAATTGATGACGCGCTTGTATGTACGGCTTCTTCGTCAGTATCAACGCGCTCTACACTTTGAGATTTTTTGTAATACTCTTCGTAGTAAGTGTAAGAAGCTGGCGCCGGTTCTTTAGATTTATTTGCAACAACTCCTAATACTGGTGTGCCAGAGACTTGAAGTTCTTCTAAAGCTTGTTGGAAGACTGTACGTTTGACTTTTCCTAAGCCTGCTGCTAGCACCATACCGTTTGTGTTGGCTGCTAATAAATTTGCATCTGCAAATCCAACTATTGGTGGTGTATCGTAAATTACAAAATCAAAGCTTGAATGTAAGTCGTTCATTAAGTCCTGCATTTTTTGTGATGCAAGCAAGCGAACTGGGTCTGGTGGAATTTGACCAGCACTAAGGACATAAAGATTATCTTCAATTGGTGAGCGCTCAATGACGTTACTCCAATCTAGGTCAGAGGAGATAATATCGGTTAATCCCTGAATATTCATAACTCCAACTCGTTTGTGCAACGTTGGACAGCGTAAGTTGGCATCAACTACCAAAACTCGATGTCCCATTGCTGCTGCTGCTAGTGCTAAATATATGGCAATTGTTGATTTGCCATCACTTGGCGCCGCAGAACTAATAACCAGCGAACGAATTGGTGTGTCGGAACCTAGTAAAAGGATGTTGGTATATAGTGAACGGAACACTTCAAAGAATGACGCGCGGTCAGGCTTTTTAGTTTGACTGTTAACGTTATTATCTTGCAGAGCAGAAACTGCAAGTTCTTTTCGTAATGGAATAGTGCCTAACAATGGTAAAGAGGTAGCGTCTTTGATGTCTTTGGAAGAGTAGAAGATGTTGCTGAGTTTATCAATAACTAGAGCGGCGCCTGTACCTAGTAGTAGCCCAAGTAGTCCTCCTAACGCTAAGTTAAGTCTCGCGTTTTCTGAGACTGGGGTTGGGTCTTTTACTTCAGTGAGTTGTGGGTCGAGCAATTTCCAAGGTTGTACTTTTTGGGATAACTCAATATTTAGAGCTTGTTTTTTCGCAAGGAACTGACCGAGGTTTTCTGTGGCAATCTTTAGTTCAAGTTGAATTTTATCGTAGTCTCGATTCACCCTCGCTAAAGTTCGTAATTCCTGATTCAATTTATCAATTTTTTCTGCCAAAGATGAGTCACGCGCAACGATAGCGTTAATACGACTTAGATAGTCTCTTTGAACACGCTCTTCTTCAACTTTAAGCATTGGCAGTAAACGTGCCTCTTTCTCACGCAAAGTAATCATAACGGGATGATCTTCGGTAAAGAGCGCTGCTTGTTTGATATCAATTTCAGCTTGTTGAACTTGATCTAAAACCTTTTGGTAGCGTGAGTTCTCGCTAAGTAATGAGTTTCCTGTGCGTTGGCTTGGCTGTTGTGCTAATTCGCGTTGCAAGTCTTTAAGTTTAGTCGTCATTTGCTCATACTCAACACGTGCGTCCATGCGCTGTTGAGTTAGAGACGCAATTAATCCTGATATTTGTTGAGCTTTTTGACCAGGTTCAACCAAATTATTTCTTTGGCGTAAATTGCGTAGCTTGTCTTGCCAATCGTCAACTCGCTGATCTAATCCACCTTGTTGAATTTGTTTATCAACGAATTTAATCGCTTCTTTTACATCTTCTTGTTGTTCTTCCAATTTGTAATCTAGATATGCCTTCGACAGCGCTTCAGAAACATCTTTAACTAGCTGCTCCGAACCGTTGACGTATTGAACCGCTAGTACGTTTGGCTGCGTAGATTGAATAGTTAAACCGCTAACTAGATTCTTGTAGGTTAAGTCTGGATATTTGATTTGTAACTTTTTAACTACTGGGTCGAGCAAGCGAGGGCTTCGTAAAACTGTAATTGTTGTTTTAGTTTCACCAGCTGTCTCAGGTGGTGCAACTGAACTAAGCGTTTGCGGCACGTTTGCAACAGCCTTTGACTCTCCAGTTTCAGGTTTGGCTAGAATCTGAAATTGACCTAAGTAAACTGGAGGATCATTTTTTGCCCTTAATACGGCGCCTCCTGCTACTACACCAGTTACACCTACGATTAAAAACGCCCGACGACGTAGCGCTGCTCCGACTTGACCTAGATTCAATCCACCTTCTTCAGTATCATTTAGCTGGGCAGCATTCGTTGGTATCCAAGATTGGGGATATTTTTCTGACTTCAGCATAGCGTTCGTCAATTATGTGTGATATTGATTAATTTGTACTTTTCTATGTGACGCTTTGATAAACTCTTTGCGTCTTAATTTAATTTGATATGCCAAGCTTTGCGACACATGCAGGTAAATGACTGAGTTTTTATATTGGTTACGCTCCTAACAGCTTGAAGCTTATACGAGTGTCGGAGAATTTTGCCCTCGAAAGCATGGTGTGTTCAATTGGTAAGCACTATGGCTGGTCTACTACCCTGGTTTGAGTATCTAAAAATCTGGAGCGATGCACTATATCTACAGTAGCATTACGCAATACAAATTGGTTATCCTTTTTGGTAGTTTAAGAAAAATATATAGATATTTTATACATAGTGTTACTGCCTCAACTTAGGGCTAAGGTATGGTATTTCAGGGTTTTTGCCTCTTTACAGAAGCTTTAGGTTGGTTAAAAGCAATATAAATTTAAGTATTTATATTTACTAAAATATACTTAACTCACCATTATTACCAATTTCATTTGCAATTTTCCGGATAAAAACAGTGATATAAATTTGACAAATTATTTACGTGTGTATAGTTAAATTAGCTACTAAGTCCAATTCAGTAGAAAGTGTTGAGTAAAAATATATAGGACTTACCTCACATCTTGAAGCATTCTCAACAAGCCAAAAGAAACCGGGCTTCTTTACGATAAATTAGGGTTTTATGGCGAAATTTTTGTCAAGAAGCCCGGTTTCTAAGCCTGGTACAAAATGTGAGTTACGCAATTGACACATAAAAACTGTAGGGTGTGTGACGCTAAAAACAAATCTCAACGTAGCGATAAGACTTGTAATGTCACGCACTAACTCTTGTCGCGTCACGAATTGGCAGTGGCGCCATTTCATATAAGACGGGCAAGGATGCCCATCCCACAAGATGGAGGATTTAATATTTTGCAAGCAGAGACTTCACATGTAATATCTCTAGAAAATACCAAATAATAAAAGGGTAGTTGAATGACTACCCTTTATTTACTGAGGCGCTAGGATTCGAACCTAGGGATGTCGGGACCAAAACCCGATGCCTTACCACTTGGCGACGCCTCATTGCATTGACACTAAATAACATAACAGTGACTTCCATATAGTGTCAAGTATTTTTTTGCCAGATTTTGTGAATTCTTTTATTGAGGAGCGCGTTGGGCATTTTCGCGCATCCATAACCGATGACAAACCACTTCAAGGCAAATGACATAGAGAAGTTGGCAATTTGGCATAATGTCGTCACAATAGCACGCCAAAATAGACATAAGAGGCTATGCTGGATAGCATAGTGAGGATACGTCTAAAAGATAGTAGCACTTTATACTGATAATCACTTTGTAAAATACTTATTTGATCCAGCCATGTCATCTGCCAAATTTGGTATAAATTTTATTAATACTTCGGCGCTATTCAACTTTTTCATCACCAAGCCGAAAGCCAAGAAGCAAAAAACATACGACTATACTCGCCAGATTCGGGGTCAAGACTACGTCTTTGAGCAAGTCAAAAATGATACTAAAGGCTATATGACGGGTCAAGGTAAAGGTATTGCAGTTGGTGATTTTATTACTCTACAGGACGGCGCCGAGGTTTGCTGCTATCAAGTGGAGCAAATCGATTATTACGCAAATCCTTCTGATATGTGGACTGCTCTATTGAAACGTGTGGTATGAGTATTTTATTATGGGCGCCAATTTTGAGGTGTTTGAAGGGATTTATAATGCAAAAAATGCGCTTCAGACACAAGTGTTACATTTAGCTGCATAGTTAGAAGCAATTGAAGATACCAGCTTTTGGTTTACCTCGTGCCCGTAAGTTATATGAAACTGGCACCCGTTGCTCATAATATAATTCATTTTAATACATCTCAAATCAGAAAATCAATAATCAACGAGCTACGGCTAAAGGTTTATTTTCCACAGGTTTTCTATATACAAACTTCTGCTGCCTTTATCCGGATAAAATTAAATAATTCATATAATCTCTACAAAGTTTACTTGCCATTCGTAGAGTGAAAATTTGGATTGAGACTTAACAAATCCAGTGCTTAGAAGCTTTTTTGCTGTAAAAAATATAGCAAAAAATAGATATTGTAATTTTAAAGATATTTGCAATGTTGCCAAATTGGCAAACAGATATGACACAATTTTCTAGGTAACTGCAAGCAAAATTACTAGTGTACTAATGATCTATCTAGATGATTATAAGTCAAGCTTATGCAGTTGAAGCAACGATTACAATAATTGTATATCTTGTAACTAAAATTACAAGAATCAACTGGAGTTTTTAGCTGTAGGAGGATTTTAATCCAAAAATACTTGTAAGGTAGATATCTTGGTGCTAAATCAGGTAGGAGGAAAAATAAAATTTGATTAGCTTTGCTAACAGTAACAGTAGTGCATAACATATTACAGTAACTGTTCAAACTCTAATATGGTTTTTCGAATATAATTTTTGAGTATTACCGTTACTTCAATTTGAACCAACATACGCTCTATAAATTAATCGTAATTCTCTCACAAGAGTATTTAAAAGCTGAAAATAGGCGCTCATTGCTTGCTTTTAATATAAAAATAAAATTAAGTAAATATCCTGATCGTGCAAACACTGAATGAAATAATTGATAGACAGTGAAAAATGAAAGATCAGAATTTAAACTGTAAAAATGCAATAATAGCATTATTATGCAAATTTATAGCAAGCTGTTCAGAAAATAATTGAGGTATACATAAAAATATGCCAGATTAATTAATGTTACTGATTAAATAAAAGCTCCTAATTGTGTTGTAATAAAACTTTGATATCAAATCTTCTACTGTGAAAATCGGAAAGAAATGTTTGCTCCCATATGTATTGTATATTTTGTAAATTATTCTTTTAGAGAGTGAATACCAATAATATTACTAAGCCTAATTGGAAAACTATTCATTAACATTAATTTACAAACCTATTACCGAAGATGAACTTAAAACAGAAGGCAGTTAAAGGTGTAATTTGGACAGCAATTGAAAATTGGGGCAGCAGAGTAATCTCATTTGTTGTCTTTTTACTACTAGCTCGTCTGTTGGAACCGAAGACTTTCGGTCTGGTAGCATTAGCTAGCGTATTCTTCGCTTTCATGCAGGTCTTTCTTGACCAAGGATTTAGTCAAGCCATTATCCAACGTAAAGACGTAGATAATGAACATTTGGATACTGCTTTTTGGACTAACATCAGCATTGCTTTGCTGCTTTCAGCAATGAGCATGGTTGGTGCTGGACTTATAGCTACCCTGTTTAAAGAACCGCAACTGATACCGATAATACGTTGGCTTTCTTTAAGTTTTTTATTTGCTGCCCTCAATAGTGTACAAAGCGCAATTCTTAGTCGCAACCTCGCCTTTAAGGCTTTGTCTTTACGCACGCTGATAGCGACTCTTGTAGGCGGTGCAGTTGGTATAACTATGGCGTTTTCGGGCTTTGGTGTCTGGAGCCTAGTCGGTCAACAGTTGGCGAATGGGTTGGTTGGGGTTTTGGTTTTGTGGTGGAGTACTGATTGGCGACCAGGCTTTAATGTTTCTAAAAAGCACTTCCACGAATTGTTTGCCTTTGGAATCAACGTAGTAGGAATCAATGCACTGAATTTTCTTAACACCCGTTCTGATGATTTTTTAATCGGATACTTCCTCGGTTCTGTAGCACTAGGATATTATACTGTTGCTTACCGCATTTTGCTGATGGTAAACCAATTAATGGTCGGAACTATCCAAAAAACTGCACTGCCAGTGTTTTCCCGGTTACAGGCAGAACCAGAAAGATTACGACAGGCTTTTTACACTGCAATTGGATTAACCACTTTAGTTGCTTTTCCAGTATTTATAGGACTATCTGTATTGGCGCCTGAATTAGTGATTGTTATTTTTGGCGAACAGTGGAAGCCAAGTATTCCAGTAATGCAAATTCTCAATCTCATCGGTCTGCTCTACGCTGGTTTCAACTATAACAACCCAATGATTATGGCACTAGGGAAGCCTGCATGGGGTTTGGGTCTTAGCGGTCTGCAAGCAGTGGGCAATGTTATTGGCTTTGCCATAGCAGTCCGTTGGGGAATAATAGCCGTTGCGTCAGCCTATCTGATTCGTGCCTATTTGACAGCACCAATTACCTTGTGGGTAGTTTACAAGCTAATTCGTATCAACTTTAATACCTATCTTAAACAATATGCTGCCCCACTTGTGGCATCGCTGGCTATGGTAGCAAGTCTGTTTGGAGTTAAACATTTCCTTAGTCAAATAGTAAGCTTGCAGATTTTATTAACTATTTGCATAGGGCTTGGCGCCGTTGTATATATTTTGACTATTATGTTAATTGCACCTCAGCTTTATAAGCGAGCAACAGATTTGTTTAGGTCAATTTTACCAAAGTTTATGTGGAAGAAAAGTTAAATCAAAAATGATAAAATAAACAACTATGTAAAACGTTATCAATTTTAATTCAACTATCTAACATTCTGTAGTTATTCTAGAGAGAAACAATGGAAATTCAAGCTAGTCCTAGAAAAATCGCCCACGTTGTTAAATATATAGCCAAAACTGTAATTCCTGAATTTGGCATTATCAAGTTGAAGCAAATTGCTCAAAGCTTTCCGGAACTAATTTTATCTTCATGCGTCCGTTCTCCATTCTTAAGTTCACTTTATTATGCCTTTATTTCACCAGCTTTCCGCAGAGAACATTATGGTGTTGTATACGGAAAGCTAAAGTATTCTGAGGAGTTAAAGTTAGCAAAAGACAGTGACTTTTTACTTAGACGCAATATCCACCGTTTGGAAAAAGGTTTGCTGATGAGACCTTTTCGTGATATCTTTGCTAGAGACTACATTGATGAAACAGTGAATAGCTACAAAAATGCGCTGCTCGCTAAACAGAATGTAGTTCTCAGTACTGACAGCGAATTGCACTGGGCATATGATGTCCTAAAACAGTATTTCAGCATTGTTGGTTCAGAACCAACCATTGACGAAGCGAGAAAAATATTTTTAGAACTACCACCTCTTAATAGCAACAACCAATCTGTTCCTTATAAGCGAGACCTCAGTAGCCCACTTCCTGTAAACTATGACCAGTTCCTCGCTTTGTCTCATCGACGTCGGTCGGTGCGCTGGTATCTGCAAAAGCCAGTGCCTAGAGATTTGTTAGATAAAGCTATCAAAGCAGCAACCCTTTCTCCAAGTGCCTGCAATCGTCAGCCTTTTGAATTTCGTATTTTTGACGAGCCAGAACTTGTAAAACAAGTTGCCTCAATACCTATGGGTACTAAAGGCTTCAATCACAATTTTCCCGCCATTATTGTTGTAGTTGGTAAATTAAGGGCTTACTTTAGCGAGCGAGATCGTCATGTCATATATATTGATGCATCTCTTGCTTCTATGTCATTAATGTATGCTTTTGAAACATTAGGCTTAAGTTCATGTCCTATTAATTGGCCAGACATCGAAGCATTAGAAAAGAAAATGGAATTGTTACTTAAATTAGAGCCTGATGAACGTGTAATTATGTTAATTTCTGTTGGTTATCCCGATCCAGACGGCATGGTTGCTTACTCGCAGAAAAAACCTCTTAGTCAAATTCGTAAATACAACTGATTGTTAGTAATTAGTGAAGAATAAATAAATGGATTGTTAATGCAATTGATTCATCTTAGTCAAACATATATTTATGTAAATGGAGAGTTAAAATGATTACTGAGATTAGAGGAGTACAATTTGAGAACAAAGGAGCTGAATTAATGCTCCATGCAGTTGTTCAAAAAATGTCTGAGTGGAATGAGAAGAATATTGTGGCAATTCGCCCTAAAGTTGGGTCTTTTCGCCAAAGATCTCCATTGGGGCTTTATCAACTTTTATGGTCAGATAAAAAGTTCCCTCTTATTGGATCATCTCTTAACTCCTTCCTAAATTTAATTCCTCAAAAAACAAAAAATTCGTTTGGTTTAGTAACTTATTCGCAAATTGATGCAGTTCTAGATGCTTCTGGTTTTAATTATTCGGATCAGTGGGGTGCTGAGAAATCAGCAGTAATGGCGAATTTAGCCAAGAAATGTCGAAAAGAGGGTAAAAAAGTTATTTTACTGCCTCAAGCTTTTGGACCTTTTGAAAACACACAGGTAAAGAAAGCTTTTATCGAAGTAGTAAAAAATACCGACTTGATTTTTGCAAGGGAAGCTATTTCTTACAAATATCTCATGGAGTTAGGAATTGAATCTTCCCACATTAAGATAGCACCAGACTTTACTAATCTGGTCAAAGGAACTGTACCGGATTACTTTGACACTAGCTTCAAACGCGCGTGTATTATTCCTAATATCAGGATGACTGATAAAACCTCTGAAGAAGTAAAAAACCGCTACATTTACTTTTTAGAAACTTGTGCAAAAATTTTCCTTGAGAAAGAATTAAAGCCATTTATTTTAGTTCATGATACTGAAGATAGTGGTTTGGCATTTCGTATTCAGAAAAAGTTCGGAGAATCACTTGAAATTATTTCAGAAAGAAATCCCTTGTATATTAAAGGTATACTTGGTAATTGCTATGCAGTAGTTAGTTCTAGATTTCATGGTTTAATAAATGCACTTTCACAAGGAATTCCTAGTATAGCAAGCGGATGGAGTCATAAATATCAGATGCTCCTAAAAGATTATAATTGCCCCGAATGTTTGATTGCTTCAATTAGCTCAGAAGAAGAAATCAAGCAAAAAATTGATTTGATTACTGATGAACCAAATCGTTCTTTATTACTAGAACGATTGGAATATGCAAGCCAAGAGCAAAAAAAACTTACATCTAATATGTGGGAAGAAATTTACAATCTATTGTCTAATTAGCAAAATATTGACTAATTAAGTAGACACGAAAGGCACAGCTTTTAAAAGCTGTGCTGCTCACACCAATAATCTTTGCCATGCAATAGGTGATAGTAAGCTATTTTTAAAGTGGTTCTGCTTAGTATATATATTGCACTCCAATTCTATTCTTAAAAATATAGTGAGACTGAAATTCTCTTTTTAGAAGAGTTTGATCTGGAAAAAAATTAAAAACCAGACAAGTTTCCTATATAAAATCAACCGTTTTTATTTATTACCTTGGTGTTGATTCAATGGTAAATGCACTTACTAATTACTTAGTCCAAGAATTTGTCTCAGTGATCATTCCAGTTTTCAATGACTCCGAGCGCCTGAAGCTTTGTTTACAAGCGCTAGAAAATCAAACCTATTCAAAAGATTTATATGAGGTAATAGTCGTTGATAATGCTTCCCAAGAGGATCTCAAAAGTGTAGTTATTCAATTTAGTCAAACACAATTTGCTTATGAAAGCCAACCTGGTTCTTATGTAGCTAGAAATAAAGGAATATCAATTGCAAAAGGTGAAATTTTAGCTTTTACCGATTCTGATTGTATCCCAGCTTTAGATTGGATTGAAAAAGGTGTAGAAAATATCCTCAGCACCCCTAACTGCGGATTAGTAGCTGGTAGGATAGACTTTTTCTTTCAAAATCCCCAGCAACCAACTTCAGTAGAACTTTATGAAAGCATTGAACTGGGTTTTAATCAGGAACTCTGTGTACAAAATGGCCACTTTGGTGTGACTGCAAATCTCTTTACATTCAAACATGTAATTGATAATGTTGGCAATTTTGACGAGAAGCTGAAATCTGCTGGCGATCGCGAATGGGGAGAGCGTGTCTTTGCAGCAGGTTATAAGCAGGTTTATGGAGATAATGTTTGTATAAAACATCCTGCTCGATATTCGTTTGCTCAACTTCAAAAAAGGATTGCTAGATTTGTGGGCGGGCGCCATGATGTTCTGATGAGCAAAAATCCTTCATCATTAGAAATAGCAATGGATTTTATTGATATTTTTAAACCCCCCTTTAGAAGTTTTTATCGAATTTGGAAAAATCCCAAATTAAATGAAACCTCACAAAAACTTCAATTCGTTCGAGTAATGTTTTTTACTAGATATGTTGTGATTGTTGAAAAATTTAGACTGTACTTTGGCGGCATTTCAAAAAGAGAATAATTATAAGTCATATTCTAATCAGCTATGATTAGTTGTAAAAATGCTAACTTATTCCACTAATTGCAATACCTTTCAGTAAAATTATGAACTATATACTTAAGTCTAGTGAAATTATGAATTCTTATCAAAAAGACCAACCATTAGTTAGCGTTCTCATTAATAACTACAACTATGCGCCCTATTTAAAACAGGCTATAGATAGTGCTTTGAATCAAACATATGTAAATACTGAAGTTATAGTAGTAGATGACGGGTCTACAGATAATTCTCGAGATATTATTAATAAATATGGCAATCAAATTATTCCTATTTTTAAGCTTAATGGTGGACAAGCATCAGCAATGAATGCGGGTTTTGCTGCAAGTCATGGAGAGATTATTTGTTTGCTTGATTCGGATGACATCTTCTTACCTGAAAAAGTATCAGAGGTAGTTAATTTATTTAAATCTCAACCAAATATTGATTGGGTTTTTCATCAATCTGCTCCGATTAAATCAGAAGAAATATTTAGCACTAATTTTAAAGAGCTAGTTGATAAAAATTATAATATTCACTCTGAATCACCAAAAATAATTGATTTTAGAACTAATATTATAAATGCAGAACTACCTAATTTTACGCCTTCAACATCAAACTTATGCTTTTCCAAAGCAGTCTTAGAAAAGATATTTCCGCTACCTGAAGTTAAAGGTTTTTCGGGTATGGCTATTACAGACTTATATATCAAGTATTTAGTAGTAGGTTTGGGTATAGGATTTAGTATAAAAAATAACTTAGGCGTTTTTAGATTACATAATAATACTTACTCTAACTCAACAATCTCTCAAGATAAAAAGAGAAGAATGTATGCAGAAATAAATATGATTACTGCTTATTGGATGCGAGTGAATTTTCCGGAATTTTCAAAGTTAAGCAAAAAATTATTTACCAAGGGATTAGCAACTTATTGGAGAAGCAAAAATAATGAAGTAAATTATGACGAATTAATTAAAAAATATTTTTCTCTTGTCCCATTTATGGAAAGTTTTGAAGCCAATTTAAAAAGTTTTTGTTACTTTATAAAATTAGGATTTGTTCCTCTATTATAGCTGGTTAACTCATTAAAAAGCTAATTATAAATAATATTTCTGTAGTCAGTTTTACTTTTGAAAATTATGTCAGTGAGGGTTTGGACATAAATATAAAAACGCATTGTTATTTTGATGAACTTAGGAGAGTAAGAGGTGACAGACAGCCCTTTAGTCAGCATTATTGTTAACAACTATAATTACGCCCAATTCTTAACACAGGCAATCGACAGTGCCTTAAATCAAACTTACCCTAATACGGAAGTTATTGTTGTCGATGACGGCTCGACTGATAACTCACGCGATATTATTGTTAGTTATGACTCACGCATTATCGCCATCTTCCAAACAAATGGCAAACAAGGTAAAGCTTTTAACACTGGTTTTGCAGCTAGTAAGGGCGAAATTATCATCTTTCTCGATGCTGATGATTACCTGTATCCATATGCTGTTAAACGCATTGTTGGTATGTGGGAACCAAAGTTTGCCAAAGTACATTACCATTTAAATGTGGTAGATGCGTCGGGTGAATCTCGTGGTTTTTCTTATCCGCAAGGAAATCAGCCGCTTTCGATTGGAGAAGTATGGAAAAGTGTAATATCAGTAGGGGTTTATATAGGTACCCCCACCAGTGGTAATGCACTTAGTCGTAAGGCGATGGAGAATGTTTTTCCTATCCCTGATGAGTTCAATACAACTTCTGATGATTATTTATCTGTTTTAATTCCACTGTATGGGGAAGTTGGCGCCATCCAAGAATCATTAGGAGCTTACCGTATTCATACTACTAATCAGTGGGCGTTGACCACAGTTAGTGCCGAGCGTATACGTAGGTTTGTACGTCATGATTTGCAACGTTGCGCGCTCCTACAACAAAAGGCTACTGAGTTAGGTTATGAAGTTCCTAGCGATTTGAATATACGATTTTTTGGTAGGGTTTGGTCGCGTCTTGCTTCTTTAAAACTCGAACCACAAGAACATTTAGTCAAAAGTGACCGCTCAATTGTTCTTATGTATTGGGGTATTCGCGCGCTCTGGAAATATTCCACTTACAACTGGCAGAAACGAATTATTTTTAGCTTGTGGTTTATTTGGGTTGCGCTAATGCCTTTACCCTTGGCAAAACCAGCCATCGATTGGTTATTGGCACCACATTTTCGTCCGAAGATAATCGCCCAAATTCTAAGCACAATTCGCTTATTAATTAGTAAAAGAGTGGTTGTTAAGTCATAAAAACGAGATGATTTCAAGAAAGCTCTTACTTAGAGAGTGTTGCGCGAAACCTAGAATCTTTGTGAAACAAAGAATGACAATTTATATTAATATGTTTAAATCTGGTTATTTTATATGGACACTGTTTCATCAATACGAGTACTTTTTGTTAGTCACACATATGTAGTCGGAGTTAATCAGGGTAAGTTAGATGCAATCGCCGCAGCTGGCGCAGAAGTGGGCTTGCTTGCTCCTAAGCGATGGAAAGCTGTACAGTGGAACAAGCAATTTGAACTTGAGAAGCCTTATCCGAGAATTAAATATTATCCCACTCAAGTCTTTTTTTCAGGACGAGCTGGCGCCTTTATTTATTCCCCCTTGGCAGTTTTGAAAGCAATAATTGACTTTCGTCCGGATATTATACAAGTCGAGCAAGAAGTATTTTCACTTTCAGGTTTTGAAATCGCCTTGTGGGCAAAACTACTCAATAAGCCAGTAGTATTTTTCGGCTGGGAGAATATGGATCGACAACTATCGCGGTTTCGTCGCTGGATACGCCAATTTGTCATGAATACAGCAAAATTCATCATTGCTGGCAATTGCGAAGGCGGAGAATTGGTAAAGAAATGGGGTTATCAAAACCCTGTTGAGGTAATGCCCCAAATGGGAGTAGATACTACACTATTTGCGCCCCAGCAACATAAGGTAGAAAACTCTGAACTTTGCATTGGCTTTGTGGGACGTTTATCCTTCCACAAAGGCATAAACACACTGATTACCGCAGCCCGCCTACTACGCGAACAAAATTACCAATTCAAAATTGTTTTATGCGGCTCAGGTTCTGATGAGCTTACTTTTAGGCAAGAGGCGCAGAAACAAAATGTAGATGAATTTATTACCTGGCGGGGTGGATTGCGTCACGAAGAAGTTCCCCAGGAAATGAAACAATTTGATGTATTAGTTTTGCCTTCACGTACCATTGCAACCTGGAAAGAGCAATTTGGTCATGTATTAATTGAGGCAATGGCAACGGGGATACCAGTTGTTGGTTCTACCTGTGGAGAAATTCCCAACGTAATTGGTCGATCCGATCTTGTGTTTGCAGAAGGCAATGCCCAAGAGCTAGCAGCTATTCTGGCACGCCTAATTTCTGACCCTGGTTGGAGATCAGAAGCAGCACAATACAGCCTTAACAGGGTAAACCAAAACTACAGTCATGAAAAAATAGCTGAACGATTAATTAACCTGTGGAGCAACGCTGTTAAACAGCAGGGTACCTTAGTTCCATCTGTATCAACATCTAACCCCAACACGGCTTTGGGGATTCAAAGCAAGTAAGGAGCAGTTAGTCATGCGTGTAGCAATTGTCCGTAGAGCGCTGGGAGCTTCCTTCAGTATGGATGTTCATGCCGATGGATTAGTCAGCGGTCTTAAAAGTGTGCGACCAAACTGGGAAATTATTGAATTAACCACCTCACCTGAAGAAAAGCAAAACAAGAGAAATTCTTTGTTAAATGGCTTGTGGAAATATTATGAACGTTACTTGCACTATCCTCTAATAGTCAAAAAGCAGGAAGCAGACCTTTTTCACATCATCGACCACAGCGATGGTCACTTTGTATACTGGCTAAAAAATACTGGCAAGCCAATCATCGTCACCTGCCACGATTTAATTAATTTTATCCAACCAGATAATATATCTTCCGAAGCACGTATTGCCAGCATCAGCATGGCAATTTGGAAGCTTGCTGTAAAAGGCATACGTAAAGCTAACCGTATTATTACTGTCTCTGCTTATACAGCTAAGGATGTCGTACAAATCCTGAATGTGAGGCCAGAACGCTTAACAGTCGTTCCTAATGCCGTTGAATCCATATTTCGTCCTCTTCCACAAACAGAAGTAGAAGTTTTCCGACAGCAATATAAAATTTCGCCAGAGAAAATTTGCCTGTTAAACGTTGGCTCAAATCATCCTCGCAAAAACGTTTTTACTGCTTTAAAAGCTCTAGAAGCATTGAAAGCTAAGGGCGTACCGATACATCTCTTAAAAACAGGTGCAGATTTCACCAGCGAGCAGAAAGAATTTATCCAGACATACAACCTTGAAGACTGTATAACTTATTTGGGAAAGCCAGACAAAACCACTTTAGTAAAAATTTACAATGGTGCCGACATTCTGCTTTCACCGTCACTTTATGAAGGGTTTGGCATGACAATTCTAGAAGCAATGGCTTGTGGAACACCTGTAATTACTTCAAATGTTACATCTTTACCAGAAGTGGCAGGAGATGCGGCTATTTTGGTTGAACCGATGGATATTCAGGCAATTGTAGAAGCTGTATGTCGTGTGCAGTCTGATGGTGAATATAGGCAATTGCTTAGAGATAAAGGACTTGAGAGAGCAAAATTATTTACCTGGGAAATGACAGCCGAACAAGTCGCTGAAAGTTATGAAAAATTAGTAATGCACGGTAAATAAAAGAATTAAAAAAATCAAACTAACAACTGAGGCAACTCAAACATAACCATTGAGCATTTTAATTGTCTATATATTTTTGATTAAGTTGACGTTTTAAATTTAGTGAGATGAAAAACTATGAATCTAGCTTACGTTACAAATTACGATCCATTAGAAATAAAGAATTGGTCTGGCCTCTCTTATTATATTGCTCAAACACTCAAGCAGCAATCCATTCCTCTTGAGTATCTAGGACCGTTAAAGGATAAGTTTTTTTTGAAAGCTATGCGTAAAAGCAAGCATCATTTCAATGATTTTTTTTACAGAAAAAGATATCTTAAAGACCCTGAGCCTATAATTTTGAAGGAATATGCAAAGCAAGTTTATCAAAAATTATCTGAAATTAAAACAGATATTGTGTTTAGCATAACACCTAATCCTATAGCTTACTTGGAATGCGATCAACCAAAGGTATTTTGGGCAGATTCTACTTTCGCAGCCATGTTAAATTTCTATCCCCACTACAGTAATCTCTGTAAAGAGACAATTAAACATGGGCACTTGGTGGAGAATCTTGTCTTGCAGAAATGCCAATTAGCTATTTATGCCTCTGAGTGGGCAGCTCGTTCGGCTATTGAGGATTACAATGCTGATCCATCTAAAGTCAAAGTCGTACCTTTTGGCGCCAACCTTGAGAATCACCAAAGCTTTGATGAAATTAAAGATTTGATTGAGTCTAGACCATCAAACAAGTGTAAATTGCTGTTTCTTGGTGTTGACTGGTTTCGTAAAGGGGGGGATATTGCTTTTGAAGTTACTAAAGCTTTAAATCAGTCAGGTCTGGATACGGAATTAACCATCGTTGGCTGTAAACCAATTATTGATGAACCACTTCCAAGTTATGTGAAGCATCTCGGTTTTATTAGTAAATCCACTAGAGAAGGGCAACAAAAGATATCTCAATTGCTGGCTGATTCACACTTTTTAATTTTACCTTCAAGAGCAGAGTGCTTCGGGGTCGTTTTTTGTGAAGCCAGTTCCTTTGGAGTTCCATCTTTAGCTACCAAAGCTGGCGGTATTCCCACAGCAGTAACAGATAATGTTAATGGTAAGTTATTTACTTTAGATGCCAATATAAACGAGTATTGTAAATATATTTCAGACTTATTTATAAACTACTCAGAATACAAAAAACTAGCACTTTCTAGTTTTCATGAATATAAATCACGTCTTAACTGGACGATAGCCGGACAAACCGTGAAAAATTTACTGATGAATTTATAAGCTAGTAATGCAGGGTAATAAAGGAAAATTAATTTTCTCAAATAGAACTAACAGTTGAGGCAACCTAAACATGATAGTTGAGCAAATACACAATAATAGTAGTAGTAGTAGTAATAATAATTTGGAAAGTTCCAAAGTTCTAATATCCGCTTACGCTTGCAGACCAGATAAAGGTTCTGAGCCAGGAGTGGGCTGGAATATGGCTCAGGAACTGGTAAAGCACTGTAAAGAGGTATGGGTGATCACTCGCAGTGAAAATCGCTCAAGTATCGAGACTGAGCTTGCCAAAAATCCAATTCCTGGACTTAACTTTGTATACTATGACCTACCTTACTGGGCTAGATGGTGGAAAAAAGGGGATAGGGGAGTACATCTCCATTACTATTTCTGGCAAATTGGTGCCTACTCAGTCGCTCGAAAACTTCATCAAGAAATTAATTTCAACTTAGTACACCACGTAACTTACGGTAGGTACTGCGCTCCGTCGTTTCTTTCTCTTTTACCCATACCCTTTGTTTGGGGACCAGTCGGTGGTGGAGAAGTGGCGCCGTCAAGCTTCCGGAGAGACTTCAGTTTAAGTGGTAAATTTTATGAGACCTTGCGGGACTTGAGCCGTTGGATAGGAGAGCGAGATCCGTTTGTTTACCTAACTGCTCGAAGGAGTGCGGTAGCTATAGTGGCAACACCAGAAACTTCTGCTTGCTTGAGTGCCTTGGGTACCAAACGAATTGAAACTATAGTTGGGCAAACTGGAATTAATCAACAAGAGCTTGCAAGGTTTGAAAAGTTAGCTGTTTCGTCAGTGGAGACTCCTGTACGATTTATCAGCATGGGTCGTTTGCTTCATTGGAAAGGATTCCATCTAGGCTTACGCGCCTTTGCTGAGGCAAATTTAGAAGGGGGTGAGTACTGGGTTGTCGGAGACGGACCAGAACGACAGCGGCTAGAAGCTTTAGCTAGTAAGCTAAATATTGCCGACCGAGTACGTTTTTTTGGGGCGCTACCTCGTGAAGAGGCTTTACAAAAACTAGAGCAATGCTGCGCTTTAATTCACCCCAGCCTTCATGACTTTTCGCCAACAGTATGCTTAGAAGGTATGGCAGCAGGGCGCCCAGTAATTTGTTTAGACCTAGGAGGACCAGCAACCCAGATAACTCACGAAACCGGTTTTAAAATCCCTGCCAAAACTCCTGAACAGGCAGCTAGTGGCATAGCTCTTGCAATGTCAAAGCTCGCAACCAATCCAGAGCTAAGGTTACGTATGGGAGAGGCAGGTAGGAAGCGAGTCAAAGAATCTTATAGTTGGGAATTTAAAGGACAATTCTTGACTCGGCTTTATAAAGAAGTTCTTGCTCAAGCTAGGACTTAACCTAATATCAAAGGAAGTTTATATTATGCGTATCCTCAGTATACATAACTGCTATCAAATTCGTGGAGGTGAGGATGAGTCTCGCCAAGCCGAGGAACGTCTACTAAGGGAAATGGGGCATGAGGTTGAAGTTTATGAAGAACACAACGACCGCATTGCTACTATGAATTCCATACATGTGGCATCCCGAACGATTTGGTCGCAAGAGGCATATCAAACTGTTAAACAGCAACTTAATAAGCATACTCATGACCTTATTCACGTACAGAATTTTTTTCCTTTAATTTCTCCCTCGATTTACTATGCAGCTAAAGCTCAAGGAGTGCCCGTAGTACAAACATTGCGAAATTACCGCTTGCTGTGTCCTAATGGTCTGTTTTTTCGAGATGGGCAGGTTTGTGAAGACTGTGTGGGCAAGTTTGTTCCCTTACCAGGTGTTGTACATGGTTGTTACCGAGAAAGTCAAGTTGCCAGCGCAGCAGTAGCAACCATGCTCACGTTACACCGTACTCTACGTACCTGGGATAACATGGTGGATATTTATATTGCCCTAACCGAGTTCGCGCGTCAAAAGTTTATTCAAGGGGGATTCTCAGCATCCAAGATTGTAGTTAAGCCCAATTTTGTCCACCCCGATCCTGGTTCTGGCTCTGGAAGTGGTGGCTATGCTCTGTTTGTGGGAAGACTTTCTGTTGAAAAGGGGTTAGATACGCTGCTTGCAGCTTGGGAACATCTGGGTGGACACATCCCTCTAAAAATTATTGGGGAAGGTCCTCTTGCTGCTGAGGTGGAGTCAGCTACAAAACGACTTCCTCAAGTTGAATGGCTGGGACGTAGACCGATGAAAGAAGTTTATACTCTAATGGGAGAAGCGATGTTTTTAATCTTTCCATCAAAATGGTATGAAACTTTTGGTAGGGTTGCAGTAGAAGCGTTTGCTAAAGGAACACCTGTGATTGCTGCTGATATTGGCGCCATCGCCGAGCTAGTAGATTCTGGTCGAACTGGACTCCTTTTCCCCCCTGGTGACTCAGAAAAGTTAGCTGCTCAGGTAGAGTGGGCTGTATCACATCCAACGGAGCTTGCCCAAATGCGCCAAGAAGCGCGCGCTGAGTATGAAACCAAATACACTGCCGAGAAGAATTACCAGCGATTAATGGAGATTTATACCCAAGTTAAATCTGTCTAAATTAATCAACTTAATTGTTTTAAATAAATATAGTTTAGATTTGTTACATAAAGTAAAGTACTTATTCAAATTAATAAGTAGGTGCCTATAAATTGCAAAAATAGTAAGTTGATAAAAAATATTCTGTATGATTAATGAGTATAAGCGAATGTAGGAATAAAATGTCATATCTCAAGAAAAATCAAGGGTTGCTCAAGAGTACAACGCTGCTTTTAATAGCGTTTACAACTGTCTTTTTCCCGCGCCTACTCGAGACAATAGGTTTTCCAGCAATCATTAATTTTGTTCACTTTGCTATAGTTCCTTTTGCAAGCGTATTAGCACTATTTAATACGCGAACCAAGAATTATAATCAGATTTCAATATCAAAGACGCTGCTGTCTAGTCTGATAATTCTATTAGGGGTGATAAGTGCCAGCGCACTAGTTAATCGTGCTGGAGTAATCAACCTTTTATTGCAGTTTTTATTACTTGTTGAGCCTTTTTTATTTCTACCAGCGATGATTTGTCTGCCTATGGCTCAAACAAGTTTTATATCGTTTAGAAAGTGGTTTATAAGGTTTAACTGTTTTCACATTTTTTTGGCTCTCTTCCAGCAATTACTTCTAAGCGCTGGGATTCTTAAGCTAACTACAATGAAAGTTCCTGCCGATAATATTCAAGGAGTTTTTTATTTATCGGGAAGTGGACATGTTGTAGGAGCTTCTGTTTCCATATCTTTTGGAATATATTATCTAATTAGTGCAAAAAGTTCTCCAATGTGGTTGCGGCTTTCTGTTTTTTTTGCTGCTTTTCTTCAGCTTTTATTTGCTGATGCCAAGCAGACGCTTCTTGTATCTTTGATATCTTGGTTTATTGTAATTGTGATTAACCTAAAAGATGTTGGAAAAACTATACAATATACAATAGCAGCAGTTTTGATTGTTTGGATATTAATATGGTGTACGCAAAACTTAGAACTATTTCGCGCTTTTAACACCTGGAATAGACCAGAGCTTTACGGACCTGATGGTGAGGCTACAAAACTTAAGACGGCATCAATTCGCTTGATTATGAGTCATTATAAATCACCTTTGAATTGGCTGTTTGGTCTGGGCCCTGGACACACAGTTGGACGATTAGGAGGGTGGATGCTCCCAATATATTGGGATCTATTAAGTCCATTAGGTGCCACTATTCATCCTGTCAGTCAGGAAGTATGGAATGCAGTGTCTGCCAGTTGGCTTGGTCCTGCTTCTAGTATGTTTTCTCCTTTATTCGGTTGGGCAGGTATTTGGGGAGATTTAGGATTAGTTGGTCTAGGGGCTTATACATATATATTGTTTATAGTCTGGACTCGACTTTGCGTTGATAACTTTTCCAAGTTTTTGATACTCAATGTAGTGGTTAACGGTTTGATTTTCTCGCAAATGGAAGAGCCAGCCTATATGCTCGTTGTCACTATTTTAATTGGTTTACAGTGGCAGGAACGCCGAATTAACAAAGCTTTTAAAGAACGCTCTCTATATGGGAGTACAAATCCTACACATTCCCTAGAAATGGGTTGAAATACTCCCCTATTAAATCTGTTTTTAAATTATAATTTATAAATATTATTGTTCTCTATTAAACTATGAATAAAAAACCTTTACTAGCTATAGGAGCTATAGGTAGTTTAATAACTTTTTTAGCTATCATTATAAATATAAAGCAATCGTTATCGTTAAATGATAAGGCGCCTACCCTAGCATTTAAAAGTACGAGTAGCGAAAATATTCTTTTTCCAAAGAATGCTGGTGTAATTAATGTTAAGGATGCTCCTTATTTCGCCAAGGGAGATGGGGTGACGGATGATACGCAAGCAATTCAACGCGCGTTAAATGATTACCCTAATAGGAATAAAATTATCTATCTACCAAATGGTACTTATTTGATTTCAGACCAATTAAGATGGGCAAAGGGTGTTGAAGCATCTAGAGAAAAAAGGATAATTCTACAAGGTCAGAATAGTACTAAGACAATTATTAAGTTAAAAAACAACGCTAAAGATTTTACAAACCCAGCTAAACCCAAAGCTGTGATTTGGACTGGAACTAGTCCAGCACAGCGTTTTCGCAATGCTATTCGCAATTTGACAGTCGATACTGGTAACGACAATCCAGGAGCGATTGGTATCCAATTTAACGCAAGTAATCAAGGTACTGTACGTAACGTCAATATTCAATCTGGTGACGGTCAGGGTGTAGCTGGGTTGGATATGAGATATACCGATGAGGTTGGTCCTGTTTTAATCAAAAACTTGCAGGTTATTGGCTTTAATCGTGGTATTTGGACGGGACATAGAGTAAATAGCCAAACCTTTGAAAATATTACGTTGCAAAACCAAAAAGAATTTGGCTTTTATAATGACGGTCAAGTCATCAGCATTCGGAATTTAGTCAGCCGTAATTCTGTCCCTGCTATCTACAATAAGCACGGCTTGATGACACTATTGGATGCCAACTTAACCCGGATTGACACATCATCTCCAGAGAAGGCAATAATTAACGGTTCATCTCTGTTAGCCCGTAATATTACTACATCAGGCTATGGAACTGCTATTCAAAATAAAAAAGGTTCTCGCCAAAATGTTGCATCTGGTTCGGTTAAAGAATTTGTCTCCCATCCGATTATCAGCTTATTTAAAACTTCACAGAAAACATTAAATTTACCGATACAGGAGACACCGGAAGTAGCTTGGGACTCTTTAAGTCAATGGGTTAGCCCAACCGACTTCGGCGCCAAACCGGGCGATAAAAGGGATGACAGCGTAGCGATTCAAGCTGCTATTGATTCGGGTAAAACTACCCTATATTTCCCGAATGGCATATATAACATTAGCCGCCCAATTTACATTCGGGGTAATATTAAAAGAATCATTGGTTTAGAAGCCAACATTTCAGGCAAAGGAGTTTTTCATTTTGTTGATGGTTCTTCGCCAGTTGTTATCATCGAGCGGTTTGATGGGTTGGGAAGCGGTGTTGTACATGACTCCAACAGAACCTTGGTTTTGAGTAGCACAGCTTTAGCTAACACCAGTAGTAAAGCAAGCTACACTAGTAAAGGAGGAGGTCAGCTATTTATTGAAGATGTTGTTGGTGGACCTTGGACTTTTAATAATCAAAAAGTATGGGCTAGACAGTTAAATCCCGAAAATATCGGAACGAAAATAGTCAACAATCAGGGTACACTTTGGGTACTCGGTCTCAAAACTGAGCGACATGGTATCGTTGTAGACACTAAGGGGGGTGGAAAAACAGAAATCGCTGGCGGGTTTATTTACTCTACTGCTGCTCCTAAAAAAACGCCTATGTTTGCCCTAGATAATTCTTCAATATCTCTAACTATTAGTGAATGCAATTTTAATGGTAATCCTTTCAATACTTTAATTAGCGAAAAGCAAGGTAGCAATACAAGAGTTATTGAACGAGTTAGCAGTCCTAGTAGTGGCTGTAACGGTAGTCTATTACCTTTATTTGTTGGCAATAAGTAGAATTTGATCCCCCCTAGCCCCCCTTAATAAGGGGGGAACAAGAGGGTTTTTAGCCCCCCTTATTAAGGGGGGTTGGGGGGATTTTAAAGCTATGGTCTAATGCAATATTTTCAAACATCCTCTAAGAGCAAGAAACTTCCTGATACATCTTTTCTAAAACTTTAGCTTGCTTAAAGCTATCAAAATTAGCTCGGATATGCTCTTGCCCCTCATAGCTAAAAAGTTGCCAAAGAGTTGAATCTTCTAATAACCACAAAATATATTTAGCAAGCCCTTCAAAATCACGCTCTGGCACTAAAAAACCCGTTTTTCCATGAATAACCGCCTCTGGGATTCCAGCATGAATAGTACTTACTACTGGTAATCCCATTGCTTGAGCTTCAACAACGACAGTAGGTAAACCCTCAGAATCTCCATCGGTAGCGGTGACGCTTGATGCCACAAGTAACCGGGCACGATTCATCCAACTTTGCACAACATCTGGCGCCTGTACTCCTAAAAATTGGTAGCGGTAAAGTAGTTTTGACGCTTGCTCTTCCAAGCTTTTGCGAAGCGGACCATCACCAATTATTACTAATTCCACATCCGGGGCAACAGACTGTACTTTAGCCATTGCTTCAATTAAATACTTACATCCCTTTTTTTCAACCAGACGACCAACAAAAAGTACTACTGGTTCACGGAGTACTGATGCATCTGGCTGAAACTTTTTTATATCAATGCCGTCATAATTGACAATTATTTTTTCATTAGGAAACCCTTGTTCTAAAAGTTTTTCACGAATAAATTTGGATACGGCAATGAAAAGCCGTGCCTCAGCTTGGAGATTTTTACAACGCTGATAGTAAACCCAATGGTTGATAGAGGAGTAGCGAACATAATCTTCTTGTTGTGTAGCATCTGCACCTCGAAAGTGAACGAGTAAAGGAAGCTTTAATGTTCGCGCTAAAGGTAGTGCTAACGAGGCACTTAGTCCAAATTGAGCATGGATTAAAACTGGATTCAACTGCTTTACTTCTTGATACAGCTTTGGTGCAAATCCGAAAATCTTGAACAAGCCCTCCTCTGCTTTACCGCGAAAGTCTCCTTGATTAACAACTAGGGTATGCTCTTTTGGCAAAGTTAATCCTCGAACATAACGCGAACCTACATAGTACGGAGTAAAATTTTGCAGTTTTTCTCCAAGATTACGCACGAAAGTCTGAGAAGGCGGAAGCAAAAGACTATTAAATATAACAACAGATGGTTTACTCACAGTTGCTACTGTACCTTATGAGAGTGGGAAACGCTATATACAACCTGAGTAAGGAATTCTGCGGCTATTTGTGGAGTATGTTGGCTCATTAATTGTTCTGAATAGCGACCCATTGATATAGCTAATTCTGGATTATCTATAAAATACTTCATGAAGTCTGCTAGCTTTCCCGGACTTTTTGAGTTAAAAAGGTAACCATTTTTACCTTCCACTACAAGTTCGCAAGAACCAGCCTGCATAGAACAAATAACAGCTTTACCCAAAGCTATTGCTTCAGTTAGTGCCATTCCCCAAACATCTTCATGGGTGGGAAAAATAAAAACATCGGCATATTTTAAATAGCTTCCCAACTCGCTATACTCTACTTGTCCTAACCACTTAACATTATTCTCTAAATTATGGCTGATACTGAATTTTTCTAATTCCTGCTGCTGCCATCCTTCACCAGCAATTAGTAGAATATAGTTAGAATAACCTTGAGTTTTTAGAATCAAACAAGCTTCTAAAAGTTCGCGTACTCCTTTTCTAGGAATAATTTGTCCAATATACAGAAAAACGGGATATTTTTGATGTGATTGTGCTGTAATATTATCTATAAGATTATTAATAGTATTTTGGGATTGAGAACTATGTAGCAATGCTACAATATCGGGCACTAAATATGGTCGAGCAAAGATTATATTTTTATTTATCCCTAATACATCAACTAAGTAATTTTTCCCAGCACTGTTATTTGTGATACAAGCGTCAATAAATCTAGCAATAAATCGGCGCAAAAATGTTCTAATTTTTGAGTTTTTGTAATCAACACTTGGTGAACTACCATCATAAACAATAACAATACGCCACCAAAATAATAATTTGAGAAGTAAAGCAAAAATAGTCCATAAACAAAAACCATCAGCGAAAATTATGTGAGGTCTGAATTTGATTAAATGACCGATAATATTTGGAGATAGAAACATCAGCGTATCGCCGTACCCTGTTGTAGAAGAACCGACTTTTAAAAATTTGCGGTTTCCTACTACTTTAACTGTAAATGAATCTTCGTAGCCGCGAGCAAATTTAGGCCATTTGGCTGTAAATAGAATTGTCTGGGGAAATTGACGTACAAACTTACTGAAGACAGGATGCCAGTAATAGGGTGCTGCGGTTAGTAACCAAGCTATTCGTTGGTCATTCATTGTATTTTATTTATGTTACATCGTTTGATGTGGCGATAATATTGCCATTTTTATCACTAATGCACCCCAAAGCAACAAGTGGTTTTTTACCAGTACGGAGAATAGCACAATCACCATCTAACTCTAAACCATCACCCAGGTTAATTACTTCATGACCACTCATGCGAACGGCAATTTTTTCTTCTGGTTCACCCTCAATTTTGATGGTTAAAAATAATGAGCCTTCTGGATAAGGTAGAATTTTCACAGTGATTTTCGGTATTTCACCTTTAGCTGGCGCCAATACCCAAGCGAAGGTAGTAGATGCTGCAATTTTTGTCGAATAAATTGCTGTGGGGGTTGGGGTTATATGGTTATATTCCCGACTCCACCAACCTTGCACAGGAGATTCTTGTCCTTTGATAATATCCACTGTCCAATGAAAATTGGAAACTGGGAAAATTTTTAGATTTCCAACATCGGCATCAATTGAGCCAACTGATTGTCCTTGAACAGTCACAGTGCAATCTGGATGGAAATGCCAAATTGCTTCTATTATACGTGGCTTATTTGTAAAAATGTAGTCAACTACTACCCAGTACTTTCCTCGTAAGTAGACGACAGCCCGTGAATGAGTTGCTTTTCCTTGGACACCACTAAAACCCCCGTTGAATGTGCCTTTCGCAAAATCAAACTCGGGAGCAATAGCAGTCTTTCCAATTATAGGCGAGTGCAGTTGTTTAATGTCACTTTTTTGACCTTTGCCGTCAATTAAAATTACATTATGACCAGCAGATTCTCGGAAGTATCTCCAAAAATTATCGCGTACATAACGAAACCTTCCACTGTCTACTAATAAATCCCGTCCATAAGCAGCAATAGACAAGTGTAATTTATCGTAATGTACATGATAGTTAGTTCCCAAAGCACCAATATCAAAAAAACCCCAATGAGCTGCATTATCCCAGCCACTTCGCATAATCATTTGACCTGCCCAAGGGAAAAATCTTGATGGTGTACCCTCTGGCTTTTTACCAGAAGAGCCATTAGTCGCAATATAAATCCAGTCTGGTCGCTGGTAAGTTGCTGCAAATTCATTAACTAAGGGCCGATTATAGTCTCGGTCAGAATCGTTGTTAAGCAAACTGTGGCCGTCTGGACGCATAGAGTAAGCGAGATAGTTCCACATGCGTTCCAGTCTATCTTTAAATTCTGAAGGAATAAAATAACCTAATGCGCGACTTAATTTAGCAAATTTTTCACAATCTTGTAGCGTCTTCAGGTGGTAATGGCTCGTTAGCTCTTTGTGGACACCATCAGGGTAAACTTGTTGTTTGCTTTGATTAATTAAGCGACTGCTAGCGTACTCAAACCATTGCTTGGCATCTTTAAACTCTCTCCAGCATAGGGCTGCTGTCGCCAAACCGTTCATCTCTTTAATTAATAAGTTTGGGCGCCAAGTATGCATGTATCGGAGAAAATAAGCGTGTTCGGCAATACTTGACAGCATGAGAATGCGAGATGTGTCACTGAACTCAGTAACCTGTTGTAAAGCATAAAACACAGTAGCCCAATGAACAACGCGAAAAGCAACTTCCAAACCGCGCCAACTTGCCCATGTTTGAGGACTTGTTTTACAAGGGCTAGAGATAACCCAGTCAATTACATGGTTGTTAATACAACGAACATAATCTAAATTACCAGTTTTTTGATATGCAACACATAAATCCAGCAAATGATAGTGGCGATTGAAGAACCATGCCCATTCTTTATCGTTTTGAGGGCCCAAGTAAGACCAGTTAAGTAAACCACTGTCGTGACGTAATACTTTACCCGTTACTAGCTGAAATGTAAAAGTATCGTTGAGCATTGCCTCCACTGACTCTTGACAAATAGCACTCATTGTTGCAGTTTCATTCCGCAGCCAAGTCACAGTTTCAGCATCTCTATAATAGGTAATTAGAGCTTCGCAAGCAGCCGGAAAATCTTTTGTAATAACAGCCTTTTTTACTGTTTCTAATCCTTTGTTATTAAGGTCAAGCTTGGTAAACAATCTTTCAATCCGATTCGGATATAGGGAATAGAGTTCCTTTAGTGATAAGCCTGATAAGCCCTGGATATTATAAGATATAATAGAAGTTTTCGGAGTATTTAATTTAATCAGTGAAGCAGACAGTAAAGGAGAAAATATTTGTTTAGTTAAATTAAATTTAACCCTCTTAGATACAACAAATATTTTGTCGATCAATTCCCTTATTGACTCATCTAACTGCTCTACTGACATAGAATGATATTTAATAGTATTTACTTGAATAGTTGGTTGGGTGGAGGCTGTGCGGAACCCAACATAAATACTCGTCGGTTGTTGGGTTCCGCTCCTCCACCCAACCTACAACTATTATTGCTAACAAAGATGGTCAAATATAACACTAGCGAAGCGTTCAATTGAATTTTCTTGGGCAAACAAGCTCATTTGCATATGGTTACATAATGATTGAGGAGATTCTAAGAGCAAGCGAGTTAACCCACTGGCAATTTCTTCGGGTTTCGTTGTATCCACAGTCAAACCAAGCTGGTGGCGCCGCACCATTTCTCCCATTAAACCATAGTTTGAGCTTAAGATTGGTTTTTGTGCAGCGGCGCCTAACAGTAAAATACCACTCATACCAACATGGCGTTGGTAAGGCGCCAATACAAAATCTGTGAGTTGAAAATAACTTTGCACTTCGGAACCAGGAATAAAGTCGTAACGTCTAATAATTTGTATAGGTTTAACTTGACAAATATTTACTATAAGTTTTTCGAGTTCGTCTTTAATTTCTGACTCTCCCACAATTAATAAGCATAATTTTTGACAAACTTCGGATGGTAACAATAATAAAGATTCTAATAACTGATAAATTCCCTTGCGTGCTGTTATAACTCCAAACAAAAGAAATATCTGTCTACCTGCTTCAACACCTAAATTTTCTTTAATGCTGCTTGGTTGAGTTTCTGAGACCTTAAGCATTTCTACTGGGTCTGGCAAATAGACAGCTTTAACGTGGCTATTAAATTTACTTAAGTGTTTGACTGCAAACGGGTCAAGGGAAAATAAAGTTTGTAATTGGCTATTTCTCAATATCCTAGACAAAAGAAATCTTTCCCGCAACTCCTGTGCGCGGTCTTTCCAAGAAGGTTGATAATCTGTAAACTCGTTGTAGTGGAGTGTAGGGCGGAAATAAATACCAGAAAATGGACAGGGGGATTTTACACCCAAAATAATGGGTAGTTTATATGTATCAAAGTACATTAACAAACTGTGTGAAGCTTGCAAATACTTAGCGTACTTAGTATAGATTGTCCATTCTTTAAAGTTACGTAAATTCCGTATAACCTTTGATTTCCCAGAATTAAGGTTAGCTTCTTCCTTATCTGTAATTGCCGTGAATTTGACATTATCTGAAGATAAAGCTACTACATCAGCATGTTTTTTGAAGAATTTTGCCGAGACAACAATATCTAGGTGACCGAACAACTTTTTATCTTGCCAATACTTAATTAAATGCCGAATGTAATTTGAGTGATGACCTTTAATACAAAGATCAAATAACATAACTTTTCGTTTAGTATTATAAAGATTAGTATTCATATTGCTCTTATAAAGTATTGCAATCACTAAATATTAATACCTATACACCTTAACAAAGGACGTTGATATTTATGCAAAACTCTAATTGGACGAACCAAATAATATAGGAAGTAAAGAGATTTGGGTAAATTTACTAAATCTAAATCTTTTTCTGTTGGTTGCAACCAACCAGAATAATTCATTAAGTCTACTAAAACTTTGATTTTTGATTGTAGATTTTCTCGAGTCTTAATATGGAATAGGCATCTATGAACTTCTAAAATTCGCTCATTACTTTGAGCAAAAAGCTTTTGGATAGTTTGTTGCGCCAAAACTTTTGCTTTTGGATACATCTGTATCTGTTCTAAAACAGCTTCTGGTACAGGTGCTTGCAGTAGGTCTTTCGCTAAAAAAAGTGCCAGAGAAATTAGCCTTTTGCATCCCAATGTATCGGCTTTTTGGAAAATTTCTTGCCAATTCATTTGTGGATAAGCGCGAATGATCTCAGCAACATCACAAATGCGATTTAAATGCTTCCAACATTCCTTGTTGCCATTTAGACAAATTAGGAAAAACATGGCTTCTGGTAAAAGGTTAGGTACTGTTAGACCTGCGAAAGAAAATGGCTGTGTATTTTCCCACCAGTAATTTTCGTTGATAGAACATGCAAGATGCTGAGGTATAATTTCACTATGAAGGTCTATGTTATGTATACCATCATCCTTGATAAAATGACTTTCCCACCGTACATTGGCTTCTTCGGAATATTTATATCCCTGAGCTAATAGCAAGTCAGCGGCTTTTTGAAAGTTTTCTTTGCTGACTAGGATATCTAAGTCTGAGATATAACGTAGGGAAAGGTTGTCATAGACAGAAGTTGCTAGCAAAGGTCCTTTATAAGCGAGAGCAGGAATTTGATGGGTTTCAAATAAATGTAAAACATTTACTAATTCTTGAGTTAGAATCAGATTATTGCAAGTATTTTTTTGGGCAACCTTATGGAGAAAATCCAAGGCGTTATCTGGAACAGATTCTGGACAAGTACTTTTCAAACTCCAGTATAACAACGGCATTACCCCATGTCTCATTGCTGTTTGTACGAGATATTGCCAATCAATATTTTGCTTAACAAGAGTTTTTATATGCTCAGTTGTTGAGTTATCAATTTGAGTACGAGTACAACAAAGAAGTAGCTCAAGTTCGGTCGAGAAATTATAATTATTTTCCGCTTTTTTGATATCGGATATAGTTAAAGTTTGCATATTTTTGAAAATTTGGTAGTTATTTTTACAAACTGTACTTACTTTAACCTATTACATGTATATTGCATCCTATCCGGACTACTAGAGACGTGACATGTCACGTCTCTACAACTCTCAACTAATGACTATGCTCTTCTTTATTCGGTGTAATTAACCAACGTATGAAAGATTGAAAATAAAGAAATTTGTTTTGCCAACGTTGTTTAATTCGGATGTGGTAGATAGTCTTTGCTAGAAATTTCGGTTGATTATCTGTAAAGATTTCCTGACAAATACCGTATGCGAGAGCAACTGATTCTTTATCTGCTTCTATTTTTTGTAACACTTCGACTGGTAAGTTAACTTCCAGAAGATTATGAGCTAGATAAAGACCTAAGAACAGCATTCTTTGACAATCTAATTGATGTGTTAATTGAATTACACTATCCCAGTTAATCTTTGGTTGAACTCGGATAAGGTCTGCAATATCACACAGCCAATTTAATCTTTCCCAACGATGCCGAGAAGCATGTACGCACAAAATTGGTAACCAATCTTCTAGTGACAAAGTTGATATTTTTGTACAATTAAATACAAATGGCTCTAGTTTTCCCCAAAAATGTTTGGTTTCAATTGGCGATGTATATTCTGGTGTAATTCGCCAATGAATTTCAATCAAAGCATCCTTGCTTTTGTTAATCAAACTATAAGTATGTTTTCTTTTATCTTCAAGATAAGCAATTTCTTCGGCATTAGTCACTTTATCTACAGGTTCATATCCATAAGGAGCTAGTAAATGTTTGAACTTAAAAACATGTTCTTTTTGCACAACAATGTCTAAATCACCCGCAGGTCGCAATGCGACGTTACCATATAATAATGCTGACAAAGCTGGACCTTTATAAGGAACTGCTGCTATGCCTCTTTCGTTTAACAATCGCAAAATTTTGATAAGTTCTCCACTTAAAAGTAAAGTGCGATTAACGTTGTTATGAAAAGCGAGACTAATTTTATCAAATATGTTATTGGGAATAATTCCTTTTGCAATATTATTTAAATTTGGATATACAAGCGGAATTACCCTATGGAAGCCAGCTTTTTTGATAAAATATTGCCAGTCAAAATCTTCTTGTATTAAATCTTTTATACGTTGAACTGTTTCATCTTCTAATTTTGCTCGCGCACAACAAAGAATTAGCTCATCTTCAGGGCGAAGAGTTATTCCTAAAACATTACTGTTTTGTTTGGATTTTAATATAGTTTTCATTTAATTTATTTGTTGTCTTGACCAATATATTTAATTTAGATTAGTTATAATTATTTTTTTGTACCTGTTGCTAGGTAACTTCCATAGATATCTAACCAAGGGAAATGATAGCCAAAAAGCCGAGACATTTTGCCGCTGCCGTAAACTTTAGTTTGGGAATAACCCATCATTTTCATTTTCATTTTCAAAGTGTCAGGGAAGTGTTGAGAAACATGGGCGCCACCCAAAACACTTTCACCACGCATTCTTTTTTTTATATCTAGAGGGTTAGGAGTTGTTAGCAAAAATTTGCCACCAATTTTTAAAACTCGAAATATTTCTGCCAATGTCTTGTCAACATCTACAGCATATATATGCTCAATAAATTCCCCAGCTACTACAACATCAAAACTATAGTCATCACAAGGAATTTCTGTTGATAACCCATAAATTCCATTAGTATATGCTTGCTTAGGTAGCTTATTAAGCCTGTCTTTAACGCAATCCAGACCAGAAATTTCAAGTTTACTATCAAGAGTTTTTAGCACTTGCCCACCTCTACCTGTATTGCACCCTATATCTAGTACATTACGAGCATTTGCAGGAAAAAAGTGATAAAACTGCTGATACCGCTCAATTGTAAACGCATCTCTTTCGCTAACTTCTTGCTGTACATTTAACTGTTCATATGCAAACATTATTAAATCCTCTAAATATAAAATAGCAATAAGACTAAGTATACTTAAGCACTATTACGGGTTAATTTGCTACCATCAGGAACTTAAAGACAAAAAAATAGACTTGTTACACAATCTAGCTTTATACACTGACTTCGTGATGTGATTCCATTTGCGATTTCCATGACTCAGCATACAAACCACCCAAAGCCAGCAATTCATCATGGCTACCCGATTCCACAATTTTACCCGCACGCATAACATGAATAATATCCGCGCGCATAGCTAAGGTAAAACGGTGAGTAATTACAATTGCAGTACGACCATTCGCCATTTTCCGGAAGCGATCTAGCCAATCATGCTCTGCCCAAGGATCCATTGCACTTGTTGGTTCATCGAGGATAATAATCTCGCCTTTTCTCAAGAATGCTCGTGCTAGTGCTAAACGCTGCCATTCTCCACCGCTTAAATCGGTACCACCGGGAAACCATTTACCCAGCATTGAGTCGTAACCATCTCTTAGGCGCACAATTTTATCATGAATTCCGGCGCCTCTAGCAGATGCTTCAATTTCAGATTGGCTGGGAGTTATAGATAAATCACCCATCGCAATATTATCTGTAACCGAAACATAGTAGGGTAGTGGGTCTTGAAACAAGACCGTAATTAATTTTCGGAATGCTTCAACGCAATACTCTCGGATATCATTATCATCTAGCTCAATGCTTCCAGACTCTGGGTCGTAAAAACGACATAGAAGTTTGATAAGGGTACTTTTACCAGCACCGTTATCCCCAACAATTGCCACAATTTTACCAGCAGGAATAGTAAGATTAAAGTTCTTTAATACTGGTTTTTCGCTACCTGGATAGCGGAAGGTAACTTGTCGAAGATTAATTCCTTGTTGAAGTTTTGAGGGTATAGGCAAGGGTTGCGGTGGGTCTACAATTTTGGGTTTTATTTTCAAAAACTCAAATAAATTACTAACAAATAAACTATTTTTGTATATCTGCCCTAAACTTCCTAACAGAGACTTTACGATGCTCTGCCCTTGGTTAAAAGCTTGATAGAAAAGTGCCAAATCACCTAAAGTAATAATTCCTAGTAACACTTGCCGACCCATCCAAGCAAGAGAAGCACTAGTAACTAACAGCGCTATAAACCCAGCAACCAGACGACTCACAGTTCGCTGTTCAATCAGTTTGATCTGCTCGTTGCGTAGGCGGCGCCGCAATTTTTGATAAGCTGATTGAAAATAGGAACCAAAATTAAATAGCCGTAATTCTTTTGCAGCCCAACTGCTGGTTAGTAGCAACTCATAATATTGAAGGCGCCGTCGGTCTGTAGTTGTCCGCTGTGACCACTGATATTGGTGTAAATTTAGACGAAAAGCCACATAAAAAGCAGGGAAAGCGCTAGCAACTAAAATAATCGGTAGCCAAAAACCATAGGGAATAAGTATTGCTGCTACTGCAAAAAGCGTGATGCTGTTCTGCAACAAAGTACCAGTATTTTCTAACAAAGCAAGCGAACGACTACCAGCACCCTCTCGCGCTCTTTCTAAGCGGTCGTTGTATTCTGAGGATTCATAGCAACCAAAATCAATAGCTATAGACTGTTTGTGAACTAACCCGCTAATATAATCTTGTACTAATTCGGACTGTGCAGTCCTAATCCATTCGCTGGCACCTTGCAAAAATTCAGTTAGAAGTAGAACACCTGCCATCAAACCGACTGGGATTAAAATTGTTTGGATACTTTCCCAAGAAATACCTTTACCAACTACTTGCACTACGCTATTAACTACTAGTCGAGTTAGGTAAACAGAAGCAGCAGGTAGTACTCCCTGAAAGACTAGTAAAATAATCCAAGCTAAAGTCCAATTTCGGGATGCAGCCCAAATTAAATTAAAAGTTTGTGGTAAGTAAGATAGCTGAGTGATAGAGCTACGTAATTTAGTCGTAAAATTTCTTGACATAGTAAACAATAGTCGAAAATTAAGTCATTGCTGGCTCAAGCTCATTTGCCAAATCTTCTTCCACTAACCGCGCAATATTAGGTAACAAATCAAGGGAGCGGGGCCGTTCAAGGCTATAAATAGGTAAATTCTGGGCAAGACTACTACATTGACGTAAGTGCAAAGCAGCTTTTGAACTTTGGAGAAATTTATTGCCCAGCAACATCGGAATAAAGGAATTTGCAATAAGTTGGGCTATAGCCTCTTGAGGTTGGAGAGGTTTAATTTCAGGATGAAAGCCTTTACGAAGTACGTAGATACGCTTGAGAGTCAACGGTGCTTGCAAGAAATTATCAATGGTGGGGCGGGCACGTTTCTCAACCTCCGGGTGAATTCTGTTTAAACTTTCTGGATTATCACCCAAGGCAGCAGTGAGAGCTTCGGGCCAAAGTTTGATTTGAGGAAAGCCTGGAATTAATATAGGCTTGGTGACGCTTTCTAAGTTTATAGCAGCCACGTCATCAGCCATCAGTTTATGACCTCTGCCATAAAGTGTAGCTGCCATTGTAGACTTACCTTGCCCAGATGCTCCCAAAAATATGGCAGCATTGCCATTGATGGCAACAGCACTAGCATGTAACACTAAACGCTGCCGCTGGTGAAGTACCATTGCTAAGACCGATCCCAATAAGGGGAGGTGAATTACACCCTCTTCTACATTTAAAAGTGGTTCAATAATAATCTCGGATCCAGACTTGACTTGAAATTTACCAACTACTTCCCAGTAGAAGTATGCTGAATCGCCATCAACATGAAAATAACTCCACTTAGGGAGAGGTACTGGTGGAGACCAATTTATTGTGCCAAGCCGAATGACTACATCTGCTCTAGCTTCTGTTGAGACTTGTAGTTCGGGCAAAGGTAAATCAGAGCAAATGCTCAGACCGTAAGCATTGTAAGCATACATCTAAATAAACTCCATCAAAAGTATGTTTCTGAACCGAACATTGAACACTCGTCTGTGTCTTGTTGTTTGCCCACTGGCGAGTTAAGATAAACGGTTAGTATACTGATTTAACAAAACAACTCAATTTGTTTTGTAGGAACGTAATTCCCTACATATTGGGTTGCAAAAATAGACTAATATATTTGTAATTGCATCGGTTGATACCTCTGCCTAGTAGTCCATGTCATTAATTTTGTTGGTATAATGAATGATTCGTAAGTTAGCTGTCCTGCCTGACCAATGCACAAGCGAGATGCCTATGCTACAAGAACTCGCTAAAATTAATGACATAGACCACTAGTTGCAATCTAAGCAGAGTTTAGCTAGAAGGAATGCCTAGGCTCTAGAAACCTAGGTATCTTACTTTAACCAAACCGTACTATTAGATTATCCTCTCATGGGAGTTTCAGAGAAGGTCAAGTCACCTCTGGGTGTACCATCTGGGAAGTCTCTGTCGAGAAAATTACCGGTGCTTCCACCTTGGGTCAGAGCTTCGACATTTCCATGAACGGAGAGTTTGGGCTTGGTGTAGACTTTATTTTGGGAAGTCATAGTTTTATCCTTTGAGTTTCGTTGAATTAGAAGATTGACTCGTAGAGAGCCTAAAATACAGCTATTTGGTTAACAACCAGACTCGCTGTGCTGTTGGATGTTCCCTAAAAGGCAATAGCCAACAGGACAACGATCTGATGTATAATGTTGAGTCTATTAAAGAACTGTGACGCTGGCTTAAACTGCTTTTTGTCTAATTTCATTAAGTCTGCCTTCTGCTGTATAGTCCAACCATAAAACCAGAGAAATAGCGATCCAAATTTTGCGTGCATCCATGCCTGTGGTTTGAGATTCACTGGAAACAAATCGTTGATAAATTTTCCGTAGGGTGGTGCTATCTACATATTTCTCAAAGGTTCCTAAATCATTGAGAATTAATTCCTCCAAACGCTCTTGCTCAAAATACAACAAACCGTGGGAAAGATTTGGAGAAAAATCTGCTTTGCCTCTGCGCCATTGTACTTTTGCAGGCAGAATATTTGCCATCGCACGGCGCATCACGACGCGGCTCCAGCCCATGTGCAGCTTTTGCTCAGGAGGTAGGGCAAGGCAAAACTCCACCAATCTTTTATCCCAAAATGGGTAGCGTTGATCAATAAAACAAGCAGCAGAACTTTTGTCCATATACTCAAGGGCAAATGATGTTAGACCTTGAGTAGCAATGTTTCGGTAGTGCCTTTCTCTTTCGTCTAGACCAAAGTGACCTTGGAGCTTTCCCCAAACCTTATAGCGTTCTTCTAGACCAATACGCTGGGCAAACTCAGGATTAACGATCTCACTCCATACAGGTTGCTTATTTTCCCAACGTAAAGGCTTTAGTTTTTGCCAAATCCGTCGTATCAGCCTAAAGGGTCGATATCTGGAAATTGTTGGATTGATTGCATAGTGCTGCACGTAACTCCACAGCCATCCCCAAAAAGGTTGATTTAAAGTTTTAGACAGTTCCTTAACTTCTCTGCTTAAAGTGAGCCAACGCCCTGCCCGTGCTAATTCACTTAAGTATCCATAACCATTAGAGACGACGTTATCACCATCATAACCATCTAAAACTACACGAACACCTTGCCCTTGAATTTCTTTATACAACTCCCAACTCATAGACCAATTAGGAGCGTAAAAGGCTTGATCTTGATGCCAGAACATCCGGTCTAAGTCTTTTAAAGGGCTTGACGAATCGCCCTTAACATAGTGCGGCTCGATTCCACCTTGAGCAAGAACTGCGTTGATATAGGGACGCTCGTCACATTCGGTTAACTTATCAAATACTGCGGAGAAGGTGTGTAGTTGCTGCTGCGCCGCATTTTCCGTCAGCAGTTTTCTTGCTGTGCAGGTAATAGATGAAGAATCGAGTCCACCGCTCAACATTGAACCAACGGGAAACGCACTACGTAGACGGCAGCGCACTGCTTCTATAAAAATTTCCCGAAACGCCTCTGCATACTCTTCGTCTGAACCCAAATGCAACTCACGCTTAGGGTCAACAGACCAGTAACACTGTAACTGTATTCCTTTACGGCTTACAGTCATCCGATGAGCAGGTGGGAGTCGGAAGATATTTTCATAGAAAGTTATCGCTGTGTCATGAAACATTGATGTCAGGTAATCGCCAATTCTGACTTCATTAATCTGATGTGGCACCTCTGGCTGGCATAATATACCTTTAATTTCGCTGGCAAAAACAAAAGTTTGACCAGCCTGGTGATAGTAGTAAAAAGGCTTAACCCCAAAATGGTCTCTTGCACAGAATAACTTTTGCTGTTGCTTATCCCAAATTGCAAAGGCAAAGTCCCCTAATAAATGCTCTGGACATTGTTCACCCCATTTCTCATAGGCTGCTAATATTAACTGGCTATCTGTAATTTTCTCAGGTGGACAGTTCTCAAACTGCAATACAGAAATAAGTTCTTCCCTATTATCAATGCGACAATCAGTTGTAATGACAATATCGCTGGTTTGATTAACCAAAGGTAACTTTTCTAGCAAAGATTCAGGAGTTGTCCACAGCATCCGATGCCCAAACCCAACTGCACCCTCAATCCAAATATCGGCGCCATCAAGTCCTCGGTGTGCCAAAATGTCAACCATCTTCACCAAGTTTTCACGTTCTACTGGGCTACCATCAAGGTGGTAAATCCCCATAATGCCGCTCATATTTTGACTCCTTCAAGAGATGGTAAAGGCACAAAGCGTGGAAGGTCTTGAAGATAACCGATTACCACTCGTCCTTGATATTCAATCCAAGCATGTGCCTCAAAGTTTCCAGTTTTACCTTTAGCAACACCAATACGGAGTTCAGGTTTATAGCCGCACCAACTCATCAATACTTGTGTTGTCAACGCACGCGCAAGACATTTGGCGCCACCTGGCATATAATGAGTAACAACGTTTACCGCCCAAACAATTTGACCGAGAGAAACTTTGTTTACAGCAACCGAGTACAAAAACCCTTCACTAATATGTGTTACTAGTTTAATCAAATTACGGAAGGGTAGTAGCAATAAACCTAATCGAACGCCTGTTAATAGTATTGATGCTGCTAACAGCAGAACGCGCGCTCGGTTGGTCATCTTTAGAAAATTACGCAGTCGTTTCATTCTTAATCACAACCAGTTCTGCTGCTAAAAGTTCTTCGACTAAGGCGATTACGTCGCTGTGGCACTGTTGGGGTTCAACGTCGTATTCTTCCAAAAGTTTCTGTTCAATTTCTATGATTGTCTTTGGTTCTTGAATCAGCTTCCAAATGCTGGCACCGACTTCGTTTAACCCGTGGTAAACTCCAGACTTAAGATTTAAAATTACTGCTTCAGAACCAAGGTCAGAAGATATTTGCTCAGTTGATGCAACTATCACTGAAGACTCCAACATTTTTTGATCTAGTTCTTTTAAAATCATAACTTTCCTATCCTCTTAGTAAATTTACTGAATTTCTTTTTTATTGTATAAATTCTTCGCTGGCTCTTGACGGTATCCGGAATTTTCTCTTTAAAGTAGAAAAAATCTGTGTAAATTGTGCTACCGCAGTCCAAAACCTCTAACCCGAATTACAATAAGTATTTATACTTGGCTTTTAGTGAAGGTTTCCTTTTATAGAAACCGTTTGTGGTTGTGCAAGTATATAATTATGAGTGCAGTAGTACAGCAGAACCAAGCATCTGTCAAAATCTCTAAATCTTTTAGATTCTTCGTGCTTTTAAAGCTCTGCTTCGCGCTATATCCAGAACAGCCTTATCTTTGCTTGCATTAGGATGCTTCCCTTTTGCAAGAGAACAACTTTAATTTGTTCTTTCTTTAACTTTCTACTTTTTAAGTGTAACAACACCTAAGTAGTTTAACAACTGTAACAAATAAGACTTATTGTAAAATATATAAAACTACGGTGAAAATACATAAAATGTAAAAATTATATAAAGTAATGCTGATAATGAAACTTTTTTTTGATTATATAATACTACTTTGTGTTGTTCAGATTCCCGCCTTCGTAGAAGTTATCAGTAATCTTATTTTTCATCTGACTTTTCACGGTAAGTCCTCAAACCACGAAAACACGTGACTTTTTCCACAGGCTAATTCGCAATAGCTTTGAATTAATGAGAAAGCCTAACGTAATAATCAGGGTTAAAGAAACGCTCAAAATGGCGTTTTCCACATACGTGAAAATTCAGATTTTTCAGGGATGCTAGAAATATCTATAGCAGTCCTAAATCATTTGTAAAATCCGAACGCTGTAGAGACGCGATGTTCCTCGCGTCTCTACGTAATGTGGAAATTATGGGTAATTAACCGGACATGATATAACTCCCGGTAAAGCCGTGAGTAATTAGAATTCCAGTTCTATCAAAAGCAGCGGCAATCATACCTAACTAACAAACCCTTTGAATACAACTAAACAACCGCGCTTTCAACTGAGTTACTAAAATTAGACTCCATTTGTGATTTCCAAGACTGAGCATAAAAACCACCCTGAGCCAACAATTCATCATGAGTACCTGACTCTACAATTTCCCCAGCACGCATGACGTGAATAATATCAGCCCGCATTGCCAATGTAAAGCGGTGAGTAATCACCACCGCAGTACGATTGCTTGCTAATGTGCGAAATCTTTCTAACCAGTCGTGTTCGGCCCAAGGGTCCATAGCGCTAGTAGGTTCATCTAAAATAATGATTTGCGCGCGTCTAAAAAATGCCCTAGCCAATGCTAAACGTTGCCATTGACCGCCACTTAAATCAGTTCCTTCAGGAAACAACTTACCTAACATAGTGTTATAACCTAGGGGCAAGCGGTCAATCTTATCGTCGATACCCGATGCTTTGGCAGCTGCTTGAATTTCTGTATAATTTGATGCTGCTGATATGTCACCCAAACCAATATTTTCCCCTGCCGTGGTGTAGTAGTGAATTGGTGACTGGAATAAAACAGTAATTAACCTGCGGAATGCTTTCACCGAAAAGTTACGCAAATCAATACCGTCTAATTCAATGCTTCCCGACTCAGGGTCATAAAAACGGCACAAAAGCTTAATTAGCGTACTTTTGCCAGCACCATTATCACCAACAATCGCGACAATTTTGCCTGCTGGTAGTGTCAGGTTAAAATTATTTAACACTGGTTCTGATGTACCAGGATAGCGGAAAGTAACTTGCCGAAAAAGAATTCCCTTTTTAGGTGTTGACGGTACGGGGACAGGATTAAGCGGCTCTACTATTTTGGACTGGATTTGTAAGAATTCAAATAAATTACCAAGAAACAAGCTATTGCGATAAATTTGTCCTAGGTTGTTTAATAAGTCTCTGACAATGCTTTGTCCCTGACCAAATGCCTGAAAAAACAGAGCTAAATCTCCTAAGGTCAAAATTCCTAGCAATACCTGTCGTCCTATCCAGGCCATAGCTCCACCAGCAATTGATAGTGCGATTATGGTAGCAACAAAGCGACCTAACGTTTGTAGTTTTAATAGATGGAATTGTTCGTGTCTGAGGCGCCGCCGGAGATTACGGTAAGATGACTGGAAGTAATCAGCATAGTCAAACAATCGTACTTCTGCCGCAGTGGCATTGTTTGTCAGCAAGTAGTCATAATACATCAACCATCGGCGATCAGTTGTTGTACGCTGTGACCATTGATACTGAATTTTATTGAAATATGTCAAAACATAGAAAGCAGGAAAAGCACTGACTACTAAAGTGATGGGTAGCCCAAAACCATAAGGCGCCAAAATCCCAGCCATCGCAAACAAAGTAACGGTGTTTTGTAATAACCTGCCAGTATTTTCTAGTAAAGCAAGCGATCTACCACTAGCACCTTCGCGCGCGCGATTGAGTTGATCGTTGTACTCAGAGTATTCATAAAAGCCATAATCCACCGTCACTGACTGTTTTTGAATCAAACCAGTGACGTAATCCTGTACTAATTCTGACTGAGCCGTGCGAATCCATTCAGCAGTACTATTTAAAATCTCCCCCACTAGCACGATACCTGCCATCAACCCTACTGGCACAATTACTTTCTCGACGTTTGCCGCAGAAATGCCCGATCCAGTTACTGACACTAAAGCATTAATTGCCTGTGGAGTCAGGGATATCGAAGCTGCGGGAAGCAATCCTTGAAGCAGCAGCAAAAACATCCAAGCTACAGTCCAGTAGCGAGACGCTACCCACACCAAGTTGAGAGTTTTTGCTAAATGGGAGAATATGGTGTTTGCGCTACGGAGTTTGCTAATCAAAATATTAAAACCCTGTGAATTCAAAAATAAATAATTAATCGACTTTGATTTATATAGTAGCTAACAAAGATTAAGATACAAAATTAAGGGCATTTGTGCTGTCGTTTTGGTACGATTGTGCCAAGTCATCCTCAACTAACTTCATAAGCTCAGGTAAATCTCCTAAAGAAGGTTTGCGCGTAAAGCGAGAAAATCTAACATTTTTGATAAGCTCGCTACAAAAATGTAAGTGATTTGCCATAAATTCCTGTTTAGAAATTGAGCTAATAGCGCGAGTATGACGCACCAACTCAATGAAGGCTTCTTGGGGTTTAATTCTGGTAATTTTGTGTTCGCTTCCCTTATCCAATACATAAATATGATGTAATGGAAGGGGAGTTTGTTGGAAACCATCAGAAAGTTTATATGCTAGTTTGAATGAGTTTTGCGAAACAGGCGATAAGCTATTAGTATCGTGTCCTAAAGAAGTTGCGGCATCCGGGCAAAGTTTAAATTGCGGATAGCTCGGGAAAACAACAGGTTGACCTGTCTTAATTTCAATAGGTAATACATCATCTGTTAAAACATCATAGCCCTTAGTGTGAAAAGCAGTTGCCAAAGTAGACTTTCCCCAACCGGAACCACCCATAAACGCTACACCCTTGTGATTGATATCAATACAACTAGCATGTAGAACTAACAGACCCCTTTGTCGCAGCAGTACGCATAATATGGGGCCCAGAAGTACAGTGCGAAGAAGAGCTTCGTCAACACCTGGTAGAGGATTGATAATAATTTCTTGTCCATTGCGAATAAAACACTCAGCTACTTCTGGCATTTCTCCCAGAAAATTTTGACCGCCATCATGTTGTATCGCGATTGCATTATCTATTTTGCCAAACCGCACAATTACATCTGGTTCACCCTCAGTTTCCACCAGTTCAGGAAGTTGCAATTCGGAAGCAATGCATAAGTTGTAGGCTTTATAATATTTCATTGTTTAATATTATTTAGTGCAATAATAACAGACATTTTCTAAAAAAATATCAATAATTTTGTCTTGGTATGATTACGCTTCCAAAATTCAAATAATTATATATAGCAATCTTATAATCTACATGAAAATTTGTGGTGAAACTGATTCCCGACTTATTAAATAAGTCGAGAATCTAACTTCCCCGCTCTCCCAAACATACTGGTATATATTTATCCAGTTACTTACTAGTGTTCTGCATCATTAATTTTCAGGGGTTTGATTTGAGTATTTAAGCACTCAAATCAAAAACTAAATTCGTGACTATGAACTTATTGAGCCATCAAAAGTAATGAGATGAAACACTAGTTTCAAAGAGCAAGCGCTGTGTGCTAAATGCACAGTTCATAAACACTAGAACCGAGGATCGCAATTGGCTGGTGGTTGAGCAGGATCTCTACGTCCTAAGCAAACATCTCGTGAACCTTGGTCAGGAGAGGCATCAGCGTCAGGACTAGCTGTGCCATTTAAAAAGATAAAATCTCTCCTTGACGATGAACCAAGAATTTGTGTAATCTCAGCAACATTACCGTAAACAGTCAATTTGGGAGCAGTGTAAGAACTTTTCATGATCTATTTCCTGATTTTGAACTATTGATGTACTAGTTTTTGACGGTAGTGCCCCATAATTGGACTTACGGTGTGGCATGGTTGTCGTAAATACGACAATATTTCCCGCCATAACCAGCCAAGACTACTGGACTTACGGCGCCATTTGCTTGTAGTCGAACCACAAAGCTAAAGTAACTGCCTGCCAAGTTGCTGTAATATCCTCATCTCTGACTTCGTTTCCTGTTGATATCAATCGCTGATAAGCAGCTTGCACAAAATCTGAATTAATGTACTTTTCCAAGTATCTAATTTGATTAGACATCACATCATCTAAAATTTCACGGTTGCGGTTGATAAATCCATCGTCAAAATTTGCACTTAAATCAGCTTTGCCGCCACGCCACTGAACTTTTTCTGGTAATATTCCTTCTAGCGCGCGACGCATTACAACTCTTCCAAAACCGTTGAATAACTTTTGTTCCGCAGGTAAAGCTAGACAAAATTCCATCAATCGCTTATCCATAAATGGATGACGAGTTTCGATAGAAAACATTGCAGCATATCTATCTGCCAATTCTAAAGTATAAGACATTACACCCTGAGTCATGCCGCGCCAATGTTCTTCTCTTAAATTTTGAGGTGGTTCACTCGTCTCCATAATCTGAATGCGCTCATTCAAATTTATCTGCTTGGCAAAATCACTATTTAGTAGAGGTTTATCTGGTATAAAAGATTGAGCAGAAGAATTTTGAAGTTGGCGTTGCGATTTAATAGTACCTTTGAATAAACCTTTGAAAAAACTCCTGATAAATCCTCGCACCTGTTGCAAAATAGGTTTTAAACCAAAATTGATGACTAATTGCTTGCGCGACATGCGTAAATGCTTATGAATAATCCGCACAGCTTTCACAAACGTCAACCATCGCCCTTGAGTCGCTTGTTCAATCAGGTATTGTAAACCGTAACCCCGAAATAGACTGGCAGGTGAAGCATTGTAATTAGGTGAAATAGCTTTAACTTCATGGAAAAAACTTTTCCATTGTCCTCGCTGCGCTAGCTCTCTTAGTCTGTTAATTCCGTGGCTGACTGTAGTATCACCATCAAACCCATCTAAAGCTATCCGCATTCCTAATTCTTTAGAGGCACGGTTAACAAGCCAAGGATAGAAATGGCTTGGACCAAGTAAACCTTCATCTTCGTACTGAAAAATCATGTCCATATTTGACAGCGGACCAATTTCTTCACCGTAAACGTAATGAGGAATAAGTCCACCCTGTTCTAATACTGCGTTGATGTAAGCACGTTCATCACACTCTGTTATTTTATTATAGATAGTTGAAATTGTGTGTAGTTTTGTGTTTTTTTCTTTACTAAGTATATCGCGCGCGACACAAGTTACCGAAGAAGAATCAAGCCCACCACTTAAGTGACTGATAATAGGAAAAGCGCTACGCATACGACAGCGAACTGCTTCGGTAAATATTTTCCGAAATTCTTCGGCGTAAGCTTGATTAGAGGGTAATTTAATTTCTCGATGTGGGTCAAGCGACCAGTAACACCGCAGTTGCATTCCAGATTGGCTGATAACCATCGCATGTGCGGGTGGTAACCTTAGCACGTTTTCATAGGAAGTAATTGTTTTATCTTCCATCATCAATGCTAAAAAATCAGCAATTCTCACCTCGTTGAGACGACGGGGTATTCGGTTGAATGCAAATAGTGCCTTGATTTCCGTCCCAAAAACAAAGATTTCGCTTTCTTTGTAATAGTAGTAAAAAGGCTTGACTCCAAAATGGTCTCTGGCACAAAACAGTAATTGATTGCGCTTATCCCAAATTGCAAAAGCAAAATCCCCTAAAAGATGCTCAGGGCAATAATTACCCCACTTTTTATAAGCTGCTAGTATAAGTTCGCTATCTGTAATTTTTTCTGGTGAACAGTTGTTAAACTGTAACGCATCAATCAGCTCTTCGCGATTATCTATGCGAGCATCGGATGTAATAACAAATTCACCTGTTTCATCTATAAAAGGTAATTTCTCTAACAATGATTCTGGTGTTGTCCACAGCATCCGATGTCCAAGCCCAATTGAGCCATCAACCCATATATCGGCGCCATCAGGTCCGCGATGTGCCAATATATCCACCATTTTTTCCAAATCTGTTCGGTCTATATGGGCGCCGTTAATGTTGTGAATTCCCAGAATACCACTCATGTTCTTACTCCTTCGAACGATGGTAGGAATACTAAAGTTATAAGTAAAAGAACACGTGCGCGCGTTCTCAATTTGAAAAAACTACGCAGTCGTTTCATTGCTAATACTAATTAATTCTGCTGCGGAAAAGTTACATAGTAGTGCTATCAAATCATTATTGCATTGTTCGGCGTCAACATCATACTCTTGCAATAACATTTTTAAAATTTCTTCCACTTTTTTTGCCTGTTGAATAAAAGCCCAAACTTTTGCTCCAACTTCATTTAACCCGTGGTAAACTCCTGACTTTAAATTTAAAATTACAGCTTCATCCCCAAGGTCAGAAGAAATTTGGTCGGGGCTGGCAACCACAACTGATGATTCGAGTATTGTTCGTTCTAATTGTTTTGCAATCATGAGGTTAGTATCCACTTAGTACATTTACTTATTTTATTTAATATACTGTATTATCTATGCTCAGTAATTGTATGTTGTCAGGAATAATTTTTTGAAAATAAAAAGATTTAGAATCTTGTTTAGTTCATAAATTCAATGAGCAATAAGCTTTAAGCATTTTGGGCTAATTTCAAACTACTAAAGTCTAACAATACGTAAATTAAATGGCAAGTGTTAAAAATATGACTTCTTGCAAAATATACAAAAATAACCAAATATACGTACATCATAAAAATTAGGTAAAGTATTCTCAAAAAAATAGAAGTCGGATTTTACAATAAATCATGACTTCTAAAAACACGTATTTTTTGTTGATTAAATAATATTGTTTGATTTATTTCAGCTAACAAGTATTCATAAAAATAGCTTCCTTAATTACAATATAATATTGATAAGAAAATATAAAAGCATGTGATATTAGCAAACTTGCGTAGACGGCAAATTTTATTGCCGCCGGAGTGCAAGTTATTCGTGACGATATTTCACAAAAATCTTATAGAACCCTGACTTATAATTTTACTTTTAAGTTTAATCAGTCGTTCCATCTAGATATGCTTGTGGAATGCTTTTATCTGTTAGCAGTTGTTTAAGTGCAAGCCAGATAAATGGTGGAATTGTCTTTGTGTAACGTTGCCAAAGTCGGCGCGGTTCCTGCATCCAACGGTAGAGCCATTCTAATCCCATATCACGAACAACACGAGGCGCCCGCTTATGAATTCCTGCGTAAACAGGGAATACACCACCTAATCCAATCATGACTGCCTGAACTTTACCTTTATGTTGAGCCATCCAGTTTTCTTGTTTAGGGCAACCTAAAGACACGAGTACTACACCAGCACCACTAGAGTGAATCTTTTTAATCAGCGCTTGGTCTTCTGCTTCTGTCAAGGGACGAAAAGGTAGAGGTTCCATTGCTGCTATTTTCAGTCTAGGAAATTCCTTGTTCAAGCGCATCCGCATCCGCGAAAGAATCTCAGACTGCGAACCTAAATAGAATACACTGATGTTTTTAGCTTCAGCTAATTTACACAGTGACATCATAATATCCATTCCCGCTACTCTGTCTTGATATCGGGCGCCCATTTGACGCATCATCCAAACTAGAGGCATACCATCTGGAGTCACAATATCTGCATCTTTAAGAATATTTGCAAACTCCGGATTCCAATGCGCTTCCATCAGCATATGTACATTTGCTACGCACACTGTTTTACTTTCACGTTCAACAGCCCAATCTAAAATCGTCTGTACTTGATCATCAAGCTTTAAAGCTGTTATAGGGAAATCAAGAACCTTCTTAGTAGGGAGAAAGTTTTCTCCTACCATAACTAAACTCCTTGTGTTTAAAAATTTGACAAATTGAAGCGCTCCTTGCCAGAAGTGAGTAGTGTTATCAACTACTTTTTCTTACTGGAGGAATATCGCGAGTCAACACATGGAGATGCACTAGCTCTCAGTAAATTTTCGGCTTCCTGGTAATTTTTTCATTAAGGCTATTGTATATTACTTTACTCACAAAAAAAATGCTTATTACTTATTTGCGATAACTTTACATTCAATTTATATTAGCTTGTTATTTTTTTAACATATACCTAAAAACAGGCTTCTGAACTATTTAAACAATTTAAATATAAATAGCCACGTAGTATAAAAAATTATTGAACTACTGAATTTTTGATTGATTTGTGAAATTTATATATAGAGGAATAATAGATAAAAAAATTATAATTGCTTGACATAATTAATTAAAAAAAACTGGGAGAAGAATCTCTTTTCTTCCCCCAGTCTTGATTGTCTTGATTTTTATTTTTGTTCTGATTTTTGTCTTGATTCTGGTTTTGCTTCGTTTCCTCCTTTAGTCGCTTCCGCAGCATTTGCTGTTGCTTCTTAATTTGTCGTTGCCTTGCCGAACCACCTCGACCTTTGTCATTTCTCCCTTCCTTTCGGGGAGATTCCCATCGTTTGAGTCTCATACTTATATCCCTAGAGTTAGTTTTGAAATAGTAAATTGTTATTACTCTGTACTATTAATTTTACTCCATACATTTAATATCGTCAAATAATCAATTAAATGTGCCAATGCTGCGAAATATTATTTTAATATACCTGTAATGAATCCCCCCAACTCCCCTTAATAAGGGGGGCTTTAAGAGCTTGTCTTTTTTTATTAGCGCAGTCTATAACCCCTTCTTATTCCCACCTTATTAAGGGGGGTTAGGGGGGATAAACATTTTTTATGCTAAAGAAACCGGGCTTCTTTTTGATAAATTAAGGTTTCTAGCAAAATCTTCGATTAGAAGCCCGGTTTCTAATTAGGTAATTTTGTCTTCACTTTCCTATATACATTATACAATATTTACTTTCCGGAAAAGTTTGATACAATTTATGACACATTTTATAAACATTATGTTCATCTCAGTGACAAAAGGGGGGTCATGAGTATATTTTCATCTCATTCTGCACTTATCCGGAAGATGCCGCAGATATCTCAGTTTTAAATTTGTAACCTTGTACATCAATGCGTCCCTATACAGCGCCACTGCGTCTTCGTAGCGCTTCTAAAAGTTTTGTAAACTCCTGGGGAGGCGCCGCTGTAGCTTCTATATATTCTTGTGTAACGGGGTGTTGTAATTTTAGGCGCCATGCGTGGAGTGCTTGACCAGATAAATTGACACCGATAGAACGTGCTGAACTATATATTGGGTCTCCAACAATAGGATGACCAATTTGTGCGCTATGAACTCGAATTTGATGAGTACGTCCAGTTTCTAACTGAAAGCGTACAAGTGTATAATTTCCTAAACGTTCTTGTGCTTGCCAGTGAGTAACAGCTTCGCGTCCTCCTTTTTCTACTGGAACTACTGCCATTTTTTTACGGTCTATCGGATGGCGCCCAATTGGTAAATCAATTGTACCAGTTTCAGTTTTCGGCGCCCCATAAACTATACCAAGATATTCACGACGCGCGGTTTTGGCTTTGAGTTGTGCTTGCAGGTGCTGGTGCGCTTGTTCTGTTTTGGCAATAACAATGGCGCCTGTAGTATCTTTGTCTAAACGATGCACAATACCCGGACGCTGAACTCCACCAATTCCAGGTAAGTTAGGACAATGTGCGAGCAAGGCATTAACTAACGTGCCGTTAGGATGACCTGGTGCAGGATGAACTACTATACCTGCTGCTTTATTAAGAATTATTAACTGGTCATCTTCGTAAAGAATATCAAGCGGGATATTTTCGGCAGAGAGTTCCAGAGGTTGAGCTTCGGGAATAGTAATCGTTACTAAATCACCCGATTTGACCACTACCTTTTTTGATGTACATTCGTTGTTGTTGACGTAAACACAACCTTGTTCGATAAGACTTTGAACGCGCGAACGAGATAAATCTGGCAGTTCCGATGCCAAATAGCGGTCTAAACGTTCTCCAGTATCTTCAGCTTCAAAATAAAATTCAGTCACAATTATCTATATTAATATTACATTTGTAAATTATATTACAAAACTAATTATAGTATTTCTAATTTTAAAATGTCCGGAAAATTATCTTGATATAGGAAATGATATCTAATGTGTATAAAGGATGATTCACCTATAATATTGACGATAGAAACCGGGTTACTGGGTTTCTTTGTATAATATTATTAGAATCAGTATAAAAATGCAAACACTCCCTATTGGTCGATACCGATTTTTTCAGCGTTTACAACCAGTGCAAATTTTAAGCTCTTCTGTTAATGCACACGCAACTGGTTGTTTACAAGTTTTTAGTGCTTCTGCTTCTTGGCTTATATATTTAGAAAAAGGTAAGCTTGTATACGCTTGCTATGAGTCGGGAATGTTTGAGATACTATATAAAAAGTTACTGGTACTTAGTAAAACTGTTCCAACACTTAATCGTGAAGTATATACTCGATTAAAGGCTATTTTTGAAACTAGTATTGAAAATCAAGCAATACCCAATTCAGATTACTTAGCTATATGCTGGTTAGTCGAACAGAAATATATTAACCTAACTCAAGCTGGAATACTTATTGAGGAAGTAGCAATTGAAGTTTTAGAACCATTCTTATTATTACAAGAAGGTTGTTATGAATTGGCATCTAATAGCTTCATTGATAAAATGCCAAAGTACTGCCGTTTAAATATTCTGTCACTCGTTGAAAAAATTTCTTCTCCAAATAAACAAAAACATCAAGCTAAAAACACGACTAATAAATATAATACATCTAAACCATCATCAAAAAAGCTTCCAAAATTACAATACACAATTATGTGTATCGATGATAGCCCCAATATGTTACATGCTATTAAAACGTTTTTAGATGAAACTTTTTTTGATGTTGTGCAACTCAATGATTCTGTAAAGGCTTTGATGCAAACTATTCGCGTCAAACCTGATTTAATTTTACTCGATATTGGAATGCCAAATTTAAATGGTTATGAATTTTGTTCGTTATTAAGAAAGCACTCGTATTTTAAAAATACACCTGTAATTATGGTGACAGCAAGGACTAGTTTAGTCGATAAAGCTAAAGCTAAAATTGTCGGCGCCTCTGGGTATATAACTAAACCATTTACACAAGTTCAATTGATGAAGGTTATTTTCCAACATTTAGAAGTTTAAAGCCACCCTTATTAAGGGGGGTTGGGGGGATTTTATGGCACAAAAAGCTTAATTAATTATTAAAGACTCTTTTATTGTTTGTGTACTAGCTAGATAAACTTCATAGTTCACAATAAATAAAGGCTTTGCCTATTACCAGTTAAAGAAGAATTTTTATTAATTAAGTATTATGACTTTAATCTCTAAAGTAAAATTCTGGGAACACAGATTATTTTATATCTTTTGCTGGGGATTTTGGATTTGGAGATTTTGCTTAGTAAGTGTTTCTGCTGAAGTAAACCAAAACACTAAAGTGTTTAGTACGATAAGTAATACTAACCAAAACACTAAAGTGTTTAATACTAATCAAAGTAGTACGGTGTTGGGCAGAATAATTATGATTCCGTCAAATGCTGCTGTACAAATATCTAATTGGTTACAACCAAAGTTAGTTAAAAGTGTTATTGAGCAATATACTCCTTATGTTTATGCTTACTTTCACTCCGCAGTTTGGCACTCTATTCATGCACGTGCGAGATTAGCTAAAGTACCTGTTATTATGTACCACGACATCCTGCCGCAAAAGGTAGTTTCTTGGGATGTAACTCCTGCTGAATTAGAGCAACATTTTCAAGAAATTAAAGCAAGTGGCGCCACTCCTATTAGTATAGATTTATTGGCGATGCATTTACGAACAGGAATGCCGTTACCCAAAAAACCAATTGTATTGACATTTGATGACGGTTATGCTGGGCATTATGAGTATGTCTATCCACTGCTTAAAAAATATAATTTTCCAGCAATGTTCGGAATTTATATTAAAGGGGTAGGAAATAATGTTGGAAGAAGGCACGTTAGCTGGGAACAAGTAAAAGAAATGGCATCTAACCCACTAGTGACAATATCATGCCACACTTTAACCCATCCGCTTGATTTAAGGCGCCTGTCTGACGAGCAACTGCAAATCGAAGTTATGCAATCCAAAAGTATTTTGGAATCATATTTACATATTCCTATACGCTACTTTACCTACCCTGTTGGTAAGTTTGATGAAAGAGTCGCTAATTGGGTAAAAAAATCGGGCTATGAGCTTGCATTTACAATGGATGACACTTCAGACAAATTTGCTGGAGTTTCCAATAATTTATTAGCTGTTGAACGTATTGGTCAATCAGGGTTAAAGAATGCTCTCGCACAAGCTTCGGGAGGCGCCGAACTACAATTAAATAAGAAACCGTAGAGACGTGATTAATCACGTCTCTACATTTAATTTCCTATTTAATTAAACTTTTGCAGCAGCTTTGGTGAGTGCAGCAAGTTCGCCTTTAGCGTACTTAGCAGCGAAGTCATCTAAAGACATTTGCTTGA
>ERZ1066120.215-NODE-215-length-59837-cov-15.103627_pt1 | contig 59837 bp, 57 predicted proteins | sample MGYA00382767_ERZ1066120 | MGnify/ENA primary metagenome ERZ1066120 (study PRJEB33369, sample SAMEA5778350) | biofilm metagenome | biome: Industrial cooling water; feature: Water cooling tower basin; material: Biofilm | place: United Arab Emirates | collected...
TAAAGAACGAGCAAAAGCATTTTACGGCTCTGTCAGAACTTTAGATAGCGAAGATATTGCCGCAGCCATTATTTACGCCGTAACCCAACCACCCCACGTCAACGTGAATGAAATTTTGATCCGTCCTACAGAACAGGAACGGTAAGTCAGTTGAGAGTAAACGCGAAGCGTTTAACTTTCAACCTGCAACCAAACGCTACACCCCAGAAAAAACTATGAAAGCAATTCGGATGCACGCTTATGGTGGCGCAGATGTTTTGAAGTATGAAGACGTGCCGCAACCTCAACCCGCAGCAGATGAAGTCTTGATTCGCGTTCGTGCTGCTGGGGTGAACCCAGTAGATTGGAAGATCCGCGAGGGATATTTAGGCAAGATTTACGCTCTGCCACATATTCTGGGTGCTGATGTTGCGGGGGTTGTGGAATCTGTTGGTTCAGCAGTACAGCGACTTAAGCCAGGGGATGAAGTGTATGGCTACGCTAGCTTGCGGAGGGAAGGTACGTATGCTGAATATATTGCTGCTAAAGAATCGGAGGTAACGTTAAAGCCCAAAAGCATTGATTTTATTCAAGCGGCAGCTTTACCAGTGGCAGCACTGACAGCTTGGCAAGCAATTTTTGATACGGCACACCTAGTTGCCGGGCAAAAAATTCTCATCTATGCCGCAGCTGGTGGAGTGGGTTCGATCGCCGTGCAACTAGCAAAAGCCAAGGGTGCGTATGTTATCGGTACGGCTTCAGCTCGCAATACTGAATTTATCCGCCAACTGGGAGTAGACGAAGTAATAGATTATCAAACAATAGCATTTGAAGATGTCGTGCGCGATCTCGATGTGGTATTAGATACGATTGGTGGTGAAACGCAAGCGCGATCGCTCAAGGTTCTCAAACCAGGCGGAATTCTTGTTTCAATTGTCAATTCACCGCCAGAAAGTACAGGCGTGCGCGTTGCCATCACCTACGCACAGCCAAATGCGGCACAATTAGATGAAATTGCCGCTTTGGTTGACTCAGGACAAGTTAAACCTCAGGTAGAAACTGTACTACCGTTGAGTGAAGCCGCACAAGCACACCAGTTAAGCCAGAGCGGACGAACGCGAGGCAAAATTGTATTGCAGGTTGTTGCATAAAGATAGAGCGAATCATTCCAAACCTAGGGTTTTGACTTTTGATTTTTAACTTTTAACTTATCTATCATGAACTCATCGAATCGAAAATATGCCCTCGTCACGGGTGGAAATAAAGGTATAGGATTTGCCATTTGTCAAGGATTGCTAGAGGCAGGATTTGACGTAATCCTGGCAGCGCGATCGCTCGATAAAGCAAAAGCAGCAGCACGGCAATTAAAACCTGCTGAATCAGTACGGGTGTTAGAACTGGATGTAACAGATGACGAGAGTATTCAACGCGCCGCTACCCAGTTAAGTCAAGAAATTTCTCATCTCGATGTCTTGATTAACAACGCTGGAATTTATCCTGATGAAGGCGTTAACATCCTGACAATTTCCCGCGAATTGCTGATAAAAACGATGGATACCAATGCTTTCAGTGCCGTGCGGGTAACGCAAGCATTTCTACCGCTACTAACAAAAGCACCAGCCACCGCTAAGGTAATTAATATGTCTAGCGGATTAGGTCAGTTGCAGGGACTTTCTGCTGATATACCCAGCTATTGCTTGTCCAAACTTGCCATGAACGGAGCCAGTATCATGCTAGCCGAAGCTTTGCAATCTCAAGGAATCGCCGTGTATGCCATGTCTCCTGGTTGGGTAAAAACAGATATGGGAGGCGCAGCGGCTCCCAGAACACCTGCACAAGGAGCCGATACAGCGATTTGGTTAGCCACAGATGCGACACTAGAGGAAAGCGGTAAATTTTTCTCCGATCGCCAAGTAGCTGCATACTAATCCCTATACTGAAAGAAGTTGGTGTATTAATGAATCCAACTTACAATCGGGCATGGAAAATCCTCGCCAACTAGCTTTTATCGCTCTCAAGGCAGTACATCGCGACGCATATGCAGATGTAGCTTTAAATCGGGTACTGAGTCAATCAGATTTAAACGCTATTGATCGCCGTTTGGTAACAGAATTAGTTTACGGTAGCGTTAGAAGAATGCGATCGCTTGATGCTCTGATCGATCGCTTAGCCAAAAAAACATCTCACCAACAACCCCCCGACTTACGCACGATTCTCCACCTCGGCTTATACCAGCTGTGCTATCTCACCCAAATTCCTCCTTCTGCTGCTGTCAATACCACAGTGGAATTAGCTAAAACCAATGGGTTTGCAGGATTGAAGGGATTTGTCAATGGGATTTTGCGTCAGTATATTCGGGAGTTGGGGAAGAGAGCAGAGGAGACTAGGAGACTAGGAGCAGAGGAGCAACTACCAATTACCAATTACCCATTACCAGAAGATCCAGTTGAAAGACTGGGAATTCTACACAGCTATCCCAATTGGATTATTGAATTATGGTTGGAACAGTTAGGTTTGGTAGAGACAGAACAGCTATGTGAATGGTTTAATCAACCACCAGCGATCGATTTACGAGTCAATACTTTACAAACTTCCATCGAACAAGTAGAAACGCAGTTGCAAGCAGCAGGGATATCCGTGACTCGGCTTCCCCATCTACCCCAAGCTTTGAGGTTGACTGGAAGTATTGGTGCAATTCAGAATTTGCCTGGATATAGTGCGGGATGGTGGACTGTACAAGATAGTAGCGCTCAACTTGTGAGTCATTTACTCGATCCGCAATCGGGAGAAGTTGTCATTGATGCTTGTGCTGCACCTGGAGGTAAGACAACTCACATAGCAGAATTAATGCAAGATCGAGGGACTATCTGGGCTTGCGATCGCACTACATCTCGTTTAAATAAACTTAAAGCCAATGCCGAACGCTTACAATTGCGATCGATAAGAATTTGTCCTGGGGATAGCCGTTCTCTACCTCAGTTTACCAATACAGCCGACCGCGTGTTACTCGATGCTCCTTGTTCTGGATTGGGAACTTTGCACCGTCACGCCGATGCTCGTTGGCGACAAACACCCGCATCAGTGCAAGAACTTGCTAACTTACAAAAAGAACTACTCGAATGTACTGCTACCTGGGTCAAACCTGGTGGTATTCTCGTATACGCCACTTGTACTCTGCATCCTCTAGAAAATGAAAGAGCAGTGGAATGGTTTTTATCTAGCCATCCCCAATGGCAAATCGATCCGCCTCCATCTGATTCTCCTGCAACCCCATTTTTCACCACTTCAGGTTGGCTGAAAGTGTTTCCCCATCAGCATCAAATGGATGGCTTTTTTATGGTTCGATTGAAGAAGAGGGAGTAGTTATCAATTATCAGCGATCGGTGACGTCTTGCCTTTTGTCAACTACCAATTACCAATTACCAAAAATGACTACCAATTCTAATACCAAAACTTTAGTTAAAATTTTGATCGGTGCTGCTTGGTTGGACGGCAAAATTCAACCAGAGGAAAGGAGATATCTTCAGCAAGTCGCTCGCGCAAAAAATTTGGCTGACGATCCAGAGATTCGACCTTTGCTAAACGAACTCCGAACAGTACAGCCCGCAGAATGCTATGAATGGATTCAAGCATATTTAGGCGATCGCCCTAGTGAAACAGCTTACCAAAGTTTGATTGAAGCTATTAGCGGCTTAATTTACAGTGACGGCGATGTTGCCGTGGAAGAAGCTAAATTGCTCAATAAAATAGAATCTTCTCATTCAGAAGAAACAGAGCATCGTTCCATTCACAATTCTGCAATTCAAGCAATTCAAAAGCTCTACCGCCGTTGGGTAGAGGCTCAAAGTTAGTCATTGGTTATTTGTATTTAGTAACTTCTGACTTCTGACTTTTCTATCACTTGGGTTCGCCAACTCCAGGAGTTTCTTCTTTTTTCACTTCTGGTACTACATCAGGACGCTCTTTATCTTCCCAGCCTACAGGACGCTTAGAGTTGTACCAAGCAATTGAGCCAATTGTGGCAGCAGCAATGAAACCAACTACATATACTAGAGTTGCAGAAATTGGAAAGTGGGGCTGATTTACTGCTGCATCTGCTGCTGCTTGCATTAATATGTGCATAGTTATATTTCCTCAATGAGGTAATCCTACTGTTTAGACCCTATACAAACAGAGTAACATTTCCATCCTCCCCAGGAAAGAAGCCAGTTATCAGTAAAGAGTGGTGCGTGGGGTGTTGCAGCGAGCGGTGAAGCGTCTTCACGCCCTTTTAGCTGCATCGTGGTGCGTGAAAATATTTCTTGCCATCAACCTCCAACTAGCAACTAACAAGCAATTATCAATTCCCGACTAACCCAATAAACAAGCCACTGGAAATAGTAGATACTCTAGGAAAAATAGCTTCCAAATGAATTGATAGCATCTGGCGATCGCGCTTTTATCTTGTAAGTCTACTTGACGACTGCGCCACCATAGTAAAGCTAAGAGCAATAAGTGGGTAGCGACGAGAAAATTTGAGTTAACTGAGGGAAGTCCAAAAATCCCTGCAACTATCATACCTAAATAGCACGCAGTTATAATCCAAAGTGCCAATTGAAAAACTTTTTCCTTACCCAAAGCAATGGTAAAAGTTGTAATGTGATACTGACGGTCGCCTTCTATATCGGGAATGTCCTTAAAAATCGCGATCGCAAACGTAAATACCAAAATAAATAAAGTTAATGTCCAAACTGAGCTGGGAATTCCTGAAATTCCTTGCCACAACCAGTTAAAATGCAGAAACAATCCTAAATTAACTATTGCTCCTCTAACAGAAAAAATACATAAAGCCGCCCAAAAAGGAAATTTTTTCAAACGTATGGGTGGCAAAGAATAAGCCGTACCAATTGCTAAACTTATTGCTACCATGCCAAATAAATACTGTCCGGAAATTCCCGCCAATGACAGCGCCAAAATTCCTGTTGCGACTACTAGAATTTGACCCGTACGCCGCGAAAACTCACCAGACGCTATGGGTAAATGTGGTTTATTAATTTTGTCAATTTCAACATCTTCTAGTTGATTCAAGCCAACAATATATATGTTGCCGCATAGACAAGCAATCCACGCTAAAAATAGAGGATGTAGAGGAGAATTTAACCAATGAATGACGCGCTCGACGATTGATATATCGGTATAAATTGCCTGTGTAGGAGCAATGAGTGAAGAGGAATTGACCGCATCAAAAGCAATTAAATACATTCCTAAGACGCTTAAACTCGTACCAATAATTGTATGAGGGCGCGAGAACTTCCAAAAAGCATAAAACCATTCCCTGAGAGTCAAATGTTCTACCTGCGGCGTTCTCTGCTTCTTACCGGTACGTTTCATTACTTAATCCCACACAACAAGCCAAATCGAATTAAACCACGCTGGTAGCCCCGTTGCATTAACCCCAGAGACAGTGCTGCTTGAATTGTTTCCCAGCCGGATAAAATTAAACCTAAAATTGCTGTTGGGTTAAGAGCAGAATCAATTACCACATCCCAAAATGGAGCCACGGCAGTTGACCAATCGGCAGTACGGATGTTGTTTAGATCGAGATGGCGGGCGATCGCTTCATACTCTGGTAGGGCGATCGTGTAAGGTAAGTGATAAACTTCATAAATCTCGTTGAGATGCTTTTGCTCGTCTGCTGTCAGAATACCTCCCGACCGAGCATCTGTAGGGCGATGACACCAAGTCACCATTATCAGCTTTCCCCCAGGTTGCAGCACGCGGTAGCACTCTTGCATGAACTTAACTTTGTCTGGCATGTGTTCGCCGCTTTCTAATGCCCAAACTAAGTCGAAGCTGTTATCCGCGAAAGGCATATTTTGAGCATCTGCTACCAAAAATTCAGCTTGTTGACTCAAACCCATAGCTTGAGACCGTTGCTTGGCTCGATTCGCTTGAAAAGGGCTGAGGGTAATTCCCGTTGCTCGGGCGTTAAATTTTTGGGCTAGATATAGCGAGCTACCACCTATACCGCAGCCGACATCAAGGATATGCTGTGCTTCCTCTACGCCTGCCCATTGCAGCAGTTCTTCAATCAAATCGATTTGCGCCTGTCGTCGCTCTTTTCTCTGTTTTCCATCTGTGCCATAGTAGCCATGATGCATGTGTTCTCCCCATACCTGTTCCCACAAACTAGAGGAGGAATCGTAAAATTGCCCAATCCGCTCGTAAAGTGTTGCACTCATCACAACTCAGTATTAACGTAACCCGCAATTAGCCTACCATAAGGGAGTCAGTTATCAGCGAACAGTGACCGGTGACCGCTCCCAACTCCTGAGTCCCGACTCCCGACTCTCCACTACTCACTACTGACTACCCACTCTAAACAATGACTGTTCCTCGAACTATTTCTTTAGGATTTTTAGCTGTTATTACTGTTGGGGCGCTGCTGTTGATGATGCCTTTTTCTTCTAGTAGCGGTGATTGGACTAACCCAATCGTGGCGCTTTTTACGTCTACCTCTGCTGTTTGTGTTACTGGATTATCTGTGGTAGATGTAGGAACTTATTTCTCATTTTTGGGACAAGTGATTTTGGTCGCTCTGGTACAAATTGGTGGACTGGGTTATATGACTGCTACTACCTTTTTGTTAGTTTTAATCGGGGTAAAATTTGGGTTGCGGGATAAAGTGGCAATCCAACAGGCGCTTGACCGAACTGGGTTATCTAATAGTGCCGATTTAATCCGTTCGATTATTGGCGTGACGTTAATTTTTGAAATTACAGGTGTCTTTCTACTTTTACCAGTCTTTACGCCTCAATATGGACTCGATCGCGGTTTATGGCTCGCTATTTTTCATAGCATCAACTCTTGGAATAATGCTGGTTTCAGTTTGTTTAAAGATAGTTTTATTGGTTTTCAATCGTCTATTTTATTAAATTTAGTCGTCACTGGATTAATTATTCTTGGTGGGATCGGCTATGGAGTAATTTTTCAACTTTATATCTACTTGCGCGATCGCATCAACCGCAAGCCAGAAAAAGTCGTGTTTTCTCTAGATTTAAAAGTAGCAATTAGCACGAGTTTAATTTTATTGATTGCAGGTACAGTCGCTTTCTTTTTAATCGAGTTGGGAAACCCTGATACCTTCGGCAATCTAAGTTTGCAAGACAAAATATTAGCAGCTTGGTTTCAGTCTGTCACTCCCAGAACGGCTGGATTTAACACGATTGATATTGGTAAAATGACCAATGCTGGCTTATTTCTTACTATTGCCTTTATGTTTATCGGTGCAAGTCCAGGTGGTACGGGTGGAGGGATAAAAACCACAACTTTGCGCGTGTTAACTAGCTGCACCAAAGCGATTTTACAAGGTAAAGAGGACGTGCTGCTCTACGAGCGCCAAATTCCACTTAACTTGATTTTAAAAGCTGTTGGCGTACTAGTTGGTTCGATCGCCACGGTAATACTGGCAACAATTTTAATTTCCCTAACTGACTCGAATATAGATTTTATTCAAATCTTATTTGAAGTCGTGTCTGCTTTTGGAACCGTGGGACTATCAACGGGAATTACTGCTAGCATTTCTGCGGCGGCTAAGCTAGTTTTAATTGCTACTATGTTTATTGGACGAGTGGGTATCTTATTGCTCATAGGAGCTGTACTAGGAGATCCTCGCCCTACTGCTATCCACTATCCAGAAGAAAATTTGCTTGTAGGTTAAATCTCTAGAAACGAGATAGGTAGGGAGATATAAGCAAATATGCTGTTTTTAAGTGGTAAAGGTATATATTTGAGTTAGAACGATTTATTAACTTTACTTCACATAAGAAGTAAAGTCGATTGAAGCAAAGGTATAAGCGTGTGAATCTGTCGTCTTTAGGTTTTTTTCGCAGTCTCCGCAAAGATAACCATCAATTTGCGGTAATTGGTTTAGGACGGTTTGGGCGTGCTGTCTGCGCTACTCTACATCGGTTGGGTTATGAAGTACTAGCGGCTGACGTTGAAGAGAAAAATGTCAACCAAGTAATGAGCGAACACATTGCAGCTCACGCCGTACAACTTGATTCTACTAATTCTGTAGCGTTAAAAGAAGCTGGGATTTACGAGTTTGATACGGTTATCGTGGCAATTGGCAACTATATTCAAGAGAGCGTGATTACAACGTTAAATCTAAAAGAGGGCGGCGTACCCCATATTGTTGCTAAAGCCTCTACAGATGTTCACTGTAAATTATTACATCGTGTCGGTGCGGATCACGTTGTTTTTCCTGAGTACGAAGCAGGATGTGAGTTAGCGCGAGCGCTTACCAAACCTGCTATCCTCGATCGCTTCGACCTCGACCCAGATCATAGCATCGTGGAAGCGATCGTCCCCGATGAATTTCACGGCAAAACGATCGGCGAGCTGCAAATCCGCAACCGCTATGGGCTAAACTTGCTAGCGGTGAGTCAAGATGGCAAATTTGAAATTAACCCCGATCCCAGAAAGCGCTTAGAGAAGGGTTCTGCTATGGTTGTCATTGGATGCAATAAGGATATTAACCGCTTGCCAATCTAATCTAGGTTTCATCTTATAGATGTCATAATTATTTTCCTGCGATTGTCCTCTATCTGTCACATTTTTGTCACATTCAATTATTAGTATGTTTGTAAGTAGACTCTATGTCTGCTCCTCACACCACACTTCAAGGCAACCCTTCCGCTCCACAACGGGAGGGTTTTTTATTGAAGGAGACAGAAGAATGTATTTGGATTCTAGTAGCGCTAAAACAATCTATAATTTCCGTTCTTGATGCTTGCGGTTAGCAAACTCACGTAGTAAATATCCAAATAGAGCTGCATTAATCGCAAAAACTATGAGTTTAATAACTGATATACCGCGAATAAGTTCAAATATTTCTGCTGGCAAGCTAATGCCAACTAATACTAGTACTAAAACAGTTCCCCAAGCTTTTTCATACCACAAGCCAACTGCTTCAAATACAGTCACTATGGCGTATAATCCCATGACAAATCCACTAAACTCTAAAGTTTTAGGATTGAGAGCGAGGAGTTTTTCTAAGATAAACTTAATTATTTCCCTTTTGCCTGCCAAAATATAATTATCGGCAAATCTCAATAAGTTTTGATAATTTCCTAAAGCTAAAAATATTGCGATAGAAGCGATCGCTAATATCATGGCAGTAAAACATTTATAAATGATAATCGCAATCAGGGCAAGAGGCTTCTTTTTAGTTCGGAGAGCCATAGTTTTTCACCGAGAATTAGCGCGATCGCAGCACAAAACCGCATCTAATTAGGTACTATAAACCAAATAAGCCGAATCTTTACATCCCTCAATAAATAGGTATTCGGCGTCGAATCGATGAAATTAATTCCAGCAATCTCGCCCGTGCGCCTGTAAGACTAGCAGCGCAGCATCATCACGCGCTCCTGGCATCAATTCTACAAACCGAGTATAGCTGACCAGTTGAGGAAAGGCTTTGCCCCATCCTAGTAGTACTTGCTGGGAGTAAGTCTTTAAATGTAGGATAACCAGAAGCGTGAAAGGCAATTACAATTGTCATGACTTCACTTCCCTTGCATCCGAGAACGGCTGCGGCGTCCTCCCATGAAAATATCAACCTTAATCTTAGCTGCACTTGGATTAGGAATTGCTTTTGGAGTCTTATTAAACTACGGCTTTCCAGACGCGATCGCATTTCTCGACTACTATTTTCTCTCGCCTCTTGGTGAAGCTTTCTTACGCCTGATTCAATTTGTCGTTGTGCCGATCGTTTTTTCCTCACTGATTCTCGGCTTAACTCGCATTCAAAATGCAACTCAAGTTGGCAGATACGCACTGAAGTTAATTTCTAGCTATGCAGTTACCAGCGCGATCGCAGTTGGTTTGGGAATTTTTCTAGCTCTTGTCTTAAAACCTGGAGTAGGAGTAACTGGCTTTCAGATACCAGAAAATACACAAATTATCCAGCAGCAATCTTTAATTGATTGGTTAGTGAGTTTAATTCCAGTTAATCCCTTAGAAGCATTAAGTACGGGTAATCTGCTGCAAACAATTTTTTCTGCCGCTCTAATTGGTGTTGGCATTCAATTAATTGGAGATAAAGCAACTAGCTTTGTCGCGCTTATAGAAAGTATTTATTTTATTTTTGAGAAAGTTTTATCGTTGATTTTATATGTAGCTCCACTGGGAGTTTTTGCCTTAATTAGTTCGGCGATCGCCACTCAAGGATTAGAGTTAATTCTCAAACTCTTGATCTATGTTATTGGCTTGTGTATTGGCTCAATAATTATGATCGGGTTTTACGCTCTCGTACTTTTCATGCTAAAAGCAAAGCCAGTACACTTTTTTCAAAGTTTTTTTCCGACATTATCTTTAGCATTCGGCACGGCAAGTTCTAACGCAGCCCTACCAATCGCCTTACAAAACGCTCAAGAAAACTATGGAATGCGCGAAGATATTGCTAGCTTTGCTATTCCTTTAGGTACGGCTTTAAAACGCGATGGTTCGGCAATTTTACAAGGATTCAACGCTCTATTTATCGCGCAACTCTATCAGATTCCGCTCACTCCATCGCTGATGCTAGCGATCGCCCTCAGTACCTTTCTCGTTTCATTTAGCACCGCTGGCGTACCGGGCGCGGGAATTATTATGATGACTACCGTACTTTCAGCCGCAGGACTGCCTGTAGAAGGAGTAGCACTTGTCGCAGGTGTCGATCGCCTCACTGACGGCTTGAAAACTGTTTTAAATGTCATCAGCAATACGGTCAATGCTGTTATCTTAAGTCACTGGGAAAGCACATCTCTGGAGCAGACCGCCGAACAGTTACGTTCCGGATCGTCGTCAAACACTTAGCTCTAAGCCTATTAGTACATTTGTTTGCCTTTTTACTGTTTACTGTACCCCACTTGTGTCACAATAAGAGCCTGCACGCTTAATTGACTGACCCTACTAGATACGTAGGATGCTTGCCCCATATACAGATGGAGATTTTGGCATGAAAGGAAAAGCGCGATCGCACCACAGCTATTTGTCAATTGTGTAGTATCTGTATTACATTAATATAGCAATTCGTTCGTAATTTATAAACTCTTCTACTGGGAACTGTCACGAGCGATCGGCTATCTACTTCGTACTAATAATTGACAAATGACAAATTACAACTTTCATAGGGTATAACCAAGTATCTCAACTTTTGTAGGTTTTGCCTCCTGCCCGAATCAAGAGAAAAATGGGTAAATTACCGATTAGCCCATGACAACGGCAACAGTCAACCATCTGCGACTGATTTTTTATGATTTTCTCGATTTCTGACACCTTTATCAGACGCCCCGTCTTTGCGGCGGTGTGTTCGATTATCATTGCCCTACTGGGAATTGCGTTTATCCCCACGCTACCAGTCGCGCAGTATCCTGACATTGCTCCGCCTCTAGTCACCGTAACCTCAAACTATGTTGGGGCAAATGCGACAGTCGTTGAATCTACCGTTACCAACGTTTTAGAGCAAGAACTCAACGGTATCGAAGGCGTGCGCTACATCAAATCCACCAGCGCTAACGATGGAACGAGTAGCATCAATTTGACATTTGAATTGGGACGCAACCAAGACTTAGCAGCAGTAGATGTACAAAATCGAGTATCAACAGTACTATCGCGATTGCCTGGACCCGTGACTCAGACAGGCGTACAAGTCACAAAAGCTAATAATAACTTCTTATTAGCAATTGGAATATATTCCGATCGCGACGAAAACAAAAAACAAGATATTTATGACGACATCTATTTAAGCAACTATGCCGATCTCTACATTGCCGACGCTCTCAAACGGATTAAAGGAGTGGGAGACGTACAAATATTTGGCGAACGCAAATATGCCATGCGCTTGTGGCTCGACCCCAACCGCCTCGCCAGTCGTAACTTAACTCCCCAAGATGCGATCGCGGCATTGCAACAGCAAAACCTGCAAGTAGGGGCGGGACAGATCGGACAACCGCCCAATCGATCCGAGCAACTGTACCAGTACGCCGTCAATGCAGAAGGTAGGCTCAAAGACGCTGAGGAATTTAACAATCTCGTTATTAAAACCACTGAAGATGGCACGCTCATCAGACTCAGGGATGTCGGTCGGGCGGAGTTGGGGGCAGAAAACTATAGTTCCGTGCTGCGGTTTACCTCTAGCGATCGCGTCACGCATCGAGGCATAGGCTTAGGCATCAATCAGCAATTTGGCAGCAACGCCCTCGATACGGCGGCGGCTGTCAAGCAGGAAATGGAGCGGTTGAAAGAAACTTTTCCGCCTGGGATGCACTATGAAATTGCTTTCGATACCACTACGTTTATCGAAGCTGGCACGGAAGAGGTGATCGTTTCTTTGCTGCAAGCAGTCGGACTGGTCGCCATCATTGTTTTCTTATTCTTGCAAAATTGGCGCTCGGCATTGGTCATCTCCATCGCCATGCCCGTAGCTTTGCTGGGGACGTTTATTTTTGTCAAATTGTTCGGTTTCTCGATCAATACCCTGACTCTATTCGGCTTGACCTTGGCAACGGGGCTAGTTGTAGACGATGCGGTGGTAATTGTCGAAGATATTACGCGCCGAATTCAGGACGATCGAATGCGACCTGTAGAAGCGGCGATCGCTTCCATGAATTCGCTGTTTAGTGCCGTAATTGCCACTTCTCTCGTCTTAATTACCGTATTCGTACCAGTCGCCTTTTTTCCTGGCACCACCGGACAACTATACAAACAGTTTGCGCTGACGATCGCTTTTTCGATTACCGTATCGACGTTTAACGCCGTGACGTTTACGCCGATGCTGTCTGCACTGTTACTCAGACGCGGACAAGTACCGAACAATTGGTTTTTTAACGGTATCAACTGGGCGATCAATAAAACCCGAATAGTTTACAGTCGCAGTATTTCTCGGCTCATTAGAACCAAAGGAATTATTCTCGCCTTATTTGCAGTCGCATTAGGGTTTACTTATTGGCTCTACAATTTCATCCCCGCAGGTTTTATTCCCGATGAAGACCAAGGAGTATTTATTACCATCGTCCAAGCGCCAGAGGGGGTATCGCTCAACTACACCGAAAAAGTTTTAGAAAAAGCCGAAGCAATTCTCAAAGAAGTGCCAGAAGTACAGCAAGTTTTTGCTGTAGGTGGTTTTAGCTTTAGTGGTTCGACACCCAACAACGGCTTGATTTTTACCACCCTTAAGCCGTGGGCAGAGAGACGGGGCGCAAACCAGTCGTTACAAGCGATTATCGGCGGCTTTTTCCCCCAGCCTTCGGGGTTATTCCCAAAAATGCTGAGCATTCAGGAAGCTACTGTCATTCCATTTAACTTTCCAGCCATCAATGGTGTGGGTAACTTTGGCGGCTTTGAATTCCACCTCCAAGACAGAGCGAATTTAGGCTTTGACGCGATGGGTGCAGCCTTGGGTCAATTTATGGGTCGCGCCAACACTTATCCATCTGCCGAACGACCGCAACTAACCGGCTTACGTCCTAATTTCAGCGCTAATACACCGCAAATTTCTGTAGAAGTCGATCGCGACAAAGCTAACGCGCTTGGGGTTCCGGTGGAAGATATTTTCGACACCTTGCAAGCATTTCTCGGTTCGACCTACGTGAATGACTTTAACCAGTTCAATCGAGCATATCGAGTTTACGTGCAGGCTGATACTCAGTTTCGTTCTAACCCAGAGGATATAAATAAGTTGTACGTGCGTTCGCGTAACGTCCCTGAAGGAGCGCAAACTGGTGAAATGATTTCTCTGGGTAACTTAGTGACTGTGAAAGAAATTATCGCCCCCTCAATTATCAACCACTACAACCTATTTCGCTCGATTGAAATCAATGGTTCCCCAGCTCCAGGCGTGAGTTCGGGACAAGCCATCAAAGCAATGGATGCGGTGGCAAAAGAGGCGTTACCAAAAGGATTTGGCTATGAGTGGTCTGGACTGTCCTTAGAAGAAGTTCAGTCTGGCGGACAAGCAATCTTTATCTTTGGCTTGGGTGTCATCTTCGTGTTTCTGACGCTAGCAGCACAGTACGAAAGCTTCGTTGACCCGTTTATTATCCTACTCGTAGTACCGTTAGCAATTCTCGGCGCTTTACTTGCTGTTTTAGTCCGAGGTGCTGCCAACGATGTTTATACTCAAGTTGGATTTGTGATGCTCATTGGCATGGCTAGTAAAAACTCAATTCTGATTGTCGAGTTTGCTAACCAACTGCACGAGGAGGGATTGAGTATTACTAAGTCAGCAGTTGAAGCAGCAAAAGAACGCTTGCGACCGATTTTGATGACAGCCTTCTCCACGGTTGCTGGTGGTATCCCGTTAACGATCGCTACGGGTCCTGGTGCGGCAGCGCGTCAATCCTTGGGAACGGCAACTTTGGGTGGGATGTGCGTTGCTACCGTGTTGAGTCTGTTTGTGATTCCCGTGCTTTATATCGTTATTAAGTCCATCGAAACTCGGTTTAAGCGATCGCCAGTCGATAGCAGTCCATAGTTATTAACTTTTATTAAGATAGTTAAGAGGTAAGTCAAAAGTTAAAAGTCAAAAGTCAAAACGCGATCGCTAATTTATGTCCTTATCAAATACCCAGCTTCACGCTACCCAAACCGCTACAAAGTCTCCAACATGGCAAATTAAGCTACTCTATGACAGTGAATGTCCCCTGTGTATGCGCGAGGTCAATTTTTTGCGAAAACGAGATGGTAATCGGGGACTCGTCGAGTTTGTGGACATTGCAGATGAGAATTACAACCCCGCAGCCAATAGTGGAATTGACTTTGAAACAGCAATGGGGCGCATCCACGCCATTCTCCCTGACGGTACAATTGTCAAAAACGTAGAAGTTTTTCGCCGAGTTTACGAGATTTTAGGCATGGGTTGGGTCTATGCTGCAACCAAATTACCTGTAATTGGTTTTATCGTCGATCGCCTCTACGCAATTTGGGCTGACTGGCGATTAGCGCTGACAGGACGACCGGATCTGAAAACAATTGTTGCCCAACGCCAACAGAAGACTGAGTGCGAAATAGAAGGACGCTGTCAACTCTGACAATTACCAGTTATCAGATCTTTAGGCGACAGACAAGAGGTATTTTCACGCACCACGCACCACTTATTATGGCAATAGCAACTTTTGGAGCTGGATGTTTTTGGGGAGTAGAAGCTGCTTTTCGTGCCTGTAAAGGTGTTGTTTCAACTTCTGTTGGTTACATGGGCGGACATTTTGAGCATCCAAGCTATTTGGATGTACTATCTCGGATTACAGGACACGCTGAGGTATGCCAGATAGAGTACGATCCTTCTGTAGTGAGCTATGAGGCACTACTCGATTTGTTCTGGAGCATCCACGATCCAACTAGCATAAACCGACAAGGAGCAGATCGGGGAGAACAATATCGCTCGGTCATTTTCTATCACACAACCGCACAAGAGCAGATAGCTAGGCAGTCTAAAGAACAGTTGGAGCGATCGCGCAAATATGATAAGGCGATCGCGACTCAAATTCAACCTGCTTCAACTTATTGGTTGGCAGAGAAATACCATCAACAATATTTGGAGAAGAAAGGGCGAGACAATTTCAACTAAAATTCTTCTAATTCAGGACTCGGTATGCCAGGATAAAAGCGATCGCTCAGAATCTCTTCTATGGTGTAGGGGCAATCTTGGGGGAAAGTTTTGAAAGCAAGGTTCGTTTCTCCTACTGCCAATGCTAAGCCTTTATAGTACGCTTGCTGTATCGCCTCTTCTACATACAGCTGCAAACTGGGATTATCTACTAGCAAATCTTTTATATCTATGCGTTGGATGCGAATTGTCGCCAACCAGCTGCGAGTCCGCATTTGCGGTTGGTATTCCCACTTCAATAGATACCCAATCAGAATACTTAAGCGTTTTCTGAGTTCTTGGCGCTGTTGTCTGCCCAAAGATTCAATCTCCTCAATTAAATTGGGCAAGTCCAACTGATGCCACTGCTGGTGGCGGAGTAACTCAGCTTGAGCTTGCGTCCAAGCAAAGAAATCTGTTTCATAGAGACTAGGCATAGTGCGATCGCTGTCACTCTATAAATAAATATGACACAATTTACTTTGGTTATTGGCAATAAGAATTACTCCTCTTGGTCGCTACGTCCTTGGCTAGTTTTAGAACAAATTGGCGTAGATTTTAACGAAATTAGAATTCCGCTTGACACAACGCAATTTCGCCAAGAAATTTTTCGCTATAGTCCAACTGGAAAAGTACCAGTATTGCAGCATGGTAATATTACAATTTGGGAATCGATCGCAATTTGTGAATATTTAGTCGAACAATTTCCTGCTGCTAAATTATTACCAACTGAATTAGCTGCCCGTGCCTTAGCGCGATCGATTAGCGCTGAAATGCACGCAGGTTTTCAAAATTTGCGACAAAATATGCCTATGAACTGCCGCAGTCATTTTCCCGGTAAAGGTATGAAACCAGGCGTACAAGAAGATATCGATCGCATCACCACGATTTGGCGCGACTGCCGCGAGAAATTTGGAAATAATAGCGGCGATCTGCTCTTCGGTCACTTTACCATTGCCGATGCCATGTTTGCCCCAGTTGTCTCCAGATTTATTACCTACGGAGTCAAGTTAGATCCCATTTCCCAAGACTACGCCGAAGCAATCCGGCATCTTCCTTCAATGCAAGCCTGGATGACTGCGGCACAAGTCGAACCAGAACATTTAGAGAAATACGATAATCAGTAGAGAGGGGTGCATCGTGCGTGAAAAGATTTCTTACCTCTCGCCTCTTGCCTCTTGCCTTTGCTGCGCGATCGCAGGTTGAATCGTTAACTTGTAACTTAACTCCGATTTTGCCTTTCCTTTATAGCCGCCTTTGACGGGTGCTGCACTCTGAGGTACAGCGCTGGCAGCCACAGCAATATGACCGTCAGCCACCGCTAGCCCGTGAGTGGGATCGTAACCCCGCCAGCCTGCACCTGGTAAAAACACCTCAGCCCAGGCGTGGAGATGGCGATCGTTAGCATCGGGATCGCCTTCTTGATAGCCGCTAACAAAACGTGCTGCCAAACCCACAGCGCGACAAACTTCCATAAATAAAATTGCCGAATCGCGGCAAGAACCAGATTTTTCAGTCCAAGTTACGCCTGGAGGTAAAGGTGCGCCCGTCTCGCGGATTATTTGCTTGCAAGTTTGATAAATCTGTTCGTTGAGTGCTGTTAAAAATCCTACTGTTTGCCCATTTGTAGCATGATGAATTTCCTGTGCTAGTCCAATAGCAACCGGATCGATACCTGCTGTCTGCCAATATCCTTGTAAGTATGGTTGGAGTTGCGATCGCATTGAAGTGGGATAATCAATTGGTAATTTATTTGCCCACGGTTCTAACAGAAAATTAAACGGATTGGTGCAGTGAGTTTCTACTTGCGATCGCGTTTGGATCTCTAATAATTCTGTAGTTTGCGATTCAAACCAAACTTTAATTGCGCCATTGCCATCTAGATCGATAATTTGAGACTGACCCACGGGGGTTGGCGATACCTCTAGTTCAAAATTCCGCAAAGTTTGCCATCCATCCGACCGAGGACGCAAGCGAATTATATGCGGCTCCAAAGTTATTGGTTGGCTGTAAGTATAGATTGTTTTGTGTACGATTTGATAGTGCATTAAGGCTGTTCACTTAAACAGGATTTACCGCTACAAAAGTCGTAAAAACTTTATCACCTACCTCATTAATTTGATGCTGAATGCGATCGAGGAATTCGTGCAGCCCAGTATTTACAACCTCCTCAATCGTGATATATTCTAATTCCGATCGCAAGCGACCGAGGGAGCGTTCGGCGGGATTATGCCAAGTACCGATGGGAGTTCCAGTAATTTGATGTAGCGATTGCTCTGCTTGAATTAAGCAAAATTGAATTGAGCGAGGAAATTCGCGATTGAGAATCAAAAATTCTGCTACAGCCGTAGGCGCAATGCGATGCCGTCCCCATTTACGATACATTTCGTAGGCACTTGCAGATTTTAGCAGCGCCATCCATTGTAATTGGTCTAGAGTCGTTCCTACATCCTTAGCTGAAGGTAGCAAGATATAGTATTTTACATCTAAAATTCGAGCAGTTTTATCAGCCCGTTCTAGCAAACGCCCAATTTGTCCAAAGTGCCAACCTTCGTTGTGAGTCATAGTAGCATTCATCACCCCAGCAAATAAGTGACTGGCTAGCTTCACTTCAGCAAAAAAATTCGACCACTCAGGGACAGAATGAGATTGAGCTGCTTCTTTTACCATGAAATAAAATGCATTCACCCGTTCCCACATTTCCGAAGAAATAATTTCGCGAATCGATCGCGCATTTTCCCGTGCAGCAAATAAGCAAGAAGCGATCGAGTTAGGATATTCGCGATCGAAAGTAAGGAACTGAATTACATTTTCTGCTGTTGCTTCACCGTAGCGTTCTTGAAACAAGGATAAATCTCCTGTAGTCAAGATCAAAGGTTTCCACTGCTGCGTTTCTCCTGTTGGAGCATCCAGCAGTAGCGTTAAATTTACGTCAATGAAGCGGGCAATATTTTCCGCTCTTTCCACATAGCGATTTAACCAGTAAATTGAATCAGCAACTCTGCTTAGCATATTAAACTCACTTACATACCACCCAAGTATCCTTACTACCGCCGCCTTGAGAGGAGTTAACGACTAAAGAACCTCTTCTGAGGGCGACGCGGGTTAGTCCACCTGGATTGACGTAGATCTCTTTGCCGTAAAGGATATAGGGTCGTAAGTCTACGTGACAGCCTTCAAATTGGTCTTCTAGAATTGTAGGCACGCGGGACAAACACAGAGTAGGTTGAGCGATGTAGTTGCGCGGACTCGCTTTAATTTTTTCGGCAAATTCTTGTCGTTGTTCTGGGGTAGCAGAAGAACCAATGAGCATTCCGTAGCCGCCAGATTCATTCGCTGCTTTGACAACCAACTTATCTAGATTTGCCAAAACATGAGCTTGTTGATTTGGTTCCCAACATAGATATGTCGGAACGTTCGATAAAATCGGTTCTTCGCCTAAATAGTAGCGGATCATTGCTGGAACGTAAGCATAGATGACTTTATCATCGGCTACACCAGTTCCTAGGGCGTTAGCAAGTCCAACTCTACCCGCACGATAGACTTCCATCAGCCCAGGTATGCCTAGCAAAGAATCAGGGCGAAACGCTAGCGGATCGATGAAATCGTCGTCAATTCGGCGATAAACGGCATCCACTCGCTTCAAGCCTTTGGTAGTCCGCATTTGTAGGTAGCCATCTGCTACTACTAAGTCCCGTCCTTCCACCAACTCCACGCCCATCTGTTGCGCCAAAAAGGAATGCTCGAAGTATGCTGAGTTGTAAATTCCTGGCGTTAAAACGACTACTGTTGGATCGGAGAGTTGAGGGGGAGCCAGGTTGAGTAGGGTTTCCAGTAAATGACTGGGGTATTCCTCAACGGGCTGAATTGTCATCGACTCGAAGACCTTGGGAAAGGTGCTTTTCATGACGCGACGATTTTCCAGCACGTAGGAAACGCCAGAGGGACAGCGCATATTATCTTCTAGCACGTACCAGCGACCATCGCGATCGCGCACTAGATCTGTTCCGGTAATATGACACCAGATCCCCCCAGGAGGCTTTAGCCCAATACAAGGCTTTAAAAATCCTGTCGCCGACTCAATCAACTCGTTGGGAATAACGCTATCTCGTATAATCTTCTGCTCGTTGTAAATATCATTAATGAACAAATTCAGGGCAAAAATCCGTTGCTTCAGTCCCTTTTCTAAATACTGCCATTCCTCGGCTGAGACGATGCGGGGAATAATATCAAAGGGAAAAATCCGTTCTGTACCTTCACCTTCACTGTAGACGTTAAAGGTGACTCCCATATTCATGAGGGCAATCTGTGCCGCTTGATGTCGCCGTTTTAATTCTCCATCTGGCAAAGAATTGATTCTTTCTAGTAGCGGAATTGCCTCTGGGCGAGGTTTGTCTTTATCGACAAACAGCTCGTCGTAAAAGTCTCCTGGTTCGTAATCGTCAAATCGCACGGTTATCAGGGGCTAAGGGGAAGTCGGAAGTTGGAAGTCGGAAGTCGGGATTAACCTGCCATTCTCTAGCGATCGCAGTTTGCTAATCGCTCATGTTTAATTACTCTACCAAATAGAATATCGATCGCTTTTCAACAGTAGTTTTGAATACAAAATTTGTCATTTGTAGTTTCACTACTCACTACTCACTACTCACTACTCACTACTCACTTTTGAAGAGGATTGCCTGACAATCAGCTTTGTTTCTAAGATATAAGTTGTTTTTTTACTGGGAATGCCCAGGAGAATTTCCGCCGCGATCGCGCCTTTTTCTATCAAAGGTTGTTGTATGGTTGTCAACGAAGGTCGCACTTGAGCGGCAAGCGGAATACCATCAAAGCCAACAATTGCTACATCTTCGGGCACTTTTAACCCTAGGTGTTCTGCTGCCCGTAATGCCCCCAGCGCTAGTATATCGCTCATGGCAAGAATACCTGTCGGTCTGGGATGACGCTGTAATAAGGCGATCGCCGCAGCAAAAGCCCCCTCTACACCGTTGCTATTGGGAGACTCTTCGATTGGTACTAGAGTAGGGTCGAGACCTGCCGATCGGATGGCATCAGCATAGCCCCACCAGCGGTGCAGTGCGTTGCGAAAAATGGCGCTTTTGATGCGTTTGGCATCGACTGGACCTGAATAGGAGTCGTTATGAAAATCCATCGCAATGATGCCTAAGTGCCTGCGGTTGAGACTGAGTAAATGTAATGCTGCGGTACGAGCAGCTTGGCGGTCGTCAATGCCAATGAAGGGTATACCTTTTAGTTCGGGCTGATCGACTGCTACCACTGGCAGCTTTCGTTCTAAAACTCGCACGACTGCCTCACTCTCATCGGGAATACAGTAGAGAATGAAGCCATCTACTGCTGCTTGTTGAATTGTCTGTTGAGCAACATCGGAATCTAAAGCTGGCACAATCAATAAACTAGCTTTCGCCCTTTCGCATACTTTCGATACTCCCTGTAAGAAAGCGATAGATACCGGATCGTTAAAAGCATAGGGCAGTGCTTCGGAAAATATCAAACCGATTGCACCTGTTTGTCCCGTCCGTAGCATTCGTCCCATTGGATTCGGACCCCCATAACCCATCTCCTTCGCCACCGCCAGTACCTTCTGTTGAACCTCTGGGGAAAGTTGATCGGGTCGATTGAACGCATTTGATACGGTTGTACGAGATACCCCCGCTGCCCTAGCAACATCCAGTAGCGTGATGGATTTTCTAGCTTTGCGCTGCTTCATGCCTTGAATATCTATCTTTCTCCAATTTTCTCTACAAATGCGATTTTAGGGAACTTGATCGATTCAGAAAAAATGTTTAGCATAGGTTAGTAACTGAATCGATTCAGAAAAAATCAATCGTAACAAAGTGTGAGGAAGATTATGATGAGAACTTACAAACAATGGCGCAACTACAGAGAGCAGGAACTAATCGAAAGACATCAGCCAGCGAGAGAGTTACTAGAAGTCGAAATCCTGTCTTTCTTTCAACAAATTTGGGATTCCTGGCAAAATTGGTGGTGTGTTAGTAACGAGCCACAGATTAGCGAGATAACAGACTCTACCGGACGGACGCGATGGAAGATCTACGAACCAGTTAGCGATCGCACCTTTCAACTAGAATCTCAACAGGAAGTACTAGCTTGGCTGGAACAGCGTCACAAATAATTAGTGAGTTGTGAGTCGTGAGTCGCGAGCAGAGGAGCAGAGTCAACAGAGGAGCAGAGGAGATTCAACGACTTCTAACTTCTATCTCCTCTGTTTTGACTTTTGACTTTTGACTTTCGATCGGGGTGGGGTTCTATGGGAACCGAAATACTTTTCACTGCGGTAACGCAGCCAAACTCTCAGAACTTGGGGAACTTGGTCTTTTTGTTCTGGTGTAAGAGTATTGTAAAGTGCTAAAGCGCGATCGCGTTCGCCCCGACAAGCAGCATTGTTATGAGCATCCCAGTAGCTTCTAGCAACGCGAATTCGACGACAAACCTCTTTGATTAGAGCTGCTTCTGATAAAGGTTTTTCCTTGTTGTCCATCATCATTAGTCATTGGTCATTTGTGACTTACCGCACACCACGCACTACTCACCACTTACTACTCACTTAGATTGCGCTAGCTGATTTGCTTTACGGGCAAGTTCTACATCTTTGGCTGTAATTCCGCCAGCATCGTGAGTGGTTAGATCGATCGTAACGCGACTGTAAACGTTAAACCATTCTGGATGATGCCCCATCGACTCAGCAACTAGAGCCAGACTTGACATAAAGCCAAAGGCTTCCACAAAAGACTTGAACTGATATTGACGGTGGAGTTTTCCTGCTTCCATACTCCAGCCGCTCAATTCTCCCAAAGCTTTTTTTAATTCTGCTTCAGACAGTTGAGAATTACTCATAGCATACTCCTGAATTGCTGGTTGTGCGGCAGAAATGGGATTTCCAAAGCTAGATTGACTTGTTAGAGCGATCGCTGTCAATAACCATCCTAGACAAAAGAGCGCAATTGCCAAGTGCGATAGATGTTGCGGCAACCATCTAAAGAGGTATTTTTTGAAATTCATTAGGAAAAAGAAGATGGGCGAGCGTATTGCTATCGATCGGAAATTATGTCATAAAGATTTTTTATCTCGCGAATTACTTAAAATTATTCTGCGATCGCCTCGCCATCAGTGCAGCCTATTTTTTTGCCTGATGTAATATAATCCGATTGCCTTCAGGATCGTAAGCGTAAATTTCTCTGCCGTGGGAAGCCGTAGCAATTTGCCCTGATGGTGGATAGCCGATTTTAGTTATATGGGCGATCGCTGTTTCTAGATCTTTTACTTCTAGACACAAACTCATGCCACTGTAAGTTGAGTTAGCAAATTCTTCTTGGTTTGATGCTTTAGGTTTAAATATGCCCAAACGCAAGCCAGATAACTGAAATTCTGCATAAACACGAGGAATTTGATTTATGGGAGCTTGTTCTAGAAACTGCTGATAGAAATTTACTATTAATTCAAAATTATGAGCTGCTAGCGTAACTAATGATTCCGTGTAATTTAACCCCATATTTGTCCATCTAGCAATGCTAGATTATTGGCGAACAGCAGACACTTTTTAGTTTGGTGGGCATTGCCCACCCTACTTGAATTTTACTGTTTCCTGCTTCCGCTTCCTTTAATTACTATTTGCTGTTGCTGGTACGTGTAGAACATCCCTTGCAGAATTGCCTAAAGTGCGAACATTGGCTGCAAATTCTAATAAGATTCCATCGGGATCGAAGAAATAAAATGAAGATATAAACGTGTTTTCATCTATTTCGGGAACAAAGCCAGAAGGAACATCCGCATGATGTAATACAGGTGTAACTGGGACACCTTTAGCAGCTAATTTTTCTCGATACTCTTCTAGTTTTTCTAGAGGCACGTTGAAAGCAAGATGATTCATAGAAGCGTGTGCGGTTGTGAAATTGCCATTTTGTAATCCTTCAGGATTAACTGATGCAATTCCAGGCGCGGCGGCTGGTGCTTGGGGAAACCAGAAAAACGCGATCGCATCGCCGTTACCAACATCAAAAAAGAAATGCTGTCCGCCATCAGGGAGGGCAATTGTTTTAATCAGTTTTAGTCCTAAAGTATTGGTATAGAAATCTACCGTACGCGCCATATCTTTGCATACTAATGCAATATGGTTGATACCCTGCAATTGAAAATCTTTCATGCTAATTACCTTTGATAGAGATAGGGGATAGCAGATCGTAATTGGTACAAAAAGCGATCGCTACCCTGGCGATCGCATATTTATCGTACTAACCTTGTTGTCTAAACTTATTCCTCTAGATAACTAGAGCTATCCCAGAAAATTTGTTCCAAAATAAACTTAATTGCTTCTAAATAGAGAGCATTGTGATAAGACTCTTCATATTTCTCAAACAACTCTTTAATAGTAAATACTCGTCGTTTAGCTGGCTGAGCTTGTTGAGACAGATGACTGCGAGACGCTACAGTTTTTACCTGCTGTTTGACTAAAGCAACTTGAATAGGCGATTGCCCTTCTGCTTGTTGAAGCGCTCTTTGTCTTCCTAGCTTCACTCTCTTGCTATTGTTTCTAGGAGAAAATAGCAAATATCCAGCTACGAAGTTAGTAGAAAGCAGTTGAGAGCGTTTGAATTTCATGATGTGTTCCAATTATGCTTCGCTTCAAGTAGGAGTATCCAGTCTGGCAAGATGGAAGCTAGCTGAGGCAGTCTCGATCTCTCGCTTTAGCTCTGAAAAGAAGATTCTGCCTTGCTCAAATCGGGCATAGTTTGACATTAGGACATTAATGTGAATAATTTGTGAACGGTTCCCTCTGCTTTCTTCCCCCGACTCCCGACTCCCGCCTCCCGCCTCTCCTCACTCATCCCATTGCAAAATAGAGCAAATTTGCGCTACCAATTCTTGGGCTTTGAAAGGCTTGGCGATCGTACCTGCTACGCCTAAGTCAAGTAATTGCTGTTGTTCGCTGGTTCTGACTTTGGCAGTGAGAAAAATTGTAGGAATGTGGCAAGTGGTAGTATTTGCCTGTAGTTGCTGAAATGTCGCGGGTCCATCTAAGTCTGGCATCATCACATCTAGCAGAATCGCGTCGGGTTGCTGAGTTTGAGCTATGTCTATGCCTTCACTACCAGAAGCTGCTGACAAAACTTCCCACCCCGCTACCGCTTCGAGACTGAATTGGATAATTTCTCTGACACCATCTTCATCGTCAATAACTAGTACGCGCTTAGTCGTCATGTCGCTACACTTCAAATAGTTATAAGGCGATTATGACTGCGATCGCAAATATAGTGAGTAGTGAGTAGTACTTCAATACTTACGACTTCTCCCTTGTCCCCTATGAACGCCCCCCAACCACAATGGATCTCTCCAAACGCACAGCCCCCAGAGTGGTTCGTGCAAGCAGTTAGGGAATACGCTCCTAACGCACGAGAATTTGCGGCACAACTGTTATGGCAACGAGGAATTCAAGCGCAAGAAGAACTACCTGGATATCTCAATCCTCGCTGCTACGAATCTGCTAGCCCCTTTGAATTTGGGCGAGAAATGCAATTAGCCGTAGAAAGATTGCAACTTGCCCGCGATCGCCGAGAAAAAGTGGCGATTTGGGGTGATTTTGATGCTGACGGTATTACTTCCACAGCGGTTTTATGGGATGGATTGGGACAATTTTTTTGTCAATATACCCAACTTTCCTATTACATTCCTAACCGACTTACCGAGTCGCACGGACTGAACTGCCCTGGAATCGATCTGCTTGCCCGCGATAACTGTAAGTTAATCGTCACTTGCGATACTGGTAGCACGAATATTACAGAAATTCTCTACGCTCGCTCTTTGGGCATTGATGTTATCGTCACCGATCACCACACATTACCCGCAGAACGTCCCCCGGTTGTAGCAATAATTAATCCACGTTATCTACCTTCAGATCGTCAATTATTTCATCTATCTGGGGTAGCGGTTGCCTACAAACTTGTTGAAGCTTTGTATCAGTTTTTGCCAGATGTCCCGCAACAACCATTAGAAGATTTACTCGATCTCGTTGCCATTGGTTTAATTTCCGATTTAGTGCAACTGAGTGGAGATTGCCGTTATTTAGCTCAGCTGGGCATCGAACGGATGCAACAGGATTACAAACAACCAGCCCCACAGCGACGGCGACCGGGAGTAGGGCGATTATTAGAACTATGTCAAAAAAGTGGCGATCGCCCCACAGATATCTCTTTCGGTTTGGGTCCTCGTATCAACGCTGTGAGTCGAATTCAAGGTGATGCTAGCTTTTGCGTTCAATTGCTTACCAGTGGCGATCGCAATTTAGTCGATCGCCTCGCCCAAGAAACCGAATTGGCAAACACTCGCCGCAAGTCTTTGCAAAAAGAAGTTTCTCAGCAAGTTGCCCAAAAACTCAAATCAGAAATCGATCTCTCCACCACCAGCGTTATCGTTCTCGTAGACTCCCAGTGGTCGCCTGGAGTTTTAGGACTTGTAGCCGGACAAATTGCTCAGGAGACGGGTCGTCCTACGATTCTGTTAAGTACGGAGTCGGGAGTCGGGAGTCAGGAGTCGGGAGTCGATGAAGAGAGAAGGGGAGCAGAGGAAGCAATTCTAGCCACTAGTCACGAGCCACTAGCCACTCTCCTAACTCCCGATTCACTCCTGACTCCCACACTTGCTCGCGGTTCGGCTCGGTCTGTCGGTAATATCGATTTGTATCAATTAGTGAAAGATCAAGCGCATTTACTGCACAGGTTTGGCGGACATCCTTTTGCGGCTGGATTGAGCATACCTGTTGAGAACATACCGCTATTTACCGCAGCGATTAACCAAAAACTCCGACAGCAGGGAAGCGCGATCGCCGCGCCGTCCGTACAAGCAGATCTGGTAGTGACGGTAGCCGATTTAGGTAAAGAATTATTTTTAGAACTGAAACTGCTCGAACCTTGCGGTATGGGAAATCCCGTGCCAAAACTGCTGATCCAAAATTGCTGGTTTGAAAATGCTTGGCATCGCAATCAACAAGATTGGCGGGGAAACAAGGTGCAGTACATCAAAACAGATTTCAATTTACGGGATGACTCGACTAAAAATAGTTTTCCTGGCGTGTGGTGGGGACACTACAAAGACGAGATCCCGACTGGACGCTGTGACTGTATTGTAGAACTCGACTACAACTCATTTAAAAATAAACAACGTTACGAAGTCCGCCTCATTGCCGTCCGTACTTCCGACTCTTTATCCCTCACTCCTCACTCCTCGTCCGCTCCTCAAATTCTCGACTGTCGTGGTGTGGCGATCGCTACAGCTGACGATACATTTACAGACGATCCATCCTCCCTCGTCGTGCGTACCTGTCCCACTTGTTGGGACGAGTTACGTGTCTGGATGCGGCGATCGCAATTTGAAAATAAGCCTTTAGTCTTAGCATGGACTGCACCCCAACCAGTCTCACCACAGCAAGTCTGGCAACAGCTAGCAGGAATTGCTAAATATCTCTGCCGTACGGGACAAACGGTGACTCGCGTGCAACTCAGTCAAAAACTTGGAGTTAGCGATCGTCTTTTAGGGCTAGGATTCACTGCCCTTTCATACTTGGGTTTTTATGTTAGTTTTCAAGACCGCTATTTTCAGATTTCTCAAGAAATCCCGTGGCACGTTGTGGCATCTACAAATCTTCACGCTACCGATGCAGCTTGCTTACAAGCGATAGACAAATTTGCCCAAGCCGTCAGAGAAGAACAATTTCAACGCCAGTATTTTTCTACAGTTCCTCTCTCTACTATTCAAGCTCATGTCGCTCAATTAGGAGTCAAAGGTGAGGAGACAAGGGAGAAATTGTAAATTGTCGGTCGTAAATCGGAGTTATTCGTCAATAACTACCGATAACTAATAACAGCTAACTCATAACCAAATAACCAATGATTGATTTAATAATTCTGCAAAAAAGTTTACTAAAATACATTAAGCGATCGGCAAAATGAAAGACGCATAATTGGTCAACAGTTGCTTGTCTTACAAATAACAGTGCAAATCTAGACAAAATCTAAACTTTATATTTCTTCGGACAATAGATAAACTGTCACAGAGTGTTTGTGGCGAACCTAATCTGTTTGAGTATGTTGGGAATAATGGCTTCAAGAGAGATATAAAAGAGCGATCGCGATGGCGATTTCGCTGCCATCACACGCTATCTGGGTGTATATTCAAGAGAAAGTTTCTGCTCTATCTCAACCCATTGGGTAATGAGCAATATAGCTTTCGATTTGCTAACCTCTGCTTGCTAACCTCATGCAATATATTAAACGCTTCTCCTCCCTACAACTTGCTCTGTTTGGTGGAGCGATCGCCACTACAACGTTTCTGGCGCTATCTCCCTGGTGTGGTTCTGTCCGTGCCGCACTGATGCAAAATAGCCCTAAAGCTTTAGTTGACGAAGTTTGGCAACTCGTTGCTAGAGAATATGTGGATGGCACGTTCAACAAAACAGACTGGCAAGCGACGAGACAAGACTTATTAAGTAGAGAATATACTAACCGCGAACAAGCTTACGCTGCTGTCCGAGTCGCATTAGCTAAGCTGGACGATCCCTACACCCGTTTTCTCGATCCCAAGCAATACGAGGCTTTGACTAGCCAGACTTCAGGAGAAGTGACTGGAGTGGGGATTCGGATGGAATTAAATAAACAAACTAAGCATTTAACTGTAGTTGAGACTATTCAAAATTCCCCCGCAGTCAAAGCGGGAGTTAAAGCCGGAGATAAAATAGTAGCCATTGATGGTAAGCCAACTCAAAAAATGGACGTGCAAGCTGCCTCAAGTTTAATTCGGGGCAAAGCAGGTACGCCTGTCACTTTGAAAATCGAACGACAAGGCAAAAGTGCCTTCGATATCAAGCTAACGCGGGCAAAAATTGAACTGCCTACAGTTACCTATACGCTAAAGCGGGAGGGTAATAAGCGAGTTGGTTATATTAGCTTGCGGGAATTCAGCGCCCATGCTTCAGAGCAAATGCAAAAAGCAATTCAAGACCTCAATCGTCAGCAGGTAAATGCTTACGTCCTAGATTTGCGCGATAATCCAGGTGGCTTACTGCAAGCAGGGGTAGAAATTTCGCGCATGTGGCTGAATAAAGGCTCGATTGTGAAAACAGTAGACCGACAGGGAGCTAGTCAAGACATACCAGCCAATCAAACCGCACTGACTCAACGTCCTCTGGTTGTATTAGTCAATGGCAATTCTGCAAGTGCGAGTGAAATCTTGGCAGGAGCATTGCAAGATCACCAGCGCGCTGTCGTAGTTGGTAGCCAAACTTTTGGTAAGGCGTTAGTCCAGTCGGTGCATTCTCTATCGGACGGTTCGGGACTAGCGGTGACAGTTGCCCATTACTACACGCCTAAAGGAACAGATATCAGTCATAAGGGCATTACACCTGATATTAAGATCGACTTGAGCGAGGCTCAAAAACGTCAGTTAGCTGCCAATCCTTCTTCGATTGGGACGAGGCAAGATCCGCAATACGCACGGGCAATTTCTGTGATTACCAACAACAGTTTCGCCCAATTTAAAAAACCGCTGAAAAAACCGCAAATCTCAAAACGAGTCGTAGAGCGGAACCAGGTAGAACGGAACCAGTTATAAACAATTTTCATTCACATTCGCGAGCAGGGGCATACATTTGTATGCCTCTGTTGCTTTTTAGATCTGCTAATTTAATCAGAATCGTCACAAATGACTAACAACCAATGACAAAAAGCCCCTTAGTCGTTGATTCTTTTCAGTCAGAGACAATTTTTCCCGTGCTTCCAGTCGCACCGATTCTTTCCAGTGCGAATCGCAATTGGGATGGCATTCACGTCGGATATTACCGTCAGCCTGCTTGGGAAACTCCTGAAGCCACTTTTTTACAACATACGATTGTGATTTATACAGGACAACCTGTAAATATAGAATTACAAGCAGAAGGACGCTGGCAGCAAAAAACTTATACCAGAGGTGCGGTTGGAATTTATCCAGCATTTGTACCACACATAGTTAATTGGAATGGTGAAATTGAATTTATTGAAATCGATCTCGATCCGCAAACATTAAATCGCTTTGTAGATGAATCGATAGATAGCAATCGCTACAAAATTATTCCGCAATCTGCCATTAGCGATCCGCTAATTTATAGCATTGGTATAGCACTGAAAGCAGAATTAGAATCAGATGGTTGGGGAGATCGTCTTTATGCTGAGTCAGCAGCCACAATGCTAGCCGCTCATATTGTTCGGCATTATTCTACCCAAAGCTCAACCTTAAAAACAGTTTCTGGAGGCTTGTCTAGAGGCAAGTTGAGACAGGTAGTTGATTATATGAATAATCATTTAGAAGAAAACCTAAGCTTAGTTGAATTATCAGCGCTAGTACAAATTAGTTCTCATCATTTCGCTAGATTATTTAAGCAGTCCACAGGTTTTTCCCCGCATCAATACTTGCTTAACAGTCGCATTCAAACAGCAAAAAAATTACTTATTCTAAGAAAAGATATCACTATTGCAGAAATTGCTTTACAAGTTGGCTTTCACGACCAAAGCCGTTTTACTAATGTATTTCGCAAATATACAGGTATAACACCTAAGAAATATCGCGATAATTTGTCAAGATAGCAAGATTTGACTATTTTTGAGAAGATTTGACAAGACGGCTGTTTGTCTGACTTGTAGAGTAAGTTTGTTGAAATTGTCACGCAAAGCCGCAAAGACAATAAGAGGGCTTTGCGCGACCGAAAAAGGATAGAGAATAAGGACAACTGACAAAATGAATAATCAGAAAAACCGGACTTTATTGCTTGCTCTACTAATTATTAATGCAATTTCTACTATTCTTCACTACACGGATAATTTGATAAACTATAATAAATATCCTCAACCTAATTGGATTACTCCGAATAGTATTTATCTTGCCTGGATTGGACTAACAATATTTGGAATAATCGGTTATTTGTTTTATGTCAAAGATAATTTTTGGCTAGCTTATTTTTGCCTAGTTATTTATTCAATAACTGGCATTTCCAGTCCAGGACATTACTTTTATTCAGTTCAACATGTATTTTCTGGAAAAATGCATTTATTAATTTGGACGGATGCGATCGCCGGTATCTCTCTACTAATTTTTATCCTGCGATCGGCTTTAATTTTGAAAGAATGGTACAAGGAACGAGGGGTAAACATTTAATTCAGAATGTCGGAATTCCGCCTTCTAAATTCCGCATTCAATATGCTTCTCCGCCAACAACCACATTGCGAATTCTCAAACTAGGACCGCCGCAACCAACGGGTAAACCATTTTGCCCGCCTTTACCGCAGCCGCCAGACTCATCCCAGTAGAAATCATCGCCGATCGCCTCAATATCTGCTAGGGTTTGAAATACATTTCCCGACAGCGTGACATCGCGCACGGGTTCGGCAATTTTGCCATTGCGGATTGCCCAAGCTTCCCCCGCACTAAAGGTAAACATTTCGCCATTGGTCATCCCTCCCAACCAGTTACGGGCGTAGACTCCTTCTTTGATATCGGTAAATAAGTCTGCCACTGGTGTCGTTCCCCGCTCGATCCAAGTATTTGTCATGCGGACGATGGGCGCATAGTGGTAACTAAGACAGCGGGCGTTTCCTGTGGGTGTTTCTCCCAACTTGCCAGCTGTTTCACGGGAATGAAGCCTACCGACCAAAACGCCATCTTGAATTAATTGCGTGGTTGTAGCTGGAGTTCCTTCGTCGTCGTAGAAGTAACTGCCGCGATGCCCTTGGGGTGCTGCACCGTCAAAAATTTGTAGTTCTTTAGGTCCAAATCTCCGCCCCATGCTCATAACTTCTAACAGATCGGGGTTTTCATACGCCATATCTGCTTCAGAAAGATGTCCGAAAGCTTCGTGGACGAATAAACCCGAAAGGATAGGATCGATGACGATAGTATAAGTATTGCCTTTAACTGAAGGCAGAGAGAGCGCTGCTACAGCCCTTTGAGCGGCACTTCGGACTTGGGCATCCAAACCAACTAAATCTTCATAAGCCTTGCGAGAACCAGTAGTTTCTCTACCTGTCTGGACTGTATCGCCATCGCGTGCAGTTGCAGCAAAGCGCATTTCCATATCCACCCAAGATTGATCGATCGCCGTTCCTTCAGAACTGGCAATGATGACTCGCTGGCAAATATCGCCGTAACGAACTGATGTGGTGGTAATTCGATCGCTAACGCTTTTGAGAATTTCGCCGTAGCGATCGCACAATTCCTTTTTTTGCGCTAAGGGAATCTGACGCGGATCGGTTCCCGTTAGGGGGACAAAGCAGGTGGCTTGCACTGGTACTACGTCTGCTAGCAAGGTTTCGCCATTACCCACGATTCGCGCTGCCGCGATCGCTTCTTCGATTCTAGAGTTGAGATCGGATAACTTATTAAAACTACTCAGTCCCCAACCGCCTTTGTAGCAAGCGCGAACTTGTCCGCCGAGAGAAATTCCTTCACTCAACGTTTCTACTTTATTGCCCCGCAACATAATATCTGTTCCCTGGGACTCTTCGAGGCGAATTAGCAAATAATCAACTTTGTGAGAGTACTTAGCGATCGCGTCAGCGAGCAAGTTTTTGGTATCGGCAAGCGCAGTAGGCATGGGTGAGAAAAGTCAAAAGTTAAAAGTGAAAGGTCAAAAATAGCTAATTTGTTCTGAGGAGCAGATTCTGATAATTGCAGAGTATACAAATTAAAGTAGAGCGAGTCAGCGGCAATAATTGCTCCTGACTTCAGGTCGTCACTATTCGATTGTAAGTGTTTCTACACTAGGGATGAAAGGAGCGTGCCAAAAGACTATATTCTAAATACCGAGATGTAGCTTAAATCATTGACCAGTTTGACAGCGACCAGTGACTCCTAACCAGTTATCAGTAACCAGCGACCAGTGACTAGTAGAAAGTGGTGTGTGGTGCGTGAATCTTTAATTCTCCTGAAGCTTCCCCTGCCCCTCTGCTTCCTTATCTCCCTTGTCTCTTCTCCGACTTCCGACTTCCAACTTCTTCCTTAGTGTGAGTGAGTCATGTTATTGAAATGGCAAAAGCAGCCAGGAACTAATTTATTCCTCGGTGGCGCGATCGCTTTTTTTATCTTGGGATTAGTTCTGGTCTTGCATCGGTATTATAGTTTCTATGCTACTTTCGACCAGGGCATATTCAATCAAGTTTTCTGGAATGGGATTCACGGTAGATTCTTCCAGAGTTCTCTTTCTTCCAGCCTATCCACAAACGTCGTCCATGCTGGAGACATCCCAGAGGTTTACTACCATCGTCTAGGACAGCATTTTACCCCCGCCTTACTGCTTTGGCTGCCGCTATATGCCCTTTTTTCCTCTCCGGCTACTTTGAGCGTATTACAGGTCACTCTAGTAACCGCTGCTGGCATTGTTTTATATTTCCTGGCTCGCCTGTATCTCGAACCACTATTAGCAGCGATGGTTAGCGTGAGTTTTTATGGCGCGATCGCTGTTGTCGGTCCAACTTTAACCAATTTCCACGACATTAGCCAGATCCCTTTATTCACATTTGGTATTCTGCTGGCGATGGAAAAGCGGAAGTGGTGGGTCTTTTGGTTATTAGCTGTGCTGCTTTTAGCTGTGAGGGAAGATAGCGGCATCGGCTTATTTGGGGTAGGGGTCTACATGGTTTTAAGCCGACGCTTTCCCCGTGCTGGTTTGGCGACTTGCATTCTTAGTTTTGGCTATATGCTCGCTCTGACTAATCTAATCATGCCGCTATTTTCAGAAGATATTTCCAAGCGGTTCATGATGGAGCGGTTCGGGCAATATGCCACTGGGGAAGATGCTTCTACGATTGAGATTATTTGGGGGATTGTCAGCAATCCTTGGCGTTTGCTCGTAGAGTTAATTACTCCTTTCCCTGGGACATTTTTGTATTTACTAGGGCAATGGTTGCCTTTAGCTTTCGTGCCCGCACTTTCTGGTACGGCTTGGGCGATCGCGGGTTTTCCGTTACTGAAACTGTTTTTAGGTCAAGGTGAATCCGTTCTAGCAATTACGATTCGCTATGCCATGAGCGTCGTTCCAGGATTATTCTACGGGGCGATTTTGTGGTGGTCCGTGCATCCCAAAGTCTTTAAGCCCAAATTTCAGCGCTTCTGGATTGGGTGTATTTGCCTTTCTCTAGTAATTACAATTGCCTACAACCCCAATCGGACGCTTTACTTTTTAATTCCCGATTCGATTCAACCTTGGGTGCATATTTCCCTACCGCGTCAATGGCAACACGTCAGCCAAATGCGACCGCTACTGGCACAAATTCCCCCGCAAGCGAGTGTATCGGCAACGACATATATCGTTCCTCACCTTTCCAGCCGTCGCGAGATCCTGCGTCTACCAGGATTGCAATTGCGTAACGATGCTAGGGAACTTATTCAGGTAGAGTATATAATTGCCGACCTCTGGCAACTTCAACAATATCAAGTTGCGTTCGCAGGCGATCGCCAGCAGTTACAAGACAATGTAAAACTAATCGATCGAGTTTTTAATACTGGTGAATATGGCATCATCGGCTTTCAAGATGGAGTTATTTTGTTGCAAAAAGGTGTCACCTCGCTTCCCGAAGCCACATCTGCTTGGTTGGCTTTTCGGCAAAATTTGTCAACAAAGTGAGTAGTGATGTGTAGAAAACTAGAGTTTTGGGAGAGCAAGTCCAAGCGGCAGAGCCGCAATGAGTTGAGCTGTAGTGGTGAGCGTAGAAAAAATTGAGAAATTAAGAGGAAGGCACATTAACGATTGACTTTTCACTGTTCGCTACTCACTACTCACTACTCACTCTAAAAGTTAAATTTTGTAAAGAATTGGGTGATAATACTCATTCAATTTCCAATCCTATACATTTAGATAGATGTAAGTAGGCAGCAAGCAAGTCGCTAGGGATTGGGGTCGATGAAAATACTCGTATTTAGCTGGGAATTTCCGCCGCGCATTGTGGGAGGCATTGCTCGTCATGTCGGGGAACTATACCCCGAACTAGTCAAACTAGGACATGAAGTCCACATGGTAACGGTGGAATTCGGTCATGCACCAATGTACGAGCTTTTTGAGGGAATCCACGTACATCGGATTCCGGTTGCCTGGGGACATGACTTTTTCCATTGGGTGGCGAACATGAATGAAAGCATGGGTAGCCACGGCGCAAAGTTGCTTTTAGAAGAAGGACCATTCGATCTGATCCACGCCCATGACTGGTTGGTAGGAGATGCGGCGATCGCCCTCAAGCATAATTTTAAAATACCTCTGATTGCTACAATTCACGCTACCGAACACGGTCGTTACAACGGTATCTATACCGAAGAACAGCACTACATCGACGGTAAAGAGCGATTGCTCGCTTATAATGCTTGGCGAATTATTGTCTGTACCGACTACATGCGGCGCGAGGTAGAACGGGCGCTAGCGAGTCCTTGGGACAAAATTGACGTAATTTACAACGGTATCCGTCCTGAAAAGAAGCGCAGACGGCAAGATTTTGATTATTGGCACTTCCGCCGTCAATATGCTGACGATAACGAGCGGATAGTTTATTACGTCGGTCGTATGACTTACGAAAAAGGCGTGTCCGTGATGCTGAATGCAGCTCCCAAAGTGCTGTGGGAGATGGGAGGTAACGCTAAATTCGTACTCGTTGGTGGTGGTAATACCGAAGCTTTGAAGCGTCAAGCCTGGGATCTAGGCATTTGGCACAAGTGCTATTTCACGGGCTTTATGTACGATGACTTTCTCGATAAATTTCAAGCAGTGGCTGATTGTGCCGTGTTTCCCAGCCTATACGAACCGTTTGGTATTGTTGCTCTAGAAAGCTTCGCCGCCCGCGTACCTGTTGTTGTTTCCGATACAGGCGGATTTCCAGAAGTCGTGCAGCATACCAAGACTGGAGTTGTTACCTGGACAAATAACTCTGACTCTCTTGCATGGGGAATATTAGAAGTCTTAAAAAATCCTGGCTATCGGCAATGGCTAGTTGACAATGCTTATGAGGATTTAGATCGCCGCTTTAATTGGAGTAAGTTAGCTCTACAAACGCAAGCTGTTTATCAAAGAGTCGTGCAAGAGCGATCGCAAATTTCGTGGTGAAATATAGAGACGTTACGTGTAACGTCTCTAATAATTTAGACATAATAAAAACCAGCCGTATACAGGCTGGTCGTCCCCCAAGGAATTCTGTATCAAATATGTAGCCAATCGTTAATTGTTGCTTAGCAAGCGCCTACTTTAGCAAAAATTACGTACACAGTCTTAGCAATAATGAACAAGTCGTAGAAGGGATGCCACATTTTTTGGTAGCGCAGGTCAAGATTGACAATCTCTTCAAAATCTTTAATGCTGGAGCGTCCGCTGACTTGCCACTCTCCTGTCAAACCTGGCTTCACATTCAATCTTTGCCAGTGGCGATCGTTGTACTGAGCAACTTCGTCAGCAGTTGGCGGACGAGTACCCACTAAACTCATATCTCCAACTAATACGCTCCAAAATTGGGGTAGTTCGTCTAAGCTGGTGCTTCTCAAAAAACGACCCACTTTTGTAATCCTTGGATCTTGCGTGTTCTTGAAAATTAGCCCCGAAGCTTCATTTTTCACTTGAGACTTCAGTGCGTCTGCGTTGGGAACCATCGAACGGAATTTCCACATGCGGAATGTTCGTCCTTGCAGTCCGTAGCGCTCTTGACCGTAGAAAATTGGTCCTGGGCTGTCTAACTTGATGGCGATCGCTAGAGGTACGAAGATAATTGCCAAGATCAGCAGTCCGACTAGACTGCCAACGATGTCCAAACATCTCTTGAAAGCCGATCTGGCTGATGGATGAACTGCATCTAATGTCTGCGGAGACTTAAGTTCGACAGTCTTGATGGCGGTGGGGAACGGTGCTTGGTACATTGTCACGACTAAAATCTGGATCGGATAGATCGTAGTATTGCTGAAGTAGATTTACCGAAGTAGATTTACTGAACTTGTATCCCGAATATAATCTCTCTCTTGGCTAGAATGACAGTACTTTAACTTACATTTTGTCGAATCTTTATCAAGAACCTGCTTCCACTTGCAATTTGTAAAGATAATGTAAAGTTGACTGCGCCAAAGATCTGACCTGAGAAATAGAGCTGTCTGGCAGTCAATTTCTCTTGAGATTGCTTACTTTAGCTTCATCTAAACTTCATGGTTTCCTCACATTTCCATAGATGAATATACCTAACTGGGTCACTCTCTCTCGGCTCCTAGTCTTGCCATTGCTGCTTTATCTTTTACCAATACCAACAGCAACTGTACGTTGGTTCTGCTTAGCATTATTTTTGGTTGCAGCTTTGACGGATTGGCTAGACGGTTATTTAGCACGGAAACTGAATGCTATCACTGAACTTGGCAAATTTCTCGATCCTTTAGTAGATAAGTTGCTGGTACTGGCTCCACTGTTATCGCTGATTCAGCTGGGACAACTTCCTGCTTGGGGAGTATTTTTGATTTTGGCGCGAGAATTAAGTATAGCGGGCTGGCGCGTTTCTCCCAGCTTGACAGGCACAAATACGATCGCGGGGGCAAACATTTGGGGCAAACTCAAAACTGTCACTCAAATTACAGCGATCGCCTTATTAATTGCTCCCTTACCTCCAACTTGGCACGATCCTGCATTAGGAGTTTTTTGGCTTTCTGTCGCTTTGACCTTGATTTCGGGATTGATTTATATAATTCCTACTGGGGAGTCGGGAGTCGGGAAGCGGGTGGAGGGCTAGGTTTCCTCGCTGTTCGCACCGCGTAGTCGGGAGTCGTCGTAGAGGCGGGTTTAGCAAAAGACTCACAGCAAAAGGCAGTCGCTCTGCGCTCCAACTGGGGAGTCGGGAGTCAGAAAATTATAAAAACGCGATTTCTCGCGTTTCTACAGAGTTACTTTAAAATCTGTTCGTCTACGGAAAAATCTACCTCAGCTTTGTCTCGCCCAGTAGCTAAATAGTCATTTTGGAAAGAGTTTTTTAAGCCAGAAATGAGGTCGTATTTTGGCTGCCAGTTTAGCTCTGTAATAGCTTTATTGACGCTGGCGAAAAAATGCTGTGCTCGCAGAGGAAAGGCTTTGCGCTTGCCAAAATCGAATTTTTTCGGTTCGTAATGTACGATCTCTAGCTTTTCCGGCGATTTTCCAGCAGCTATGGCGCACGCACGAGCTAAACCATCAAAAGTAACGTAGCGGTCGCCAGAGACGTTGTAGACTTGCCCTATGGCTCTCTCGTTACCCAATACCCGAGCCATTGCTTCAGCTAGATCTGCAACGTGACCCATTTGGGTGATGTGCAGTCCATTAGCAGGAATGGGAATAGGGCGATCGCGAACTATGCGCTCGAAAAACCAGCTTTCCAAATCGTTGTAATTGCCAGCTCCGTAGATATACGTAGGGCGAATTGCCGTGAAGGGCAAACCCAACTGAGCCAAGTAAGCCTCTGTTTCGTACTTTCCTCGGTGGCGGCTCATAGGATCGACCGGATCGCCTTCTCTGTGAGGCATTTGGTCAGAGCGGAGGTACACGCCAGCCGAACTCATGTAGACAAAGTGCTGCACTCGGTCGTGAAAGATCTCAGCTAGCGGTTGAGTATCGCTTAGTTCCCTGCCGTTGTTGTCGTAAATGGCATCGAAATGTTCTTGAGATAGCTTTGCCTTTAACTGTTCTGAAGACGTGCGATCGCCGTGAATCTGTGCTACTCCTTCAATTGGAACAGGACGATTACCGCGATTGAACAACACTACTTCATGACCCTGCGCTACTAGGACTTTGGTTAGGTAAACACCAATAAAGCGCGTACCACCCATCATCAAAATTCGCATAATTACCCAATCCCAATTCGTCTACTCTCAGTTTAGGGGGGCGTGGTGCGTGGTGCGTGGTGTGTGGTGTGTGACAAGAATTTAATTCTTCTGTCTCCTGACTCCTGACTCCTGATATAGGCTATAAATTCTCTTAGAATCCAAATTTCAGCAAAGTGTGACCTTGAAATATGCCCTTGTCCATGAGTGGTTAACGCCTCAAGCTACTGGCGGTTCGGAACTAGTAGTGCGAGAAATTCTCAGGTGCGTCAATGCCGATCTCTATGCTCTGATTGACTTTGAATCTACTAATTCCCAAAGTTATTTGTTCGGACGCAAAATCGGTACGACATTTTTGCAGCACTTACCGTTCTCGCGCTATGGCGTACAGAAATATCTCCCTTTGTTACCGCTGGCAATCGAGCAATTAGATTTGCGTGCCTACGATGCGATCGTTTCCTCGTCTCATACCGTTGCTAAAGCTGTTCTTGCCAGTCCGCAGCAACTTCATGTTTGCTACTGTCACAGTCCGATGCGCTTTGCCTGGGATTTGACGTTCGATTACCTGCGCTCTAGTCGGATGGGTCGCGGTCTACCTGGAATTGCCACTAGGTATTTACTCCATTGTCTGCGCCAGTGGGATGCGATCGCCGCTAACAGGGTCGATTATTTTATCGCTAACTCTCACCATACGGCACGACGTATTTGGCGCTGTTACCGTCGTCCGGCTACGGTAATTTATCCGCCTGTAGATATCGATCGCTTCCCTGTGGTAAAAGCTAAACAAGATTTTTACCTCACGGTCTCGCGATTGGTCAGTTACAAGCAAGTCTCAACTATCGTCCGGGCATTCAATCAACTCAAAAAACCTTTGATCGTAATCGGTACGGGTCCGGAATTACCAGAGATTCGCAAACTAGCGCAGTCACACGTTCAAATTCTAGGAGCGCAGCCCAATGATGTGGTAGAGAAATATATGGCTCAGGCAAAAGCGTTTGTTTATGCAGCGTTAGAGGATTTTGGTATCGCGATCGTCGAGGCGCAAGCTTGCGGCACGCCAGTTATTGCCTTGGGTGCAGGGGGAGCATTGGAAACAGTGCGAGACTTACACCGCTATCCCGATAGCGCGACGGGAATATTTTTTTTGGAGCAAACTGTAGACGCATTGGTAGCAGCTGTGGAAAAATTTGAAGCCAACTGGGTAGCGTTCGATTCCGATCGCATTCGCACCCAGGCAACTCAATTTACCCCTAAAATCTTTGAAGAGCAGTTTTTAGCTTTTCTAGAACGCTCGTGTCAGGAGTTCTTCGTCCCTAGTTCTTAAGCAGTTGATTTTTAGCTGGTTTTACAGCCTCTAAAATTAAATATGCCTCAGAATGGTGCTTCTGGCTTTAAGATCGGGACTATGTGTGGTGTGGATGGTTTAGGAGTATGATGACAGCCCAAAGCTCACTCCTCTTTGGCAAGCGGTTACAGGCTTTTGTCAAACGCGGGCAAGAGCCGTTTAGAACCAGAGCTAAACCGAAGGGTTTATTGCTCGCTCGACTCAATAAAGAGTTTGCCAAAAGATTGTTCGATGTTTTATTTTCGCTTTCCGTTCTAATTTTATTTGCACCAGTTTATCTGGTGTTATGCTTCTCGATTGCCTTGAGTTCCCCTGGACCGATCTTTTACGTTCAGGAACGAGTAGGCAGAAATCACAAGCCTTTTTATTGTATTAAATTCCGTACGATGGTAGCCAATGCTGATGAGATTTTGTCAGAATTGATTGCCTCGTCGCCAGGATTGCGCCAGGAATTTGAGGATAATTTCAAGTTAAAACAAGACCCGCGCGTTACCAAAATCGGTCATTTTTTGCGCTTGACTAGCTTAGATGAATTCCCTCAATTTTGGAATGTACTGATGGGTGATATGAGTGTCGTCGGTCCTCGACCTTTGGTAGCAGAAGAGCTACCGCGATATGGTCGTCATATTGACAAGGTCTTAACCATCAAACCAGGAATTACTGGTTTGTGGCAAGTGTCGGGCAGAAATGACATTCCCTACAATCGTAGAGTGCAAATAGACGTTCACTATGCCAGCTCTTACAGCATGTGGCTAGATGTGTGGGTCATTTTAAAGACGGTATTTGTGGTCATCGTACCGAAAAATAACGGTGCTTACTAAACGTCTCCGTCAGCATTTGAGATTTGTTATGGTTTGTTGAAATTTACCAGTTTCTCGTTCGGGGGCATCAGTTGCCCCTTTTTTGTATGAAAAAATACCTTGTCATTTCGAGCTATTGTCCTGTAGTTTCTCCGAGCGGTAGAGTGCTGCTCCGAAAAGTGCCAAAAGTGCGAAGCGTGAAGTGCGAGCGTAGTTATCGCCCTCTTAATCCATGCAATCTTTGCAACTACTGAACAATTACTTAATAATCAAAAGCAAACTTTAAGTTAATTTATAATTCAGCTCGGCTTGCATCAACGTCAAAAATACGGCAACTGCAAGCCTAAGTGATCTCTCGGAGGGCAATTTTGCCATTATTTGCTTAAGTTGTAGCAGCATTTTTGCTCTATTGTTTTAGGGAAAAAGAAAAATATAGTATTAAGTATGACGCAAACAAAGAGAGCTTTAATTACTGGTATTACAGGTCAAGACGGTTCGTACCTCAGCGAGTTTCTGTTGGAACAAGGCTACGAGGTACATGGAATTATTCGCCGCACTTCAACATTTAACACAGACCGGATCGATCACATTTATGAAGATCCGCATAAAGAAGGAGTGCAGATGTTTCTGCATTATGGAGACTTGACCGATGGTACGACGCTGCGACGCATTTTAGAAGAAGTCAAACCTATAGAAATATATAATTTAGGTTCTCAATCCCACGTCCGCGTTAGCTTTGACTCCCCTGAATACACGGTGGACTCCGTAGGTATGGGAACGTTACGGCTATTAGAAGCAATTCGCGATTACCAGCACCGGACGGGTATTGAAGTGCGGTTCTACCAAGCTGGCTCTTCAGAAATGTATGGATTAGTACAGGAAATTCCCCAAAAAGAATCAACTCCTTTCTATCCTCGCAGTCCTTACGCCTGTGCTAAGGTTTACGCTCACTGGCAAACAATCAACTATCGCGAATCCTATGGGATGTTTGCCTGTAACGGTATTTTATTTAACCACGAAAGTCCGCGTCGGGGTGAAACCTTTGTAACGCGTAAGATTACTCGCGCTGTCGCCCGCATTGTAGCTGGCAAACAGAAGAAAATTTACATGGGTAACTTAGATGCCAAACGTGACTGGGGCTATGCCAAAGATTACGTACGAGCAATGTGGTTGATGTTACAGCAATCCTCTGCTGATGATTACGTGATTGCTACTGGTGAAACCCATTCCGTGCGCGAATTTCTCGAATTGGCTTTTGGTTACGTAAATTTGAATTGGCAAGACTACGTAGAATTTGACGATCGCTACCTCAGACCAGCAGAGGTAGAATTACTAATTGGAGATTCTACCAAAGCACGGCAAAAATTGGGTTGGACTCCCAGCGTGACATTCGAGCAGCTTGTTGCTTTAATGGTGGACGCAGATTTAAAAGCAATCGGTCTATCTGCCCCTAATGGAAATGGTGCTTCAGTCATTCATGACATCGCAACGATCCGTCAAGATATGGTCAGCTACTTGTCCTAGTTCTAAAATCTACCTACGAGGCTGAACTCATGACCGCCTTAGATTTAAATAACAAACGCATTCTCGTAACTGGCGGTGCTGGGTTCTTGGGTCGTCAGGTAATAGACCAACTGTGTCAAGTTGGTGCGGATAAAAATAAGATTACCGTAACGCGATCGCGCGATTGCGATTTACGAGTCCTAGAAAACTGTCAGCGTGCGGTTGACCAACAGGATATTATTATCCATCTGGCTGCCCATGTTGGCGGTATCGGACTGAATCAAGTTAAACCTGCCGAGCTATTTTACGATAACTTGATGATGGGGGCGCAACTGATTCACTCGGCGTATCAAGTAGGAGTGGAAAAGTTTGTCTGTGTCGGTACGATCTGTGCCTACCCCAAATTTACCCCAGTCCCATTTAAAGAAGACGACCTCTGGAATGGCTACCCAGAGGAAACCAACGCCCCCTATGGCGTTGCCAAAAAAGCATTGTTGGTACAACTCCAAGCTTATCGCCAACAGTACGGCTTCAACGGCATCTATCTCCTACCAGTCAACTTATACGGTCCTGAAGATAACTTCGATCCTAAAAGTTCCCACGTCATCCCGGCTTTGATCCGCAAGGTACACGAAGCCCAATTGCGGGGAGACAAGCAAATTCCTGTTTGGGGTGACGGTACTCCTACGCGCGAATTTCTTTACTCAGAAGATGCAGCGCGAGGAATTGTCATGGGAACTCAGTTTTATAACGACCCCGAACCTGTTAATTTGGGAACGGGTGAGGAAATTTCAATTCGCAATTTGATTCATTTAATTTGCGAATTAATGGAATATGATGGGGAAATTGTGTGGCAAACTGATAAACCAAACGGTCAACCCCGCCGCTGTTTAGATACTGAAAGGGCAAAACAAGCCTATGGTTTTGTGACTCAGGTAAGTTTTAGACAAGGATTGACCAACACAATTGACTGGTATCGAAAACATGCGGCATAGGTAAAATTTGTAAAGACGGGTTCACCTACAATATTTGTTGGAACCAGAGTTATTTGGCAAACTTTCCCGTACCATAATCAAAAGTTAAAGATTGAAATTGTATAAGGTGGGCAACGCTCACCTTATTTCTTTGACTAACCTGTGACCAACTACATCGACTTGGAGAAGTAAAGACCGTAATTTTGCTGATATTACAATCTTCCTGGGCTTGAAATCAGTGTGATTACTATAGAAATGGGAACTCTGCCAGCTTTATTTTCATCAAAGAATAGTAAATTATTTTCCGATCGCAGTTGTTGGCAGCGATTTTACTCATACAAGCCAGAGTAAAGAAGGGGATGTTAGCTTCTACCCGCCGTCTTGTACTATGAGCCGCATTGCTTTCATTGCTGGTACGTACTTACCGGCGAACTATAGTGTTTCAGACTACACTGCTCGCCTACATACCTCCCTCCGCGATTGCGGCTGGGAATCTGTTGTACTGACAACTTACTACGCCGCAGAAGCAGCTTACGATCCTCATGCTTTGGGAGTTGTACATGGATGGCGGTGGACTGACTTGAAGGCTTTGGTCAAAGCAATATGGGATAGCGACGCGGATGCCGTACACATTCAGTATCAACCGCAGATCTACGGTTATCAGCCCGCAATTTTGTTACTACCGATACTGTTGCGTTTATCTGGATGGCGATCGCCCATCGTGACGACAGTACATGAGTATGGTGACTGGGAATGGCAAGATCGAGGATTGCTAGCCAGATTTTCAGCTTGGTTGAAACAGTGGGGACAGCAGCGCCAAAGGTGGGATCGAGAAAGTGGATTTTTGCTGACGTTAAGCAATGCCATAATTGCGATCGCGCCGGAAGTAAAAACCTTAATTCAAGCGAAGTTGCCCAACATAAATCGTCGTTTATGGTACGTTCCCACAGCTACCAACATACAGGCGAGAGAAATGGACTGTAGTTCGGCACGCCAAGTTTTACGACAAACTTCCAATTGGCATGAAGATGTACTTGTAATTACTTGTTTTGACTGTCTCGACTCTAATAACGAAATAGGGACTTCACTAATGGCTTTCAAACAAGTCCTCACATCTCAACCTCAAGCACGACTGCTTGTGATAAATGGGATAGGTAACTCAAAATTATCAGTTCAAGAGACTAACACGTACCAAGCACAACTGCAAACAAAGATCGACGAACTCGAATTACAATCGTTTGTTCGCGTCACCGATTATTTGGACGAGGAAATCGCGTCTCGCTATCTCGCAGGGACAGATATCGGAGTGTTGGATAGCAGCGTGAGTTTCAATAGAAGTTCTTTGGTGACGCTTTTAGCTTATGGATTTCCCGCGATCGCGACTCATATGCCATCGGATTTACCAGATGGGCATCCATTATTACCGATCCCACCGCGCGATGTCGCTGCTTTAACAACTGCATTAACAGAACTGATTAATTGCCCCGACAAACGAAGACAACTCGGCGAAACTAGTCGAGTTTTTAGCGAAACCTTGAGTTGGCAAAATATTACTCAACAGCATTTAGAAATTTATCAAAGTTTATTCGGTCGTTAGGAATAGATAATATTCCATATTTACTGTGTGTTGAGCGATTAAAGATTTTACCGATCTAAACAGATGTCAACGAACGACTCATGAATTTCACTTGAATATACTTACCCGACTTGAGATAGTTACGGGCGATACTAAAAATTCATTCGCTAGTCTCAGATCGAATAAATTTGAATTTTTCTATCTCCTTGGAGATGTGCAAAGTTTCCAACTTTGTCATATTCATCAAAATGAGCTTGCATCTGGCAAAAAGAGGATTTAGCAGTGAGAATTAAGACGATTATCAGTTTGTTGCGCGAAACTTTTACCGAGTGGAACGAAGATAAAGCTTCGCGATTAGCCGCAGCATTGGCATATTACACGGTATTTTCCCTTGCTCCTATGTTGATTATTGCGATCGCGATTGCTGGAGCAGTCTTTGGTGAAGAAGCAGCAAGAGGCGAAATTGTCGCGCAGATTCAAGGTTTGGTAGGTAGGGACGGGGCACAATTTATTGAAACGGCGATTGAAGGTGCTAGTAAACCTAGAGCCGGAACAATTGCTTCCTTGATTAGTATTGCTGTCTTACTATTTGGTGCTTCTGGCTTATTCGCTCAGTTACAAGATTCTTTGAATACAATCTGGGAAGTTCAGCCAAAACCAGGACGGGGTTTAATCGGCATCTTACGCGATCGCTTTTTGTCATTCACGATGGTACTCGGTGTCGGTTTTTTACTACTCGTTTCCCTGGTCTTAAGTGCGGGTTTATCAGGATTCGTCAATTTTTTGGGCAGCTTGCTACCAGGAATAGGGGCATTGTTACAGTTAGCTAACTTCGTCCTCTCTTTTGCCGTCACTACAGTCCTATTCGGACTGATCTACAAAGTCTTACCAGATGTCAAAATTGCTTGGAGCGATGTTTGGAGCGGCGCGATCGTCACTGCGCTATTATTCTCGATTGGTAGGTTTGCCCTGGGATTGTATCTGGGAAATAGCAGTTTCGGTTCTACCTATGGCGCGGCAGGTTCGGTAGTGATCATTTTAGTTTGGGTTTACTACGCTGCCCAAATCCTCTTTTTCGGTGCAGAATTTACCCAAGTTTATGCCAGAAGATATGGTTCTCGCATCGTACCAGCAAAAAATGCCATGCCGCTAACAGAAGCAAACCGTAACGAGCAAGGAATGAGAACGGATCGCGATCGTCGTAGAAAGACAAGATAGAATTAAATGCTCGCGCACCACACACCACTGACAACTGATAACCGATCGCCGATAACAGTTTTCTTTCTTTTGTCAAATGAAGTAAAAATATCTATCTAGAGGTAGTTGGTAACAGCTAACTTACGAGTCGCGATTCATTGGTTGGAATTACCCCCAACAAATGACAAATGACAAATGACAAATGACAAATGACAAAACCAAAACGTCGTTCCCTCCGCAAACCAATTATTCCGATTTTGAGGCAGAATGGACGATTAAACGTTCAGGGCATTAATAAATGGTACTACTACTGGCGCGATCCATACCATTTGCTAATCACTATGCCTTGGTCTTGGTTCCTAGGTATTGTAGCTTCAGGATACATATTGCTCAATTCTTTGTTTGCCCTTGCTTACTTACTACAACCAGGTAGCATAGCCAACGCTCGACCTGGCAATTTCTGGGATGCTTTCTTTTTCAGCATCCAAACAATGGCAACTATTGGCTATGGCGTGATGAATCCGCAGACTGACTACGCTAATGTCTTGGTTGCGATCGAATCTTGGGTGGGTTTATTGGGCGTAGCAATGGGAACGGGAATTGCTTTTGCTCGTTTCTCTCGTCCCACGGCGCGAGTGGTTTTCAGTCAAGTGGCTGTTGTTACCGCTTATGATGGTATTCCAACTTTGATGTTTCGCGTGGCGAATAAGCGTCGCAACCAAATTATTGAAGCGCAGATTAGAGTTGCACTGGTACGAGACGAAGTGAATGCTGAGGGGCAGTTCATGCGACGAGTTTACGATCTGCCTTTGGTACGTGCTAATAATCCGATCTTTATCCTCTCTTGGACGGTGATGCATCCGATTGACGAGTACAGTCCTTTTTACGAGGCTACCTTAGAAGATATGGAAGCAGCAGCGACGATGTTGGTGGTAACGCTAACTGGCATTGATGAGACTGTATCTCAAACGATTCATGCCCGTCATACATACATTGCTTCTGAAATGTTGTGGCATTATCGGTTTGTTGATATCTTATTTCAGACATCTGACGGGCGACGCTATATCGATTACAGCCACTTTCATGAGGTGATGCCCGTTTCTAGCCAGAAGGAAGAAACAAATGGAGTCGCATCCCGATCGCCATAGTTGTCAGAGTAAGCGCAGTTACGCCATTTTAGGCACGGGGGCGTTGGGTGGTTATTATGGTGCTTGTCTGCAAAAAGCTGGTTTAGACGTCCATTTTTTGCTCCGCAGCGATTATACCCATGTTTCTCAATCTGGTTTAGTTATAGAGTCTACTGACGGTGACTTTACCCTACCCCAAGTCAATGCTTACCAAGACGTGAAGCATATGCCGCGTTGCGATGTGGTAGCAATCGCGCTGAAAACGACTCAAAACCATCTATTGCCCGATCTATTACTTCCAGTTGTGAAAGAAGATGGCGTAGTCTTGGTGTTGCAGAATGGTTTGGGAATAGAGGACACGGTAGCTGAAATTGTCGGTCCCGATCGAGTCATCGGTGGTATGTGTTTTGTCTGTGCCAATAAAGTCGCTCCAGGACATATTCGCCATTTAGATTACAAGGCGATCGCACTGGGAGAATACACTGCAAACTATAATCCAGCGGGAATTACAGCAAGAATGCAGCTAATTGCCGCCGATCTTGAATCGGCTGGCATTCCCATTGACTTATCAGAAGATTTGCTATTAGCGCGTTGGCAAAAGTTGGTATGGAATATTCCTTATAACGGGCTGTCTGTCGTACTCGACGCTCGAACCGATGAGTTGATGGCAGATGCATTAACTCGGGCTTTAGTAGAAGAGTTGATGGCGGAAGTGGTTGCGGGTGCAGCGGCTTACGATCGTCATATTTCCAGTAGCTTTGTCCAAAATATGCTCGATCGCACTGTTAAAATGAAGCCCTACAAAACCAGCATGAAAATTGACTACGATTTGCAGCGTCCCTTGGAAGTCGAAGCGATCGTTGGCAGTCCTTTACGTTTAGCTGAGGCTGCCGGGATAAATCTACCTCAAATTTGCACTTTGTATCGGCAGTTGAAGTTTTTAGACCGAAAAAATTTGAATTTTGACTTTTGACTTTTGAATTTTGACTTTTGACTTCTAGTCTCTCTTCTTCGGATAAGCAATCCGCTTGTGATGAAACTGTTGCCAAATGCTAACAAAAGTTTCGGCGATCGTATCCATGTCTGCTCGCGTTAGCCCAGAATCAACTAATTGATTATCTTGCCAGCGCGCTCGCAGAATTTTTTGCACCATTGCTAGGGCTTCTTCTCGCGTCGGTTCTTTGACTCCCGCTCTTCCGGCTGCTGGCAGGGTGCGTAAGGCTGCTTCACAGGAATCTGCTAGCATCACCAAGGCTGTTTCTCGCGACTGCGGCGTTGGACCCGCGTAACAAAAATCTCTTTCGTCTACTTTAATGGTATGGTCTTGCCGTGCCATCTGTTGCGCCTGGTGGTAAAAATAGGCGATCGCCATCGTGCCTTGATGTTCGGGAATAAAGGCTTGGATTGCCATTGGTAAGCGGCACTTTCTTGCCATGACTAATCCTTCAGTCACGTGCTTCCTGATAATCGCCGCACTCTCCCAAGGATCGTTAATTTCATCATGTTTATTCGCCCCACCCATTTGATTCTCAATAAAAGCGAGAGGATCGTGGAGTTTGCCAATGTCATGATACAAAGTCCCCGTTCTGACTAATTCCACATTGCACCCCAATTCCCTCGCTGCTGCCTCCGCTAAAGTAGAGACAAATAGCGTGTGTTGGAAGGTTCCAGGGGCTTCCGTTGCTAAACGTTTCAACAACGGTCGGTTGGGGTTGGCAAGTTCTGCTAGCCGAATTGGGGTAATTAAATCGAAAAAATGCTCTAAATAGGGGCTGATACCAATCGCAATTGCGCTCCAGACAATCCCTGCAAGGCTAAATAAACCAGCTTGGAGGGCAACATCGTACCAATTCCATACCGAGTCAGCACCGATGGCACTGAGAACGATTTTTCCTAGCAAATAAACCAATCCTTGCGTTGCACTAACCGCTACTCCGATCAGGGCTAACTCTTCTCGCGATCGCATCCACCCAGCCATCCAACTAGCCAGCATTCCACCAGCTACGCCCGTCAACAAAGACTTCCCACTGATATCCATTCCTATAGGTACGAGCAGCCCTAGCAGCCCTACAACTGTTCCACCAATTGGGAAGCCATAGAAGCTACCTAACAACAGTCCCACGGCTGGCAAGTTAATATACTGTAAATGCAACCTTAGTAGTAAGGGAGTACTCAAAGCTAGCAACAAAATCAAAATACCGTCCCGCTGCCGCAGTTTCTGCCGCTCGAATTTCCAGGCAATCCAGGCAAAAATACCAACCGCTACACTGACGATACCGCTAAATTTTGATAGTCCCGACCAGCTGATACCTCGTCGCGACAGACCGAAATAGTCGAGGGTGATAAATGCAGTATGGTCGATCGTGTCGCCTTTCCTAACTATTACCTCTCCTCGATTTAGATTCAGTACTTGAGGGGCGATTTTTGCTACTGCTTCAGCTGCTGCTAATTTTGTTTGTGCTTCGTCTTCTGTGAGATTCGGTTCGAGGACGGTTAACAGCATTTGAGTTGCCAAAGATTCCAACTGGGGTGGTACGTGCGATCGCACTTGTAGGTTCACCGCTGTTTTCAAAGTCTCGGATGATATGCCTCGATAAACTCCTTGGGCGAGAATGCGTTCTGTACTGGCGCGGATACCCGCAACCGTCTTCGACCACGTGGCATCGGATAAATCTAACCAGGAAGATTCGTAAAGAGATGGGGGAGTCGCTTTTTGTAATTGTGCCAGTTGTGCTAAAGCTTGGGCATATTGCTGGCGAACTTGAGATACCTTTGCCATTAGCGTCGAGAACTGTGGAGATTTTGCACTTTTTAAGCGATAGGCATTCAGTTCCCTGGCTGCCCGATCCATTGCCTCATTTTCAAATCTTTCGATTTTAATTGGAGCAAAGTTTGCTGTGGTGGAATTTTGCTTGCGTTCTCTATTTTGTGCGTCTCGTAAAAAGGCTAAGACTTGTTGCCACTGCGAATCGGGGCAGCTGCGTAGATAAATTTGCGCTGCTGTAGATAAAGTAGTTGTGGTTGTAAACGGAAAATCTCCTGCTAACCGCCGCAGTTGCTCTCCCTGTGTCAAGTTAGTTTGCAACTTTTGCCAAATTTTTTGGTTTGCTGTCGAGTCAATGACTAAGATTGGCTCTGCTTTTCTCCACGCAGTTTGGCGGTTTTGAGCTGTGGTTTTCGTATCGACAATTTGAGCTGCTCTGGGGGCGCGAATTGTTTCTGGTGCGATCGTGCCTTCATCTAGCCGAGGTTGATTGGCAAAGCGATGTCCCAGCATTATACTCAGCAATACCATCGCCAGTATTAGGAGTACAGAGGTACGTTCTCTGTGCATTTTAGGCAGTTTTTTAGCTTTAACTCCCTGTTGAGCGTGGCATAATTTATGAGTTAATTTCTGCTGGTTTGGTAGCAATTGCTGCCACTTCTTGATTTGTAGATTGAGTAATTCAAATAGCGTTCGCTTTTTCATTACCCTTATTGCCTGCGGTTGGCATAAAGCAAAAAGTTAAATGGCATAAAGCCTCATCCGTAATCTTAGGTTGAATGACAATAACTTTATGCAGTTCGTGGATCGTTCCACAACAAGATCTCACAACTGACGATTCAGTTTATTGTTTTTTCTACAACTAAATTGTTTAGAAACTAAACTTTCCCGAAACTAAATTTTGTTGGATTTGATTCTGGAAAGGAAACAATTGTTACTAGCGCCTCCGCACGATTTTAGGGGCAGCAATTGCGAATATTTGATTGTTGGCAGCAGCTCGATCGCTCTGCTGGTAAACTCCCGACCACACTGCTACTAGTACATCACACAATCTTAGCACTTCAGCTTGAATTGTCACCCCTGTTGCCAGCGCTTGAGTAGATGGAATGCTTGCCACGCCATTGTAAGCTCCTGACAGCGCGCCCGCGATCGCGCTCGTCACGCCAGAGCGATCGTAAATTGCCGCTCTTTGAACGGTCAAGTGGAAGTCTGCTGGAGTACTTAGGCAGCAAAAGAACGCCAAGGCGAGTTGGCTGCTCAATTGATGGGGTTGTCCTAGTTGGGCGATCGCTCGTTCTAATCCCGCTCGTTCTTCCAGTAACATTTTTACTTGTGAAAGTTTTGCTGCTGTTGCAGTTGGGGATGCTCCTACAAAGGTAATTGCCTGAGAAATTATCTCGATTGGGCTCGACTTAGCTTGTAGAGCAGTGGCGATTGCTTGTCCTAGTGCTAGGGTGCTATCGCGGTTCTCTGGTTCGTCTCGATCGGTTGCAACTAGTGCCAGTTGTAAGTTTTGCCGCAGTTTCAACTCATTTTCGTGATAAAACATTGACAAGGGAAGAGTTGTCAAAGGTGAAGCGGTCGGGTTTACAGCCAACTCTGTTACCGTGTCTTCGTACCACACCTCGTAGTCGAACCTACCGAGAGCGATTAAAGTCTTTATTCCCTTTAATACTGAGTCGAGTAACGCTGATGGGGATGAGTTACAACTCAATCCTCTAGAGAATAAATTTGCTCTAGGCTTAGCTTGCTTTGCGATCTCACCAGATGCCATTCCCAGCACTGTGCCGCGAAATCGACTATGAATCGAGTAACTCATTTAATTAGAGTGCCTGATGTAGTGAATCAAAGCATGTAAACCCAGGCGATAGCTTTGCGCGCCAAAGCCACTAATTTGCCCAATTGCGACCGCTGCTATGTAGGAATGATGGCGAAAAGATTCTCTTTGGTAAATATTACTTAAATGGACTTCTACAGTAGGTAGTTTTACTGCAGCGATCGCATCTCGCAGCGCTACGCTGGTATGGGTATATGCACCAGCATTAATCAAAATTCCTTGGTATTCTACCTTTGCTGCTTGAATCGCGTCCACTAACATGCCTTCATGGTTAGACTGCATCGCCTTTACATCAGCTTGCAACTGCCTTCCTTCCTCTTCCAACATGCTATCGATCTCAGCCAACGTCACCGAACCGTAAATTCCTGGCTCCCTTGCTCCCAGTAAGTTCAAGTTCGGTCCGTGCAGCACGAGAACCCTGACTAGTGACGAACGATCGGACACGTCAGCCAAGCTCGTTCAACACCTATCTATGGCGACGAGCGCGGCGATCGTCAACTGGAATTGGAATCGGTTCTGGTTCCGGTTCAGCTTCCGGTCCTAGCAAGGCTTCAATTAGCTTGCGCGCCCATTCTTTCAGCTTTTCCAGTACCCGATCTATGTAATCCATCGAACCGATTACTCCTGCAAAACTACCTTGATTTCTTGATGATAATCGATTGGAATCTATCTTTGTGCGCTCTTAATTTTTTCGCTATTTATTCTTTATATTTGCTTAGCTTTTTGCTGTTTTTAGCGCACGGAGTCTGACTTTTTCGAGCCGAAATATAGCCTACCTACTCATCCCCAACCGTTTTCACTGCTCGTTCCCTTAGCCTTGCCAACATTGTGCTGGTGAAGCGGAGGTGGCAGCTTAACTCTTGTATTTAATATAAAGATATCACAAATTCCAACAACAGATACATCTCTCTTTTGAAGGAGTAAGTATCAGTGAAAAGTAATGCATGAGAAGAGGCGAGAGGCAAGAGGTAAAGGGGTGGCACGTGGTACATTTAATTCTCCTAGTCTCCTCTGCTCCTAGTTTCCTTTGCTCCTCTGCTTAGAAAGTCTCTTCTTCCTCTAATCTCTAACTGACGACGTAAGAGATCGAGAGCGGTGCAGGCGCTGACATGGCGAATCAGAGCGCGATCGCGTCCAGCTCCAAAATGATTTTCAAAACTTTGAACTGCATCGATTCCAGCTAAACCGATGTACACTAAGCCAACGGGTTTGGCTGCCGTACCACCATCAGGTCCGGCAATTCCCGTGATGCTCAAACCCCAAGTCGTCCCGAGGCGAGATCTTACTCCTGCTGCCATTTGTTCGGCGACGATCGCACTGACAGCGCCAAATTGCATCAAATCGTCAGGATTAACACCCAAAAGCGAAATTTTTACCGCATTGTCGTAGGAGATAACTCCTCCCCAGAAATAACTGGAACTACCTGGTACATCCGTGAGCATCTGACCTAAGCCGCCACCCGTACAGGATTCTGCCACACTGAGAGTTTCCCCTGCTGCGGTTAATAATTTACCGAGCGCCGAAGCTAAAGTTTCCTCGTCAGAACCGAAATAATCTAAATCTCCAATTTGCCGCAGCTGTCGAGCCACTGGCTCGATGATTTGCTTGGCTGTTTCAGGAGAAGTTGCTTTTGCCGAGACTCGTAACTTCACTTCTCCTTGGCTGGCATAAGGGGCGACGGTAGGGTTAGGTAGATTGAGAAAGGCTGCTGCTTTTTCTGCTAAGGCTGCTTCGGCAATACCCCAGAATTTTAAAGTCTGGCTGTAAATAATTTCTTGACCAAATCCAAGACTTTTAAGGTAAGGAACGGCTGTTTCTTGCCACATTCGCTGCATTTCCGACGGTACGCCAGGAAAAGTTAGAATCACGACCCCGGATTGCGGTTGCCAGAGAATACCTGGGGCGGTTCCACCTGGGTTAGGCAAGATTGCCGCACCTTGAGGGAGTAGGGCTTGCTTGCGGTTGCTAGGAGACATTTTTCGCCCGCGTGAAGCATATTTGCGGGTAATGTCCTCAAGAATTTCTTGGTGTTCTGCGAGCGGTACGCCAAATAGATCGGCTAAAGTTTCGTGGGTTAGATCGTCGGGGGTAGGACCTAAACCGCCCGTAAAGATCAGACATCGTATTGAGTTGTCTTGAGATAACGGCTCTCGTTCTAAAGCAACTCTGACTGCGTGTTTGATTCTAGCTGGGTTATCCCCCACTACAGTTTGATAGTAATGGGGAATCCCCAGATTTGCTAATTGCTGAGCTAAAAATTGCGCGTTGGTGTTGAGAATATCGCCCAGCAGTAATTCGGTTCCAACGCAAATGATTTCGGCACTCATTGAATTTTAGATTTTAGATTTTGGATTTTGGATTGAATCCGAAATCCAAAATCCAGAATTTTATGCAAGGGCGGGTACGGGGATGCTGAGATGAGGGTAGAGGGGGAAGCGATCGCACAATGCAGCGACTCGGCGGCGACAGTCTTGCGCCACGGCATCATCTTGAGGATGTAGCAGGCGATCGGCGATAATATTGGCAATTTCGGTAAACTCTGCGGTTTCCATGCCTCTGGTGGTCATAGCTGGGGAACCCAAACGGATACCACTGGTAACAAAAGGCGATTCTGTGTCGAAGGGAACTGTATTCTTGTTAGCGGTGATATTTGTTTCACCTAAAAGGCGATCGCCTTCTTTACCTGTCATACCAATACAGCGCAGGTCTACCAGCATCAAATGATTTTCCGTACCGTTGGATACGAGTTTGAAGCCTCGATTTTGTAATTGAGCCGCCATTGCTTTAGCATTTTCAATTACTTGAGCAGCATAAGTCTTGAATTGAGGCTGCAATGCTTCGCCGAAGGCAACTGCTTTTGCAGCAATGACATGTTCTAAAGGTCCGCCTTGACTACCTGGGAACACAGATTTATCTAATTTTTTACCCAGTTCGGGATCGCGGGTGAGAATCAATCCGCCTCTCGGTCCTCGCAAGGTTTTATGGGTAGTTGTCGTGACGACATCGCAGTAAGGGATGGGGTTAGGATGCAAACCAGTAGCAACTAATCCAGCAATGTGAGCGATATCAGCTAATAAGTAAGCACCAACTTCATCGGCGATCGCTCTAAACTTTTCAAAGTCGATAATGCGTGGATAAGCAGAATAACCGCAAATGAGTAGTTTGGGACGATGTTGCAGTGCCAATTCTCGAATTTGGTCGTAGTCTAATTGTTCGGTCTGGGGATTCACGCCGTAGTGGTGAACTTTAAACCACTTCCCAGAAAAATTCACTGGCGAACCGTGGGTTAAGTGTCCGCCGTGGGATAGATCCATACCCATAATTGCGTCTCCTGGCTCTAGCAGAGTCATGAAGACGGCGAAATTAGCCTGCGCGCCGGAATGGGGTTGAACGTTGGCATGAGCAGCACCAAACAGTTGTTTGACGCGATCGATCGCTAATTGCTCGACGCGATCGATATATTCGCAACCGCCGTAATAACGTTTTCCAGGTAAGCCTTCAGCATATTTATTAGTCAATACCGAACCCTGGGCAGCTAAAACAGCCGCCGAGGTAAAGTTTTCACTAGCAATTAATTCTAAGTGGTCGCGCTGGCGCTGAAGTTCGCTGCTAATTAATTCAGCCACAATCGGATCGGCAGCAGCAAGTAAATCTAAGTTAGTCGAAGACACTGTGGTTAACCTTAAGCAATTTAAACGACTGTACCTGTCTAGATTAATAGGGGCGATCGCGTTTTCCGAACCCACACCATCAATCAAAATTTGCGGACAGCATAACTCAACACATAGATACTTTAACTCAATCTAAGGGGCTGGGGGCTAGGGAACAAGGAAAGAGGGGAGTGTGGGAAGTGTGGGGAGATGGGGAAGTTGGGGAAGCAAAAATACCACTCACCATTCACTGATATTAAGCTCTGTATGCCTCATAACACTCTTTCTGAATGCCTGGCATAAAATTGACTTAAGGGATTAGCAGGATATTCTGGAGGGATCTCGATGCTAGTGATTTTGATGGAAGATCGAATCCTTGCCCCTCAGCAAGTTTGTCAAAGCTGTTTGCTTGCCGATCGCGCTGGACAGCCGCGTTGGAGACAAGGACAATTACGCTGCGGTCAAGCTGTGCCTAAACTCTCCCCAGGACAACCAGATCAGTACGAATGCATGATGGGCTTTCGCATTGCTAATGTTGAATGAATGGTGGTAAGCGATCGCAATCGCCGTTCGCTGTAAAACCTGCGCTATCCTGTGCATATGTAGGGTTAATTCAAATATAGTCTGCTAGGAGAATAAATAATGGCTTGGCGCGGGTCTACTACAGTATGGGATAGGATTTTTGCTTGCTTACCATATTTGCTGCCCTTGATGCATGGATTTACATTTGGCGTTTTCTTACTACGAGAATTTCCGGTTTTACAATATTTATTCTTACCGCTGATACCTTTACTGCAAATATACAGTAGTATACCTTTTGCTAGTCTAATTGTCTTTTTTGCTCTCTACCTATTAGTGGTTAGAAACGAAAGCATCAGCCACTTTATACGTTTCAATACCATGCAAGCAATTTTAATTGATATTGTGATATTTTTGTGTGGATTGCTGCTACCAATTTTGGCTCCAATTCCTGGGGCTAGCTTTGCCACGCAGACTATAGCCAGTACGATTTTCCTTGGAATAGTAGCAGCCGTAGCTTTTGCTGTTACTCAGTCTCTACGGGGTAAATATGCAGAAATTCCTGCGCTCTCTGATGCAGTTCATATGCAGGTGAGATAGGTAATTTGTCATTTGTCATTCGTCACTCGTCATTGGTAATTTGAGTGTAAAAGACTTACCTATTTTTAGGAAGTTAATTGCATATTCAACTGCTAATAAATCTTTGACGTTGATTGGTGAAAAAAACTATGAATTCAAAATTTTGAATTCAGAATTATTGTTAGCGTACCTCAAAATCACAGTATTTTCTAAGCGACCGATCCCTTCAATCTCGACGCGGATGCGATCGCCCACATTGAGTGCCCCTACCCCTGGAGGAGTTCCAGTCAAGACGACATCCCCAGGTAGCAGCGTCATGACTTGGCTGATGTAGGATACGAGGAGGGGTGGAGAATACACCATTTCTTCAATACTGGCAGATTGTACGGGTTGGGGGTTGTCGTTTAAAAACGTCTGTAACTGGGCAGATGGATTAATTTCTCGCACGATCCAGGGACCGAGGGGGCAAAAGGTATCAAATCCCTTTGCTCGCGTCCACTGGCTGTCCTGCCTTTGTAAATCTCGCGCCGTAACATCGTTAGCGATCGTGTAGCCCCAAATTTTTTTCTGCGCTTGTTCTGGGGTGCAATCTGTGGTGCGATCGCCAATAACTAACGCTAATTCTCCTTCATAGTCTACCCGCCTTGACTGTTGCGGATACTTAATTTCTGTCGCCGTAGCAATTACTGCTGACGGTGGCTTCAGAAACAACAAGGGTTCCTTCGGTACGGTTGAACCCATTTCTGCTGCATGTTCGACGTAGTTTTTACCCACGGCTACGATTTTGGAGGGAGCGCAAGGTGCGAGAATCTGATATTCATCTGGTGTTAAGCTTTCCTCCGTGGGCTGTCCTTGTAACCAAGGCGGAGCATCTAATAGCAGAACTTCCAAGCTAAGTTGGAGTATGCCGTAGTGGATGCGTCCCTCTAGAGATTGAACTCGAATGTAGCGTTGCGCCATAAAGTGTTATTAAATACCTGATTGTTTACTCTACCGTTTGAGCGTGAACTTTTGTGTTGATAGTTTTACAAAGCTTTGAAAGAAAGTCAGGAGTTGGGAGTCGGAAGTCGGGAGTCGGGAGTATTAAATTACACCAGACAACGATCGCTTGCTGCTCATTACTCATTGCTAGTTGTTAGTTGCTCATTGATGTCAATCGATTTAAGAAATACAAACTCTGCTTGCGCCTCTATTCTGGTGGAAACATGGCGACGGTTGGGACTTGCTACCGTTGTCATCTGTCCTGGTTCGCGCTCTACCCCACTCACAATCGCTTTCGTGCAAGCTTCAGGAATTGAGGCAATTTCCATATTAGACGAGCGTTCTGCTGCCTTTTTCGCCTTGGGAATCGCTAAACAAACAGGTAATCCTGTAGCTGTCGTCGTCACCTCTGGTACGGCTGGAGTCAACTGCTATCCTGCGGTCGTGGAAGCAAGGGAAAGTCGAGTCCCCTTAATGGTTTTAACTGCGGATCGACCCCCCGAATTGAGACACTGTCATTCTGGACAAACGATCGATCAGTTAAAGTTATTTGGCTCTTATCCTAACTGGCAAGCAGAATTAGCTCTTCCATCTTTAGACATCTCGACGTTAAGATATTTGCGCCAAACAGCGATTTATGCCTGGGAACGAGCGCTGTATCCCGTCCCTGGTGTCGTTCATCTCAATATACCTTTTCGCGACCCCCTCGCACCTATTTCCGACGGTTCTAATTTCGAGTCTATAGCGTCCCAATTAGAACGAGAAGACTTCTTTGCTGGGATTGTGAAGGTTTCTGGGGCGATCGCACAGTTGTACGCCACGACTCCCGAATCCCGCTTCCCAACTCCCGCGCTTGACGAATGGATGCAAACCCCAAAGGGTATTATCATTGCTGGTATTGCTCAACCACAGAACCCGAGAGAATATTGTGGGGCGATCGCTCAACTTGCTAAAACAGTAAAATTCCCAGTGCTAGCAGAGGGATTGTCTCCAGCAAGAAACTATGCCGAACTCAATCCTTATCTCATTTCTACCTATGATTTAATTCTCCGCCAGCCGCAGCTAGCAGAAAAGCTCAAGCCTGAGGTGGCGATTCAAATAGGGGAATTGCCTACAAGTAAAGAATTACGTGGTTGGCTCGATCGCGCTCAACCGCAGCGTTGGGTTGTCGATCCAGGGGATCAAAATTTAGACCCCTTACACGGAAAAACGACTCATTTACGCATTTGTGTAGAACAGCTAGCGCAAATTTATTCTGCCGAACCAAAGTTACCGAGTGACTATCTTCAGTTGTGGTGCGACCTAGAGGCTAAGGTGAGAGGTGTTGTAGATAGGGCGATCGCAAATCTGAATCAGCCATTTGAAGGTAAAGCAGCTTGGATACTCTCTCAAATACTCTCCCCTGGTACGCCACTTTTTATTGCCAATAGTATGCCCGTGCGCGATGTAGAGTTTTTTTGGATGCCTAGTAATTCTGGCGTGCGTCCTTTTGTGAATCGAGGCGCGAATGGCATTGATGGCACTTTATCCACTGCTTTAGGAATTGCCCATCAAAATCAAAGTAGCGTCATGTTAACTGGGGACTTAGCTTTATTGCACGATACCAATGGCTTTCTCATCGGCAAAAAATTTAAGGGTCATTTAACAATTGTGTTGATTAATAACAATGGTGGCGGAATTTTTGAAATGCTACCGATTTCTCAGTTTGAACCGCCCTTTGAAGAGTTTTTTGCTACGCCACAAGACATTGATTTTGCTTGCCTTTGTCAAACTTATGGTGTAGAACATGAATTAATTGTGACTTGGGAAGATTTACAACAAAGGCTAAATTCTTTACCAACAAGTGGAATTCGAGTTTTAGAGTTTAAGACGAATAGAAAAGCTGATGCTCGATGGCGACAAGAAACTTTAGCAAAATTTGTAGAAGGAATTGGTAGTTGGTAATGGGTAATTGGTCATGAATAAATCAAAAGTCGAATTCACGCACCAAGACGCGGCTTTATTGGCGAGGACACCTCGCCAACCGCCCGCTCCATCACGCGCCACGCACCACGCACTAATAGCCGCAGCATTAATTGCGATCGCCACAGCTATACCGACTCATGCTCAAATGTCGGAAGAATCTAAGTATTTTCGCAGTAGTTTTTATAAAAATAAACCATCAGACTGTAAGATTTTTTATCCCGTGCCAATTGGTGCAGTTCCCAGCCGCAAGGCAAAAGATGATACCTGCTTACCTCCACCGCTAGCAATTATTCCTGGGTATGGTAAAGACTACACGCGCTTAATGAAAACAGGAATTCGAGCTGGAATCAGGGGTGACTACAATACAGCCTTAATCAACTTTCGTCGCGCTCAACAAATTGAGATTTCTAAAGAGCATTTAGGCTACACTAATCGCGAAGCATTGAGGGGAATTAACGGGGCAATGGTAGCCCATAGATATCAATTAGAACCTCATCCAGTTAAAAGACTCACGCCAAAATTTTTCTGGTACTACTGGACTGGTACGGGCGATCGCGGTAACTGGGGTAGGAATATTATCGAG
>ERZ1066120.216-NODE-216-length-59788-cov-46.026937_pt1 | contig 59788 bp, 51 predicted proteins | sample MGYA00382767_ERZ1066120 | MGnify/ENA primary metagenome ERZ1066120 (study PRJEB33369, sample SAMEA5778350) | biofilm metagenome | biome: Industrial cooling water; feature: Water cooling tower basin; material: Biofilm | place: United Arab Emirates | collected...
GATATCTTGTAATAAAAACGACAACTTTACATAGAAACCCGGTTTCTTTAATTTTTTTGAAAGGTAATAACGGAGTATTGACATAATTAAAATTGCCTGCTAATAATAGTTGTTTGTGGAAACTTTAGAATAAGCAAAATATAGACACTTGGCTAACGTTATTGTCATAGGTGCCCAGTGGGGCGATGAAGGGAAGGGCAAGATAACTGATTTACTTAGTCGTTCCGCAGATGTAGTAGTACGTTACCAAGGGGGTGTCAACGCTGGACACACAATTGTGGTGAAGGGTCAAACCTTTAAACTGCATTTGATTCCCTCTGGTATTTTGTATCCAGACACAGAGTGCATAATTGGTTGTGGAACGGTGATTGACCCCAAGGTTCTCATCGGTGAACTCGACCAACTCGAAGAACTCGGAATTAATACAAATAATTTGTTGATTTCCGAGACCGCGCACGTGACAATGCCTTATCATCGATTGATTGATAATGCATCTGAAGAACAAAGAGGTAGTCACAAGATTGGCACTACTGGACGTGGTATTGGCCCGACTTACGCAGATAAATCGGAACGTACAGGTATCAGAATGTTAGACCTGATGGATCCAGTTGGACTGCGTAAACAGCTATCTTGGACGATTGCTCACAAAAACGTCATTCTCGAAAAGCTTTATAATATACCTCCGTTAGACCCCGAACAAGTAATTCAAGAATATTTGGGTTATGCCGAACGTTTACGGCAGTATGTTGTTGATACCTCTTTAAAAATATACGATTCAATTCGCCGCCGTCGTAATATCTTATTTGAAGGCGCCCAAGGTACTTTATTAGACTTAGACCACGGTACATATCCATTTGTAACATCTTCTAACCCCGTTGCAGGTGGCGCCTGTGTAGGTACAGGTCTTGGACCCACAATGATAGACCGGGTAATAGGTGTGGCAAAAGCTTATACCACACGAGTTGGTGAAGGTCCATTCCCTACCGAACTCGACGGTGAAATGGGAGAATTATTGTGTGCTAAAGGTGCAGAATTTGGCACCACCACTGGACGTAAACGACGTTGCGGTTGGTTTGATGCAGTAATTGGACGTTATGCTGTCCGAATTAATGGACTCGACTGTTTAGCTATTACCAAACTTGACGTTCTCGACGAACTCGACGAAATCAAAGTTTGTACAGCTTACGAAATTGAAGGAGAACGTAGCGACCATTTCCCATCAAGTTCTCGTAAATTCGCACGCTGCAACCCCATTTATAAAACCTTACCAGGTTGGAAAGTTTCAACTAGCGATTGCCGTTCCTGGTCTGAATTACCAAAACAAGCACAGGACTACCTTAAATACTTAGCCGAATTAATGGAAGTTCCTATCGCTATTGTCTCCCTTGGCGCCAGTCGCGACCAAACTATTATTCTCGAAGACCCTATCCACGGTCCCAAACGCGCATTATTACATGCTGATGGTACACCAGTTTCATTAATTAGTGCCTAGTGCTGAGTGCTGAGTGCTGAGTAAAAGTTGTAAGTTAGAAGTTATAACTCAGCACTCAGCACTTTCTACTCAGCACTCTCTCACGCACTCAGCACTTTTCACTGCTACACTAAGATTTGCTGCAAAAACAAAAATATTGATATGCCACTGACAGTTGAATGTAAGAAGCGACCCGAAGGTAGTAAACCAAATGCCTTACGTCGTTCAGGATTATTACCTGCTAATTTGTATGGTCACAACGGTAATGAATCTATATCGCTTGTGATTGACAGAAAAACCGCTGAAACGTTGCTTAGAAAAGCGCGTGTAAATGATACACCAGTTGAACTCAAGATAACTGATGGACAATGGGTTGGTAATACGGTGATTAAGGAAGTGCAAGCTCATCCTGCTAAAGGCACTTTGTATCATTTGAGCTTCTTTTCTCTTGGAAAAGGTTAATAAAGATACTAAGTATCTGTATTTTCCGCTATTTGAAGTTTCTACGAAGCAATAATTAAACCAGGGTTAATGCCCTGGTTTTTTTGTTAAGCTGTCTAAGTTTGTAAAAACCTGTCAATAACCCATCAATATAGTATGTCTAATACTTCGCTTCCTGCTTTAATTCAGCAAATGCAACAACCGGGTTTCTATCCACATCCGTGTCAGGAACCTATACAACTAATTCAAACGCACTGTTCGTATGTTCTGTTAACTGGTGACTATGTATATAAGTTAAAAAAGCCTGTGGATTTTGGCTTTTTGAATTATTCTACTTTAGAGTTACGGCGCCATTTTTGTCATGAGGAGTTGCGTCTTAACCAAAGAGGTGCTGCTGAATTGTATTTGGAAGTTTTACCTATTTATCAAAGCAATGAGCAATATCAATTCGGCGCCACGGGTGATGCTGTAGAATATGCCCTAAAGATGCGCCAGTTTCCTGATGATGGTTTATTTAGCACAATGTTCGAGTCAGGGAAGATAAACGAGTCGTATATTGAAGATTTGGGCAGAGTTGTTGCACGCTATCACGGTAAAACTGAGACATCGGACTATATTAGTAGTTTTGGAACTGTGCCAAAGGTTAGGGAAGCTTTCGACCAAAACTATGAACAGACTGTTAATTATATAGGTGGTCCCCAAACACAACAGCAGTTCGACGAAACCCAGCAATATACCAATAAGTTTTTTGCAGAACGCAACGAACTATTTCAAAGTCGCATGAAGAATAACTTTATCCGTGAGTGTCATGGTGATTTGCACATGCGGAATATTTGTTTGTGGCATAACCAAATTTTACTTTTTGATTGTATTGAGTTTAACGAACCGTTTCGTTTTGTTGATGTCATGTATGATGTCGCGTTTACTGTAATGGATTTGGAAGCGCGCGGACGTAAGGATTTAGCTAATATATTCTTAAATACTTATGTTGAACAAACGGGTGACTGGGAAGGTTTACAGGTGTTGCCTTTATACTTGAGTCGGCAAGCATATGTACGCGCCAAGGTAACTTCATTTTTACTGAATGACCCAGGTGTTCCTGCTGCTGTAAAAGAAGAGTCGGCTTCGTCGGCGGCAGCATATTACACCCAAGCATGGGAATATACGCATTCTTCAACAGGACGATTGATTTTGATGTCGGGGGTGTCGGGGTCTGGAAAAAGTACGACCGCTCGTTATTTAGCTAGACAAATAGGCGCCATTCATTTACGTAGTGATGCAGTACGGAAGCATTTAGGGGGTGTGGGATTGTATGAACGTGGAGGTAGCGAATTGTACACTTCAGAAATGACCACGAAGACTTATACTCGATTGATCGATTTGGGTGTAATGCTGGCAAGTATTGGCTTTAACGTAATTTTAGATGCCAAGTATGATAGAGTAAATTTACGTAGTGATGCGATAAATAAAGCAACTGAAAAAGGAATTTCACTACAGATAATACAGTGTACGGCGCCAGTAGAAGTGTTGAACGAACGGTTGAGTAGTCGCAGTGGTGATATAGCGGATGCAACAGTTGATTTACTGTCATCGCAGCTACAATCATCAGAAGCATTTACAGCAAGTGAAAAAAGTTATATAAAAATCTTGGACACAACTCAACCACTAGCGTCACAATTAGATGATGTAATTCGCCAATAGTATTTTCTCATGGCACCACAAAAAAATAATAATCCGTTACCTATTTCTCCGAACTTTTCTAACCAGCTTATATTTGGCTTGTTTTTGACGCTCGTGCTGTCAATGACAGGTTTGCCATATGCTTGGAGTATATTTTTAGGGATTTTGGGTGGTTTTGCAGTTGGTTGGATTAGCGAAACGAACAAAAGTGGACCTCAACAGTCTGATGTTGCGGCCTCAGAAGGTATCGACGCTGGGTTAAAATACTGGTTATTTTTCCTAGCTGGCTTTATGGTATTAAGAATCTTTCCAGCACCCTTAAATATTTTGTTAAGTGGACTGGGTGGTTTCGGTGGTGGAACAATTATTGCTTGGTGGGGAAGTCGAGAAGCAACGCAAACTGAATTACCACCTGAGTTAACCGAAGACGAAAGTGCCGAACTACCTAAACAAACTTTTGGTCGTCATCGCAAAGAAACTCGTCGGTTCCGTCGTCCACGTGGCAGAATCAATTTTCGTTTTTGGGAATAAATTAAAACCTCGGGAAATCTACTCAAATACTTATTCCCGCTCTTTAATTCTTTATGTTTCTTTATCTTTCTAAATTGATACCACTATTTTTCTACCCGCTTGGACTCAGTTGCGTGGTGTTAATAGTGGCTTTTTTGACTGTTGGTCGGCGCCCACGTACTGCGGCGTTTTGTATTGCTTTTGCGCTAATACTACTGTTGGGTACTAGTAATGGTTGGGTGTCGCGTTATTTAGTACGTTCACTCGAATGGCAAAATACTCCTAGTCAGTTACCAAATGCTGAAGCGATTGTAGTACTAGGTGGTGCTACTCGCTCGGCACTATTACCGCGACCAACGGTAGATTTACAAGAGTCTGGAGATAGAGTCATTTACGCTGCACAACTTTATCGTCAAAAAAAGGCGCCTTTACTTATATTAAGCGGTGGTCGAATCGAGTGGTTCGGTAAAGGTACACCCGAATCTGAAGATATGGCGACAATTTTAACTTCGATTGGTATACCAAAAGAAGCATTAATTCAAGAACCTGATTCGCTTAACACCTATCAAAACGCAGTTAATGTGAGAAAAATTTTAGAACAACGTAATATTAAGCGTGTATTACTTGTTACATCTGCTATTCATATGCCGCGTTCACTGTTAATCTTTCAAAAGCAAAATATAGATGTAATTGCGGCGCCGACCGATTTTTTGGTTAGTACTGGGGAGCTAGGAGAATTAACGAGTACACCAAAATCTGCTATTTTAAATTTGCTTCCTGATACTAGTTATATTGACCAGTTTACTAGCGCGCTGAAAGAATATATTGGTATTGTTATATATCGCTTACGAGGTTGGTTATAATTGGCAACGGATGTAACGGATGAGTTATTGTTACAAACAAAGTTGTAGGGTGGGCACTGCCCACCTTACTATCTAGAAAGTTTGGGTATTATGTGCTTCATAGGCATATTTAATACCCGCACGTTGCTCCTGTAGAGACGCGACATGTCGCGTCTCTACAACAACTCCTAACTCTAATTAATAATTTTTTTATGTCAAAAGATTTTCCATATATTATACCTTCGGCGCCTGCGGAAGTTGAAGAGGTGTTTGAGGCGGCACAGGTAACAAGGGAATATTATGATGAGATAAAGGTTCGGAGTACACACAAACAATACTGTGAATGGTACCGCGCGACTGCCGCGCGTCACCGTGATGAACTTGAAAAAATGCGCGGCGAATTGAATATTTTTGCATGGTTTCGCCGGCGGTGATTGTTACATTTATTGAATGGCTTCTAGTTCGTTTTCACGTAGATGTGCCTTGAATTTTTTGGTGAATTGAACCAATATCGGCAAGTTGGCACTAACAGGCCTACCATGCCACTCGGTTACAATACGTTCTACTTCCCCTTCTGTGCCTTTGAGGTCAAAGGCTTTACCGCGATGTTCAGGATGATGGTAAATTATAACCGACTCTTTAACACGAACGCGATCGCCTGTTTTCATATCAGCACTTACACCTAACTTTACTGTTTGCACTTCTACTAGTGTCTCCACACTCATCCCTCATTGAATATGACGCACGACAAAACAGATCGCCTCTTGCTTGCTGTGATTTGAGTTAAAGTCCTTTTGTAATCATTACTGGTCATAAATAATATTGGTATTTATTCGGACTTTGAGATGTTTTTAGACGAACAAAAGCCTGCTCGTGCAGGCTTGAGTTATCCAAAATATAACTCTATAGAGATAAACGAGTTTAGACGATAAAACCATCTAAATATAGCAAGAGGTCTAATCATCTCCTAATTCTCACATAATATTGGCGCACTTGATAGTGGGGAGCAAAGCCTTATTTTCGATTTGGGCATACACGTTGTACTGTTATTGGTAGCTGACGACACAATGAGTTAAATGTTTTTGGGCTGTAACGCCACCACACAAACAATCCGACTGAGCTACCCACTAACAATAGCAGTGTTAAACTTACTAACCACACTAACGAAAAACGGCGCCTAGAAGAACGTTTATTTTTCACAGGTGGTGTTTCAACTCCATTTACAAATGGCGCCTCAACTGGTAATTCCAAATCTAACGGTGGTTGTGAGTTGCTGTCTAACTCCTGAATATTATCTGACTCGACTTGAATTGTAATAACATCAACTAATTCTTCGGTTTCTTTATCTGCTTCTTCGTGATTCTCAAATATATGAAGTGGAGTTTGCGAAGTTGCCGATACATAATCTGGTGATACGTGACAGTAATTAAGTACTAACGAAATATTATCGTGACCATTGATTTCATTTGCTTTATTTATCCAAGCGTCAACTGCTTCAGATACCGTCATGTAACCATTTAATACCGCAGGTGCGAATGATTGCCACGTGCGTTCAATCAAATTATTATCGCTGAACCCATCCGAACACAGTACAAGTAAACCATCTTCTTCAATAATGAACCGTTGAATCGAAAAGTGTAAGTTTTGAGCTTCTTTTGTTCCTAAAGCTTGTGTTAAGGCGCCTGCATCCGCGCGACTTAAAGCTTTACGATATAAACTGCGACCATTACGTACTTCACGCGCGGCAATATCATCATCTAAAGTTAGTTGCTGATAACCATCACGGGTTATCCAATACGCACGACTATCACCAATACTCGCTATATATAGTTCGTGGGAATTTTCTGCATCCCATCCCATTGGTGTTTGAATAGTTTGTGCTACTTGTAATGCCATCACCAGCGTTGTCCCCATCCTTTGTTTACCTGAGCGATGTTGCTGGTCGTTCGCGTTGCATATCAAGTTATTAACAACACGTAAACTCGCTTCGAGTTGAGACATTAATAAGTCAGGAGGAACAGGTTCGTTACTTAGTGCTATCTCAGCTTTTAATGCACGAACTTGTAATTTTACAGATTGTACTGCCAGTTGACTTGCTACTTCTCCTCCCTCGTGTCCACCAATACCATCACAAACAATTGATACTCGTACTGACTGAGAATCTTCGGTATCACCATTACTAGGAAAGCAAGCATCTTCGTTTTGTTTTAATTGGGCGCCGGGATGAGTGGCACCTGCTGTTTTTATACTAAGTGGTAGCTCTGAAGCGGCTGAAAGCAATAAATGATTGAGTTGAATTTGTATATTTTTTATATCTACTGATTCATATTGGGTAATTTGTTTAATTATTGATTCTAATTGGTCACGAATAGATGGATGTGCTGTTAATACTAGATGTTGCCACTGCTCACCTAATTGTCGTAATGATGCGGGTGCTGTTATTAATTCTAGTAAACGCAGGCGCCAACCAGTTACTCGTAAATTATTTGATACTAATAAACTACCACTTACATTATTAACAGATAAAGGTTCCCACAGTTGCAGAATTTGCCATAGCCAATATACTTGACGAACCGCAGTTGCTTGTTCCCATACATAATCTATTGCGCTCGTAAGTTTGCCGTTATTATCTATTGGTACATTTTCTAGTAAAACAATTTTGCTTGTTCCAACCAAATCATACACTTGAGGTATGTGTAAATGATGACTATATAATTTAGAATATACAGTACTTTCTACAGATATTTCCGTATCAATTACACCTGGTTTAGTATCAAGCCAAATCGAAGGCGCCACCACTTCGTATCTATCTACTACTATCTCATTAACAGGCACTTTCCTCGCTTCTTCACCTGCTGCCCAAACATATTTATAAACTAATGGTGTTTGACAAGCTGCACACTCACGATTCCCAACTGGATTTCTGGGTGCTGTACAAGCCGGATTTATGCAATGAATTATACTAGAAGTCGAAATCATAAGTATATTGTTTATTTGTAATTGTTTTGACTTTTACATACTTAAAAGTCAAAGTAATTTTGTTTCTGTAAAAAATAACAGACAAATTCATGAGTGTATATAAGCACAAAAAGGCATTTTAGGGAATGGCGCCTCAAAACTAAATCCCAGTTTCTCTAAGAAACCGGGATTTTAAGAATTGTTCGATTTGAATTTTTCATTGCTTTAAAGTCAAAACACTAAAAGTCAGGGGAACCCTTCAGCACGTATGAAGAGAAGGGTAAATGTAAAGGGTAGAAAATGAATGCTGACTCTAGACTTACATTTTACGCTTTTTACTACAGCTTCTGGTTCCCCACAAATACGAACTAGTGCAGCAGGGGGTTCATTATTGACTAGTAGATATTCGCTTGTCAATACCGATGTATCACTAAAGCCTCACCAGAGTAATTAAAAAAAGCCACCATACATCTAGTACTTTATATTCTGCAAAGTCATCATGCTTAGGACACTTTCAACTCAGCACTCAGCACTCAGCACTCAATACTCAGCACTCAGCACTATTGACTTAATTGTGCAGCTTGTGCTAATTGACACTTACTACACAAACCAAAAAATTCCAGAGTATGATAGAAAATCTTGAATTTGTGGTCAGTTTGGAGTTCAATTTCAAGCTCGTGTGCAGGACATTGGTTAATGGGTATCGAAGTCCCGCAAGCAAGACAAGTTAAATGATGCTTGTCTTGTTGTGCCAAACTATACAGCGCTTCACCATTAGGAAGCGTCCGCATTTGTACCAACCCTTCGAGCTTCAACGCTTCGAGTGAACGATAAACAGTCGCTAAACCCATGCTTTGGTTACGACTACGCAACTCTACGTACATATCCTGGGCAGAAATACCAAGTTTAATTGCTTTGAGCAGGTTTAAAATTCGCTCTTGACTACGGGTACGCGAAGCTTTCATGACAGTTTTTTGGTGTGCCGATATCATTTATACTTTAATAGTGACGCTAGATGTAGCTTAACTTATACTTATAATCAACACAAACAATGAACCCCTGTTAGATGTAGTATAAGTTTTGTAACTTAAATTCAAGAAAAAGCAAGTGCTGAGAAAATACAAAGCCAAAATTTTTGTCACGCTGCGTCCGTCAGTTTTAGACCCAGCAGGAACAGCAGTAGTATCAGGACTTACGCAGCTAGGATACAGCAACGTTGAGTCGTGTCGAATTGGTAAATTCATTGAACTCACCCTTACTGCACCAGATGATAATGCTGCACGTCAAGATTTAGACAAGATGTGTGACTCTATGCTAGCAAATCCTGTAATCGAAAATTACCGCTTTGAGTTAATCGAAGTTGAATCTCAAGTTGGAGTTTAGTGAGGAGGGAAGACAGGAGAGAGGAGAAAGGAGAAATGGTAAAGGAGATTAAGGTATGAAATTTGGGGTTGTAGTTTTTCCTGGTTCTAACTGCGATAGAGATGTTGCTTACGTAACACGTGATATCCTTCAACAACCTACACGAATGGTTTGGCACCAAGACACTGATATTTCTGACTTAGATGTAATAATAATTCCTGGTGGGTTTAGTTATGGTGATTATTTACGATGTGGCGCCATTGCGAAGTTCTCACCTGTAATGCAGCAGGTAATTGCACATGCTAAATCTGGTAAACTAGTGCTTGGTATTTGTAATGGCTTTCAAGTACTAACCGAAGCCGGACTTTTACCAGGAGCATTAACACGGAATCGCGATTTACACTTCATCTGCGATAGAGTTCCGCTCAAAGTCGAAAAAAATAATCTTTTGTGGACACAACAATATAGTAAAGGTGAAATCATCACTTTACCCATTGCCCACGGTGAAGGAAGATTTTACGCTTCTGAAGACACACTCAAAGCTATCGAAGACAACGACCAAGTTGTATTCCGCTACGAAAACGAAAACAAGAACGGTTCATTAAATAATATTGCTGGTATTTGCAATTCTACTGGCAATGTTGTAGGCATGATGCCACACCCCGAACGCGCGTCTGATAAAATGCTCGGTAACACCGACGGATTAAAAATGTTCGCAGGATTACTCGAAAAAGTCGCTGCAATTGTCTAGGCAACGGATTATTAACGGATGTAACGGATGGTTGATTTTTTGGCGCCGTCATATCATGGTAGGGTGGGCACTGCCCACCATCAACACTTCGTATTTATACTATTATCAATAATTATTTTATTACTATTTACTTTAAGTATAATAGCGGTGGTAGTTTAATACGCACAAAGATTATTACTAAATAACAACCTCACCGTATTAATTTGAATTAACAAAATTTTAGGTGCATCTTCATTTATATTGTACGATTAACAGTAATCAATTTTATGCGGTGAACTAGATATATACATTCACTTTGTTTTGAAAGATTGAAAAAGCTGTATTTCTCTCTCTACCAATTCAAACTGATACAACACTTTTTTATACCCGCATTTAAGATTTAACAGGGAGTCATACCGTTGAATAATATTTCAGGTGATAATAATTTAGTCTATGTAGATTATACTGATTTACTGAGTAAAATTTTACAAGCGCTTCATAACCAGCAAGTATTTGAATTATCTTCTCAAGGTTTACATTTACAAGTCAATATCGATAAAATTGCTACCTATGTTGCAGCTTTACAGGTACAAAACCCTTTAGGCGCCTTATCAAGAAGCGCGCGTTCTGCTACTGTTAATATTAGTCCAGGTTCAGATACTCGCTTTCAGGAACTAATTAGTAAAATTAGTCATTCGATTGCACAACAGTTATATAATTTACTAGGGAATACTGAGATTGAAGAATTCGTAGCAGGGATGGTAACTAGTTTACAAGCATTAACTGGTAGACCTAGTTTGAATTTTAGTTATAATTTTTCTTCATTACAAGGATTGCAAAAGCAACGTTTAACTTTGAATAATACCAGTAACTCAACACAACCTGAATTACTGCTCAAATTTCACAAGTTAACGATAACCGTAAATAATATTCGTGATTTCAATCGACATCTACAGCAAGGAATCAATCATTATATCGATTTGCACCAAAAAAATGCAACCACCGCAGAACGGGAAGACTTAGAATACATTTTAGAAGATTTGGAGAAAGATGCAAATTCTGACTTCTATCGGTTGCAGAAACTTGTTGATACAGAGACTCTGGGAAAACTCAAAAAACAAGCACAGGTTAATTATTTAGAGTTTCTTTTGGAGAACGTTAGTACTTATGGAAGTAAAAATGAGAAAGCTATAGTTTATCTACAAGATTTAATTAGAAGACTTAAGTTGGTTGAAGCGTATATTGGTGATAGTGCAAAACCAGATGGAGATTACCTAGTTAGTTATGGAGGTGTCTCAATTAATTATAGAGACATGTTTTCCCGCGCGGAAGTTTTTGAGATACTGCCAATTATCCCCATCATTGATGGATATTTAGGAGAAAACAAGGATGAAGATAAAGGTGAAATTGAGTTTGTTTTCGGTATCAAGTTAAAATTTGATGGTAAAGTACAGGCACTTGGTGGTAAAAATGTATTTGAGTACCATCTAAATATACTCAACCCCGATAGTGCAGAACATAAAGCAGGGTTATCGAATGAAGGAACAAAGGAAACTTTTGTTCGCAAAGTTCTAAAAATCGCGTTTTTATATTACTTTGTTTTTGCGTCACGTCAAAACCCTACCAAACGAGACTATAATTTACATCAAGAACTAGAATATGACCCAATCGCAGCGTTTGATAAACATGTACTGACTAAACTTCAAGCGAGTGATGAAGCTGCAAAACAAAAGTTGTTCCGAGATATCTATAAGTATTTCCAAGACTTGAAAGTACAACTCAAAATCAACTCGCTCAAAGTTCTATTACGTAACCTGCTCAGATATAAATCCAATTTTAGCACGCACGAGTTTCCTCTCCACATATCTATCAAGCACGGTATCGTCGAAGATAATATCGAGTCATGCATCAGAAACAATACCTTATTCAAACCTGTTTTACGCACAAACCCCAAAGAAAACCTCAAATATATTGCACTCGGTGAAGCACAAGCTAATACAAATGCATTGTGTACGTTACCAGGAAAGGTAACTTTTAGTGATATTCATTTCTTTGCCACCGACGACAAGCAGACTTTTACGATGGATTATGATTTGCGGGGTATTAACGCTTTGCCTATTTTAATGGCGCCTATCAATAATGTTAGTTGCAAGCGTGTGTACGAGCAAGAATTTAAATCACGTAAATTAATTGTATTTCCCTACAGCGAAGAAACCAACCAGTACGACTCAATACGAGGATTTATTCATCAATTTACATACAGTCTACTTGCGTACATTAGTTTGGATGTGTTGTTAAAACGTCAAAAGATGTCGTTTGTTCCCATACTGCGACTACATCTACATAATAAAGAAGATTCGGCGCCGACAGAAAAGTTTTTAGTGTCATTGTCAAACGTACTCTCACATCTGCTCAACGAAACCCATCGTTCCAACTCACAGGGAGTAGATATTCGTGATTTACAAAGTAAAGGTCAGTATAAAATACCGAATGTAATGAGTTCGCTGTATTCTGTACTTCCCAAAAAGTTTACTTTTACCAATACGAACTACACACCACAACTAGATAAACTGGCAATTATTGTGGTTTCAAGTCGTGAAAGCGATAGAAAATGGGGTGCAAAGGACAAAATATCGAATTTGATGGGGGAGATTATTGGGTTACGACTGGTAAACAACTCAGTTCGAGTTCAGTTACTCACCACATTCTCAGATAATTACGACAACCAACAGTTATTTACCCACCCTGCGGTTATCGTCGAAAATGTTGCCAAACTGTATAAACTCGGATATCGTCATTTTGCTTATATTGCCAAAGCACCATATACGAGCACTTTGCATATGACGCAAACCGAAGAAGACGATGGGTTATTCTTTATGTCGAGGGATGTTATCAAAGCTTTGAAAGCTGAACATAAGGATATCAAAATATATCCAATGTTCTTTGACAAGTATTATGCCATCAAAGCAGAAAAAATCAAATCGAGTTCCCTATACATACAGGATACAGTCGAACTAACGAACTTAGTCGAAGACAGTAGTAAACAGTCGGTAGTTTTCTTCAACCTGTTTAACGGCGTAGATATTCCAGGCGCCGAAAAGTATTATAATGGCGTAATTTCGTATGCCACACTGTTAAACATCTATAAAGGAATACTCGATGATGAGGATATTCGTACTGGTTTGATGTACGAAGGGTCATTGAAAAACGATATTTTGCAGTATTTAACTTTATTCCACTTCTCACGTTATCAAAAAGCCAAAGAAATTCACCTCAAGCTTGACCCCTACGATAAATTGATTGGTGATAACTCGGTTGGGAAGTTGGCAACGTTTGTTCACATGCAAGGTAAAACTGAATTTAACTCTCTTGCGTTTTTGACGTTGGTGAGAAAAGTGCTGAATGTGAAAGAATAATTCACCACAGAGACACGGAGAACACAGAGAGATTTAAATTCTTTTCTCTGTGAACTCTGCGTCTCTGTGGTAAAAAAATATTTATTCCTCTATTAAACAAATTACCATGTCATCTAAAATAGCCGAACATTTAGGGCGCCTATTCGAGGTAGGATTTAATGTAGGTGCCCTCTCCTCAATAAACCAGTATAAAATTAAACATAATTTCGGTAGTTTATACTGTGAAGAACTAGAAAATCTCAACTTTGCTAAAATACGTCAACGCATAGCTTCAGAAGTAATTAGTGCAGTAGATAGGGATATTGCAGAAACTTGGAGTACTTTTTTTCTGCAGAAAGGGTTTTTAAGCGGTTTGAATTTTTTTCGTGAATACCTTAGTGCAGTAGGATGGGATGAACCACATCGTCTTAAACGTGTAGAGGTAGTTTACTATCATTGTCGGTTTAGCGGTGAGAACAGTCTTGGCACTTATGACACTGAAAATAACCAACAGTGGTATAGTCGTGTTCTATCTCAGCTTTCATTAAATCCGAGTGCGTTATCTATATATATAGATAAATATCAGAAAAAGGGTGAGTTTCTCAACGCTGATACTTTAGTATTACTAAAACTGGGCAAATCATATAGAATTCTATGTATAGATTTGACGGTGTTTGGAATACGTTCGCAGAGTGATATCCAGAATATCGACTATGTAGAGATTATTCGCAATTTGCTAACGCGCGATATCAGCTATTTACGTTCCAAGAGTGTATTTTCGCGTTTGCGTCTCGATACCGAGTCTATGGACTTTGAGATATCACCTGATTTAATTCAATATTTTAACGCTTTCAAATATCGAGACAAAGAAACCGCGAAGTTAATTCAAGCTGGTGGTTATATTTACAGCTTTTATCAATTTCTGCAAGAAGCTAAAATCATAACCGATGCATCAGTAGTTTTCAACGCAGTAGGTTACAGTGACAGGGATATCAACGCTATATCAGTCACTCCTCAAAACATCAAAATTTTAAAGACATGCTACGAAATCTATAAACACCATCAAATCGAGGATATATCATCCGCGCGTTCGGGAGTGTTAAATAAAATCAAGCGCAGTGCTTATAGTAGTTTTGAACAGGGTAAAGAATTTGTTGATGCGATATTATCGATAACTCCGGGCAATATAAATCATATACCCCCACACAACGAGAAAATTACAGGATTTTTTAACTCAGTTGCCCAAGTTCCACCAGAGTTAATGCAAAAATTAGGATTATCTGGAACGCTGAACTTACGAGATGCACATGCTGAACTTATCAAAAAATCTCTACTATCACAAGATACGTTTATATTTTTAACGGGTAATCCTGGTATTGGTAAAACTACAGCAATTGTCGATTTTCTCAAAAAGCATCTAGATGAAGGTTTTTTGTTTTTCTACGTCAGTCCGAGAAAACAAGTCAACCTCGACATCATCGAAAAATTCAAAGATAAACAAACGCAAAAGCTATGCGATGATAGGTTATTTACTATTAACTCTTATAGTAATCTCATCGCTGATAACTATGGACATTATACCGTTCAATATACCAGCAATCGGCGCCAGGGTAATTTTCCTAAACAAGGTGTTGAATTCATCGATAGTGAAAACGTTGATTTACAATTCAAACGTACCAACCGACTCGCAAACTCCTCCGATGATACCATTCGTGATGTCGGCAGAAAAAGTAGAGGTGTTTTAGACAGTGTTTGCGAAGCTATTTCAACCGTCATCGAACAGGGTGTTTCTGAGCAAATTGTTGCAACTACTTCAATTCAAGCTTTAAAAAAAGTTGGTGTAGGAGATACCTTGAAGCATTTCGAGAAAATCTTTAGAAATGCTTATAACGAACGTGAAGGTATTATTTATCCGCAGAAAATGCAGCAAATATCAAGACGTATAAAACATTTCTTTGTAATGATAGACGAAATTACAGGTGATGGTGGTGGTGTAGAATTTTTAAATGGGATATACGAAATAGTTAGAAGATATGAACTAACAAATCCTGAATTTGGGTTTAATACAAAAATTATAGTTGCCGATGCTTCGATAGTTGATAAAAACGTGATTACACAGCACTTATCTAGTTCGGCGCCGGAACCTGATAAAATATACTTTAGGCGCCCAAGTGACGAGTTATGCAATCAACCAATATCATTAGAACGCTTTGTTTTTAAAAACCTACCCGCAACTGTAATTAATACAAACTCATATCCCGCGCGTTCTTTAGCAATTACATACAAATTACTGATACAATCAACCAAGTACGACGAACAAACAAATATTCAAGGTAAAAATACTTTAGAAAAAGAACTGCACACCGAAATATTAAAAGATATTCAAAAACTCTTAGATAACCCTGAAATTGAACAATTCATCATTTACATTCAGCATAAACAAAAATTAGCTCAATTAATCGAAGAAATTAAAGAGCATCAAGAATTTAACTTATATACAGATTATTTAGAAATACATGCGAGTATATCCGAAGAAGAAAAGCAAAAAATTCATTCCTTTCAAAATCAAGTCAAAGTTATATTTATGACTTCTTCAGGAAGTCGTGGTTTATCGTTTCCGAAAGTAAAGCATATCCTGGTAGAAATTCCTAAATACCAAATTGAAAATAACTTGATGGAAATTATTCAGGTTATATATCGAGGACGTGGTAATGAAGTTATCGATAATCAAGATAAAGCATTAACATTTTATTTAGCTGTTAATTCGCATTATCAATCTGAACAAGACTGGCAAATTGCACTACAAGAAAGCGTACTTGACATTTTAAACATTTTATTGATATTAAAAGCTGCCATCATGACAAGAATATTTGGTTCTGGTCGAATTGGTCGTGATAACTTTATTATTATACCAATTGGAGGTAAATCAGTATTTGCAGCAGGTGAGACATTTTCGATGCAGCTAGCAAATTTAATATTATTACTGAAACAAGAAAGTTTCCGAGAACCAAGTAACAAGCTAATTAAAAACGTATATACGAGCTTAGAACAATTATTGAGTTCTGCGGAATTTATCATTCAAGGCGCCGCCGAGTCTAATTATCTCACATTACGCGAAAACTTCAACACCAAATTTTTGCAAAACTATAACACACTCGATAAACTGCTGGATAACGGTGCCATTGACTCAGCATATATAAGCGGAGGCATGATAATTGTACCACTTGAGAACAACACATTAGAAGAAAACTATTTAATTAAACTAGCCGACATCAACGAAATAGCTAACGAAGAACTTTGGCGAAACATGCAAAAAATCAGCCATAGTAAATCATACCCAGAAAACCTGCGCGCGGCAATTAGAGATGCGATAGAACTAATTAAAAAACTACGCACAGAAGCAGACAAAACACAACGCTTAGAACTACGTGCGAAACAACCCGACCAATATTATGCATTCCCACTATTTGCATTTATATGTGGAGAAGCAATGCGCGCGTACTTTGAAACCCAACCTGAAGAACCCGAAAATAAAAGCTTTCGCGATATCTTAGCTAGATATATCCGGTCATCTTACTCAGTAGGTAATATTTTACCAATTGGGTTACATTACAAAGAGTTTCCTTTTGTCGTATTTAGAAGCTACAGCTTAAAAGAAACGAGACAAAAGATTTTCACCGATAAATATCTACTATCATCACACGAACTAAACGTATTAAATTTAATTCTATCAGAGTAACCCCTCTTGTAGCACAGGCATCCTGCCTGTGCAGTGCTGGTGATTATTTTTACCACAGAGACTATTAGGACACAGAGAGAAAATTGGCAACGGATGATAAGCGGATGGTTTATTTTATATAACAACTTTATTGCTTGCGAAAAGCTTTAGTAACACTTGACTTCATTGCTTCGGTGGAAAAACATCATCAAGTGGAAAAATCTGACTAACTTTCCTCTTTCTCAAAACTAGCTATAATATCTTGAATTTCATTGGCAGCAATATCTTCTCGGTCAGACTTAGAATAAATCGTTAATAGCAAAATACTTGTAGGTGACTCAACTTGGTAAATCAACCTATATCCAGCATTCTTACCTTTTTTTATATTACTATTGCGAACCCTTAATTTATAAACAACGTATTCCTCACCAATATCTCCTATTCTATCTCCTAAAATATTACCTTGTTGTAATTGCTCAATAATTACTTGAACATCAGAACGAATGTTGCGAAATCTCTTGGAAAGGTCGCGCAAATTTCGTTTAAATTCAGCAGCTAAATCAATTATTATTGATTGTTGCTCATTCGGCATCAATCCCCTCCCACATTTGAGATAGTGGTATACGCTGCCCAGTTTTTGCGTCATGTAAAGCTCTTCTCAAGCTAGCTTTAATCTCCTCAACGGGTGTATCATCAGGGTCAACCTCTTCTGCTTCTTCTGGAACCAACACAATCACCCGCACCTGATGAGGATAAGCTGTTCCTTGAATCGGTTCATCCAAAACTAGGTTTCCCTCTAGGTCAATTTTGCCAGTAACTTCTATCGCTTTCATTATTGTTTACCTTGTTTTATTGAATATTCTAGCATTTAAGTTTAGGCGCCTTTTCAAGGGTAAGCATTTAATTATTGATTTTTATTTAATTTTATCCAACTGATTGTATACTCTCTAAATTTAATACAAATTCGGGTAGCACAAGCTCACCAGAGAGAGTTGCAGGAGACTGTACAACTTCCACATCTTGATTTTGCCGATAAATTTCTACCTGCCAAGTTTCTACGTTAATTAGCCAACCAAGCTGACAACCATTATCTAAATACTCACGCATTTTACTTTGTAACTGGCGCCAATCGTCGTACTCAGTACAAAATTCAACTAAGCAAGTTAAACAAGCTACTGACTTAGGACAAATTAAAAAGATAACAAACGAGATTAGCGGAGAAATCTGCTGGAGAGCAAGTCTAAGTTATGGGGATGAATTGAGCCTTCATATCGGCGCCAAAATTCCTTATTCACAAAAATCAATGGCTGGTAAGATGAAGGGAGCGTGGATTTTAGGAGCGCAAGCAACATCATGGAGATTGTCAGAAAATACTGAGACAATAGTAACATCTTCAGATAAGACAGAAGAAATAAAAGAGAATATCTCCTTAATTGAAAAAACTACGATAACTCAATTTGACATCGGTTTCCCAGACTTAGGTATTACCATGAGTTTTAATGAAAAGTATAAATTAATTCTTATGCCAGATGTAAATGATTATGATTTACCTTACTGGGAATTGTTTACTCCTGAGCAAATGGTTCTTAAAGTTGGAGCAGATGCAATTTGGTCTTATGTTTCGTCTAGCTCATTGGTTTAGTCTACTTTTTAGATTCAAGCTTGAATGTGAACCATTGGTTCACATTTTTAAATTGGTTATTTAGGCGCCTCAACACTACGAAATTTTAATGAAGAACGTAATACCTTAGATAACACAGTCAGCGCAAATAAAGTATTTGGGGTTTTAATCATATGTGCCACTTCGGCAAATCTTTTAGAGATATCGGAATCACTGACTGAAAGCTCTAAAATTTTATCTATATATATTTGCATCAACTGTGTAATTTTATCTGCTTTACCACCTTCTGTTGTTTCGTAGCGAAAATCTTCACCTGTTGCCATCAACCAGGGTGTTTGTAAAATTTTTGCTAATCGTTTTTGGAACTTTAATGTAAAACCTTTGACGTTACGAGGAGAATTTTTAAATTGCTCTTTCAAACAACGCGAAAGTTCTAATGCAGAAACAGCTGCTGTTGTCATTCCTTGACCGTAGATTGGATTAAATGCACAAACTGCATCCCCTATTGCGACTACACCATCTGGAAGACGTGAAAGTTTTTCGTAATGGCGCCAGCAATTTTCTGTGCGTCGATAACCATATACTGGTGATATAGGTTTTGCGTTTTTGATGGCATCGTATATTATTGGACTACGTAGACTTCGGGCAAATTCTAAAAAACCATCAGCATCTGTAGGTGGATAATCTTTGGACATACCAGCCAGTGTAATTGCCCAACGATTTCCTTCTACAGGGTATAAAATTCCACCGCGCAAGCTGTCGGGTGGTTTTGCCGCTACTAACAGTGCTTTCCAAGAAGCGCAAAACTCATCTGGAACTTCATACCAGCATGTACTGTATCCTAAAAAAGAATTAATTATCGTTGTTTCGGGCGCCTGGTAGCCAATTTCTTCTAAAAACTTGGGTAACTGCGAGTTGCGTCCACTAGCGTCAACGACTAAATCGGCTGTTAGTTCTGTGTCGAGAGCGCTATTTTTACAATGTAATTTTACTCCAGATACTTGATTCTTAGTATTTACGAGTAGTCCTTTGAACAAGGTAGATGTTACAAACTCTAAGTTTTGGTAATTACTTAATCTTTGCCGTATAAGCCACTCTAGAAAAACTCGACTACAAGTATAAGTAACCAATTCTGAAGATGTACGTGATACCCATCCAAACATATTCAATGTTATCAAATCACGAACCCAATCGACACTAGGGGCGCCTGCTTCAGCTAATTGGGCTTTTATTCCTGGAAACAGTTGCTCTAAAATTCGTTGCCCTTGTGTTAAGAGTATATGAACGTGATGTGTTTGAGGAACTCCTTGACGAAATTCAGGCAATTCAGGAAGCTCGTCACGTTCTACAATAGTTACAAAATCAAAATGTTCTACCAATATTCGTGCAGTTAGCAAGCCCGTTATACTGCTACCAATTACTACAGCATGACTACTTGCATTTTGTTTATGCTCGTTCTTGATATAGGGCATTACGTATTTTTAACTCTATATATCGAATTACATACTTCTTTATTTATTTTTTACATCTATCTAAAGGATGAATTTTATATATGGAAGTAAACAATTTATAGAATCTTTATCTATCGTAAACCCATGAAGCATATTTCTTAGAAAAACATGTCTTTCGGGATTTATTGAGCAGTGGAGTAAAATGAAAATTAGCTGTAAAAGTGTACTTTTACCACCTCCATTTTAGCTACCAATTGGAAAAATATTTGGTACAAAATCTTTTTAAAAGGTTATATCAACGTCTTTCAAAACGCGAAATTCAGGAACTTGGACTCGCTGCAAACGCATAAATAGCTCCTATCTACAATTAAATCTCAACTACCTACTATCATTACTTAGAGTAGTTACTAACCACTATAGCTATGAAAATTCAGTTTAGCACAAGCAATCGTTTCGTGTTGGTGAAAATATTTACAGTATATAAGTAACAGGATAATTAGGGTTGTCGGGGTTGGGAATTAAGCACTGCTTTTTACAATCAACTAATAAATCTAATTTTTCTAAAACGACCTGACCTACTAAAACCATATCGCCTGTTACTAGCGCATATAAAGGTTGTTCGGCGCCCAACAATTCTATGAACAAAGCTTCTGTTACTCCTACTGTATCTTTTCGACCATCCGCATACTTGGCTATTTGCTGACCAACAATTCTCAAACCTAGTTTTTGTAATATTTATGGTGATATTACTAAGTATGTTGAACCTGTATCAACTAATGCATCTACTTCGCATGTACGTACTAAGCTGGGTGCTAGTAAACCTCGACTTATTAATGCTTCGTCTATTGCGTTGGTTAGTTTGATTTTGGTGTAAACTGCTCCCATTGTTTGGGTTATTGATTTTAAATTATTGGTTATGTATTAATTATATGTTGGGAAGCGAAAAGTCGCTCCAACGCCACTCTCCTTAACGGGGGAAACCCCCGCACCGAGGTGGCTCCCCAACCTACGTATTTGCGATTGATGATAAATTATAGCTACTGTAGAATATAGGTAGAGGTTCATTTTGTAAAAGATAGTACGTAATTATGATTACTCAATCGTTAATTAGTGAGATTGTCAGCAAGCAGCGTCAGTTTTTCTATACGGGTGCAACTAGAGATGTTAGTTTCCGTGTTGAACAGCTAAGAAGCTTAAAACAAGGAATAATGCAATATGAACATGAGATTACTCAAGCGTTAAAAGCTGACTTAAATAAACCAGAGTTTGAAGTTTATGGTGCAGAGTTTTCGCTAATTTTTACTGAAATTGCTGATGCTATTAAACATCTAAAGAATTGGGTAAAACCTCAAAGAAAAGGACTTGAATTGTCTTTTTTGCCTGGGTCGGCTTATTTATATCCTGAACCATTGGGTGTTGCTTTAATTATAGGCCCCTGGAATTATCCTTTTCAATTATCTTTAATGCCGTTAGTTGGCGCCATTGCAGCAGGTAATTGTGCAATTGTCAAGCCTTCTGAAATTGCTTCTCATACTTCCCATGTAATAAATGACGTAATATCAAAGGTTTTTCCGCGCGAATATATTGCTGTTGTTGAAGGTGGGGTAGAAACTACTCAAGAGCTGCTGCAAGAAAAGTTTGACCATATCTTTTTTACAGGTGGTACAGCCGTCGGTAAAATTATTATGAAGGAAGCAGCAAAAAATTTGACACCAGTTACTTTGGAATTAGGTGGTAAAAGCCCTTGTATAGTTGATACAGATATCAATCTTGAAGTTAGCGCGCGACGAATTGCGTGGGGCAAGTTTTTGAATGCTGGCCAAACTTGTATTGCACCTGATTACCTATTAGTAAATAAGTCTATTAAACAGGATTTATTAAAAGCAATAGCAGATAGTATCAAAGAATTTTATGGCGATAACTCAATAGACAGTCCTGATTACTGTAGAATTATCAGTGAAAAGCATTACACTAGATTGATAAATTACATTGAAGGAGATATTTACTTTGGCGGCGAATATAATTCTGATAAATTATTTATTGCTCCAACTGTAATCAACAATGTTTCGTGGCAAGATTCAATTATGGAGGAAGAAATTTTTGGGCCAATTCTTCCTGTCATTGAGTACGAAGATATTAATGAGGTTATAGCAGCAATAAATTCTCGTCCAAAACCTCTTGCTTTATACTTGTTTACAAATAATAAAGATTTACAAGCGCGAATATTACGTGAAACTTCATCTGGTGGTGTTTGTATTAATGATACCATTAAGCACTGTGGGGTGGCTTCGTTACCTTTTGGTGGTGTAGGTGATAGTGGAATTGGTAAGTATCACGGTAAAGCTAGTTTTGATGTTTTTTCCCATTACAAGAGTGTTTTGAAACGAGGATTTGGTTTTGACATGAAAGTTTTGTATCCTCCTTACGAGGGTAAATTAGCTTTGCTTAAGCGGGTTTTTGGTAAAAATTAAAATGGGATGGGCAGGAAAGCCCGTCCTTTTGTAGAATTTATAGGAAAGCACTGGAAAGCACTGAAGTGCTTACTACGAGCTTACTACGAGCTTACTACGAGCTATTTTAAACATTTTATTGCTTCTAGTAGTCCGCGTGCTTTATTTAGGGTTTCTTCGTATTCTTTTTCTGGTTCTGAGTCTGCTACCAAACCGGCGCCTGCTTGTACACTTACTTTACCCGCGCGCGCTACCATTGTACGAATGGCTATGGCTGTATTTAATTGTCCTTCAAAGTCGTAATATCCATATACACCTGAGTATACTCCTCGGCGTGATGGTTCTAGTTCGTTGATTATTTCCATTGCTCTAATTTTTGGCGCCCCACTTACTGTTCCTGCGGGAAAACAAGCTTTCATTAAGTCCCATGCTGTTTTTGATGGCGCCAGTTTACCTATTACGTTACTGACGATGTGCATGACATGAGAGTATCGCTCAATAACCATTAATTCATCTACGCAGACGCTGCCACTTTCACATGCTCGACCTAAGTCGTTTCTGCCTAGGTCTACCAACATGACGTGTTCGGCAATTTCTTTGGGGTCTTGTAATAAGTCTTTTGCTAGTGCGTCGTCTTCTTTTGGAGTTTTACCGCGTTTTCTTGTGCCTGCTATTGGACGCAGTGTTGCTATGTTGTTACCGTCGGTGTCTTTTTCGGCTTTGACCATGACTTCTGGACTGGAGCCTATTATTTGCCAGTCTTGGAAGTTAAAGTACGCCATGTATGGTGATGGGTTGATTTGACGTAGTGAGCGGTAAAGTGAAAAGGGGTCTTTGCTATATTCGGTTGTTAGACGCTGAGAAATTACTACTTGAAATATATCGCCTGCTTTGATGTATTCTTTGGCTTTCTCGACGCTGCGACAAAATTCTTCTTTACTAAAGTTACTTTGATACTCTTCGGTTTCGTTTGAACGAGGCGCCATTGCAGGTGGTGTCCATTCTAAAATAGTTTTGGCGGGCTGAAGCGGTGATGATAATTTATTCACCATTTGCGTAACACATTCTACGGCCTTGTTGTATGCTTCTTCTACATCACTGTTGCGTAAATCTGCATATGCTACTACCCAAATTTTACGTTTAACCTGGTCAAATATTAATAAATTGTCTACCTGCATCCACAATCCATCAGGGATATTGCGTTCATCTTGAGTATGAATTGGTACTCGCGGTTCTATCCACTTGATTAATTCATAACCCCAAAATCCAAATAAACCACCTATTCCTGGTGGTAACTCTGGTAACTTAACTGGATTATATGGCGCCAAACAGTTTGCTAATGCTTCAAATGGGTCGCCATCGAATATTACTTGTCTTGCGTCGCGATGCGTTTGCGTTGAAAGTTCTCCACGCGCTTCTAATACCCATAAAGGATTACAACCAAGAAAACTATAACGTCCAACTTTCTCACCACCTTCGACTGATTCCAACAAAAAACTATAAGGTTGTCCAGCACATACTTTATACCAAGCTGAAACAGGTGTATCTAAGTCCGCTACCCACTCTTGGTATACCGGAACAAAATTACCAAGTTTAGCTAATTCAGTAAATTGAGAGAAGTCGGGAAAAATCATAAGAAAATAGTGCTAAGTGCTGAGTGCTGAGTGCTGAGTGGGGGTTAAGAGTTGAGAGTGGGGAGTGGGACTCCTTACTTTCTTTACTTCTTATACTCAGCACTCAGCACTCAGCACTTTTAACTTTAATTAGTTATGCGTCGTAAGTATACTTACCGCTGAACTTGAGTTGAGCAGGGCTGGGGTTTTCGCCAATTCTACGGTCAACGTAACGTACTTTTTCACGTCCTTGGTTGACTTTTTCTGGGAATACACCATCTGCTGGGTGAATCTTTGTAGTTTCACCGCTTGGAAGAATCCGGTAAATTTGGTAATTGGTGATTTTAAATTTCCGAAGCTGACCACCGAGTGCGATGCCGTATTCTTTACGAGCTAAATACAACAGGTTATCACCTTGACGCATTTTAGCGGCGCCACCAGTGGGCATTTCAAAAACTTGCTCTTTGGGGCTAGTCCAGGTGATTGCGTACATTTCTTCCTCGGCTGCTTTTGTAAGCAAGCCGCCAGTGGAGCCACCGAATAAAGGAGCTTGTCCAGAAAGTGTTTCTGCCATAAGGTTTTCACTTCATAGTTTTTACGGCATCCTAACATTGCCTGGTAGACAACATTGCGATTATTTCATAGTCTGTAACACTTTTTTAGAAGTGGAAAGTGCTGAGTGCTGAGTACTGAGTGTTTTTTACTCCAAACTCAGCACTCAGAACTCAGCACTCTTAACTCCTAACTGACTCCTGACTTTTCGTAACGGTGGGTACAGTAAAGTGGAATTCGCTTCCTTGGTTCTTTCCTGTTGATTGTGCCCAGATGTCTCCTCCCCAACCGTTGACAATTTGACGGCAAATTGCTAACCCTAGTCCTGTTCCTCCTGCTGTTCTTCTTAAGGCGCCTTCTTCTTGGTAGAAACGGTCGAATACAATTTCGAGACGATTTGGCTCGATTCCTCTACCTGTGTCGGCAATAGTTACTTCGACCATTTGCTCACTGTTAAGGCGCCCAATGATTGTAATTTTTCCGTCGGGTGGAGTGAATTTACAAGCGTTATCTATCAGCTTTGCAAAAACTTCTACTAGCCAATCTCCATCTGCCAATACTAAGGGCAAATTATCGGCGATGTCAGTAGTAATTTGTGGCAGATTTTCAATCGCTGTACGGGCACGTACTCGACTCAGGGCTAAATCGATACATTCCTGTAATGTCAATGATTCTGGATGCCATTCAACTCGACCGCTTTCAAGATTCGATAGTGTTAAGAAATCTTGCACGAGCTTTCGCATTCGCTCGGAATCTGATAAAGCTGTGTTGAGCATTACTTGCTGCAATTCCAAGGGCATATCAGGTTCCGAAGCAAGGCTTTCTAAACAAACTTGAATTGTTGAAAGTGGTGTGCGTAGCTCGTGTCCAGTAATGGCAATCAAATTACTACGGGTACGGTCGAGTGCTTCAAGTTGACTGTTGAGGTCTTCAAGGTTGGCAAACGACTCGGCTTGAATTAATGCGGCGCCTATTTGAGTTGCTATTGCTTTAACTAAATCTATTTCGCCTGTGTGCCAAATGTGTGGCGAATTTCCACAGTAGTGTAACTCAACAATCCCCAACAATCGTCCTTGATAATAAACAGGTTCAAGTAACCAAGAACGAATTCCTAGTTTCTCTACGTGTTTCCATACTACGCTTGATGTTGATGTACGACTGTCGTTCATCGTATCGGCAACGCACACCCCTTCTGAATGCTTTACAACTTCCGCAAATAAGGGATTGTTGTCTAGCTGCCAAGTTTGCCCTTTTACCGATGTTACCCCTGCACGAATAAACTCATGCTCGATTGTCGCTCCCAAGTCAGTCACCTGCGCGCGATAAATTAAACACCTACAGGCGCCTAATATTTGTCCTAGTTCTTGCGCTGCTGCATGAAGTACTTCTTGTGGGTTTAATGAACGCCTAATTGTTGTTGTAATTGAGTTGACTAAACGCTCTTTTCGTGCTTGGGCGGCAATTGAACGGTAAGCTTTATGCAATTTGTATTGACTCGCCTGCAAATAAGTTACTAAGCGCTGTACAAACGGGTCTGTGTCTATATCACAGGCATACTCGTTTGTTTTTACAGGCTCTAAAACATCTTTGTACTTACCAATACCAAATCGGCGCCGAGCCGAGTTGATTTTTTTGGTTAGCTCCGGTCGGTAAGTTTGAATGCGCGTTAATAGCAAATCAGCAGCTTTGAGGCTAACACCTCGCTCCGATGTCCAGATTCCCTCAAACCTTCGCGCTGTGTCCATATCTAAGCTTGGACTTAATTCGCGTAGGTCTTCCTCATCTTGACTATTTTGTCGGCTGGTTGAACGTGAAAACTCTCGACAAACCAAACAAGTGGCATAGTTTTGAGCAATCACAATTAGATGCCATTCAAGACTTAAGGCATCTTCTGGTTCAAAAGCTACTTTTTCGTAATACTCGGAACTGCTATTGAAATCAGTTTCCGGGGCAGCCAAAACATATACTTGGTCACTTCGTTGTGCTAGTCGCTCATATCGATGTGCCTCTTGGCGATAAAAACGCTCGCGCTGAAAACTGGCTATTACCAGCGGGGCTTCGAGAGTTGCCGCCAATACTTGGTCTTCCATCGCATGGGAGAGGGCTGTTAGCGAAGCTTTAAAATACAGTTGTGGACGTAGGTAGGGTAAGGTCTGTAGCAAATCGCTCAGTACCGAAGTCGAAATGCTCATGCGTTTCTCGAGCAAAAATCTGGACAAAAAACCATCTCTCAGCTGCATTGTACAAATTACAACGGTCTTTCAATCCAAACACATGGTTGCGATATGTAAAGATTAGCAAAGCCGAAGCCGAAAGTTTTAGATTCCTCTCTATAGATATTTGTTTTTCTTATTATACATGGTTAGTTTCCTCTATATATTCGCACATCAGTTAAATTTTATCTACCCTAATAATGACAACTTGGCGCCATCACTCCAGTAGTATAATTAGCAATATTAAAAAAGTATTAATAATATTACATTTGTTTAAAATTATCTCAGTATTTCAATTCCCTATTTTTATTGATACTCCCTTGTTTACAGTATATCCAATACCCGCTCCAGACGCATGACTATCCTTAACAAAGACCTTAACATAAGTTTAGATTTGTAATTTAATTCACACTTAAGAGTCTTGACCCAGATTCAACATATTAAGTGATAATCAGAACACATGGTATTTTTATACAGTTAACTTTAAATTAAATTTATTAGTATACAAAAACACAATTTCACCTCAATAGTAATACGTAAAACTCCAATTAAATTAGTAGATTAAATTGGCAATATGCAGATATTGCGATATTTTACAAATGAATGTAATATAACTTTGTTTAAAAAATATAATTACAAAATCATGTAAAATAAACTCAATTCTAAACTATTTATTTCAGATGGTTTTGCACGTGTAACTTTATCATCATAAGTAGTTGAGTCCTTGTCAGCAAAGACTTTGATGGGGGAAATGAGTTTGAAAATAACTTTAAAAACAGCAGGTAAATCATTTCCCTATGCCTTGAAGAAAAGTGAGTATATAAATACTCACTTACTTCAATATCATGTCTTGCATTTTTAACAGTAGTAGGCATTTTCCTTTACCTGCTTGCGGTGAAACATGAAAATTGCGATTGTTGCTCCTTTATGGGAACGTGTACCTCCTAAAGGTTATGGTGGTATTGAACTAATTGTTAAGTTATTAACCGACGAATTAGTTCGGCGTGGTCATGATGTCACATTATTTGCTTCAGGAGATTCAATAACAGCAGCAAAACTTAAAACAGTACACCCACAAGCACTACGACTTGACCCGAATATTAGGGAACCGGGTATTTATGAGCATATGCTCCTCGCTGATGTTTTCCAGCACGCGCATCATTTTGACGTTATCCACTCTCACTTTGGCTACCAAGCTCTTTCTTACAGCAGTTTTGTCAAAACTCCTACTGTTCACACACTCCACGGCGCCTTTTCTCCAGAAAATGAGAAAATATACTCTCGCTTTGCTTGGCAAAAGTTCATTAGTATTAGCGAAGCACAGCGCGAACCTCGTTTGGGCTTAAATTACATTCACACCGTCTATAACGGTATTGACACAAGCGTCTACGCTTTCAACTCAGAACCTGTACAACCACCATTACTGGCTTTTGTTGGACGCATATCGCCAGAAAAAGGCCCCGTCGAAGCCATCAAAATTGCCCGTGCAACTGGCTTACCCTTAAAAATGGCGGGTAAAATTGACGTTGTAGATAAAGATTTTTACACCGAGCAAGTTGAACCACTCATCGATGGTGAGCAAATTCAGTTTTTGGGTGAAGTCTCTCACGAAGAAAAGGTGAAACTTCTATCAGAAGCATCTGTAACTTTATTCCCCATTAATTGGCGAGAACCATTTGGTTTAGTGATGATTGAGTCAATGGCAACTGGTACACCTGTTGTTGCTATGGGTCTGGGGTCTGTACCCGAAGTTATTGCTCACGACAAAACTGGTTACGTGTGCCACTCTCTTGAAGCCATGATTGAAATGGTTCCTTATGCTATGAAGCTTGACCGTCATACTTGTCGCGAGTATGTTGTTAACCGCTTTAGTGTTGAATCTATGGCATCGGAGTATGAACGCGCTTATTCGATGGTTATGGTTTAGGTGATTAATTAGGGACAGGCAGGGATGCCTGTTCCACAAGAGAGGGTTTGATAAGGTAAGGTTATATGTATAAAATGCTGTTTACTTGATTTAACGGGATAGATAATCGCCTGTTAAGCAGTTTTTTCAACTATTTTGTTCTTTTAGAACAATTATTGGCCTTTTTTAACATATATAATTTAATCAAATAGAAAAACTTTTGATGTCAGGCGCAATTTATGATTTAAAGCTGTAATAATGTTTTCGGTTGATTTGTGTCTTGAAATTTACATTTAATCATACGGAAATCAACACATTTTTATCGTCTTTGACATACTATCTGGCGTTATAATCTATAAAATTTCTAAAAGATTTACATAAGTTAACAAAGCGACTCGTTGCGTTTATTGTGTAAGTTTTATACCAAAATGCTTGGTATAGATATTTCTAACAGTGCTGTTTGCGGTTCTACGGCAACACGGCAGTAACGAATTGAATTAAAAAAAAGGCGCCTTTTTTCCTGTTGACGCTTTTTTGACGAAGAAACTAGACCTGTTATCACCTGGATTATCACCTGGAAATTGGAGCATGACACCGGATACCTTAATCGCACCGGAAAAAATTTTGCTGGACGGAAAAGCTTTTGTCCCTGCCGACCAAATCCCTATTCCTGAATGGCCTTGTGTGGCTAGCTCGCGCCCACAGCCTACATTAACTATTAAAGATGACGATTTATTTTTAGTTACAGATACTTTAGGTAATATTTCTGGGTGCGGTCTTGGTGACAGCAACCCAAGTATGGGATTATTTTGTTCTGATACACGCTTTTTAAGTCGCTTAGAGTTACAAATTGACGGATACTCGCCTGTTTTATTAAGCAGTACTGCTGATAAAGGGTTTTCATTATCTGTTTTATGTACTAATCCGCGTATTGATGAGCGTTTACGACCTGATACGATTGGTATTCGTCGTGAACTTGTGTTAAACGGCGCCTTATTTGAAGAAATAGAAGTATCTAATTACAGTACTACAACAATTAGTTTTGAGCTTAGTCTTAGTTTTGACGGTGATTTTGCCGATTTATTTGAAGTACGTGGACATGGCAGAGAAAAACGCGGTCGCTTATTGCGTTTAGCTGAAGGAGTATCTCCTGAAGAGGTGCCATCAGAAGAAGACCATGAACATCATCATAATTCAGACGAAGTAACCGAAAAGTCTTTATTCCTTGCTTACCAGGGTTTAGATGGAATAATAATGGAGTCGCGGATTAAGTTCCAGCACCGTCAGCCAGATTATTTTAAAGGTTATACAGCACTTTGGCGCTTTGAACTGGCGCCGCATGAAAAGCAAAAAATAGGTTATCGTGCTAGACCTGTTACAAATAATAAGTCGAGTTCAATTGTCAGTGCGCCTGTAACATTAGGTCAGGCAAAAGCTGCTGAAGTAATGGAAGAGCAAAACTGGGTACAGCAAATAACCCGCATTCGCGCTGATAAAGGTATATTCAACCGAGTTATCGAGCGTGCAGAACAGGATATGTATTTGCTACGACAGTCATTTGGTAAGCATAAAACCGTATCTGCTGGAGTACCTTGGTTTTCCACCCTGTTTGGACGCGACTCAATAATTACCGCTTCGCAAACCTTGATGTTAAATCCTGAAATTGCGAAGGAAACTCTTACTTTACTAGCTATATACCAAGGTAAGCTCGAAGACGAGTGGCGCGAAGAAGAACCAGGAAAAATTTTCCACGAATTACGATTTGGAGAATTAGCACGCTGTAAAGAAGTACCTCATACACCTTATTACGGTACAGTCGATGCGACTCCATTATGGTTAATGCTTTATGCTGAGTACTACGCTTGGACACATGACTCTGAAACCCTAGAAAATTTGTGGAATAATGCGCTTTCCGGGATGGAATGGATTGACCGCAATATGAAACAAACAGGTTATTTAAGCTATCACCGCAGGTCGAGACTAGGTTTAGCAAACCAAGGTTGGAAAGATTCTGGTGATTGTATAGTTAACCGTAAAGGTGAACTTGCCTATGGTTCAATAGCACTGTGTGAAGTACAAGCGTATGTTTATGCTGCTAAATTACGTCTGGCTGAAATTGCCCGAATGAAGAAGCGTTTAGATTTAGCAGACCGTTGGACTGATGAAGCACGTAGTCTGAAAATGCGTTTTAACCGTGATTTTTGGATGGAAGACCAAGATTTCTGTGCCCTAGCTTTAGATGGTGATGGGAAACATGTAGATAGTATTACTTCTAACCCAGGTCACTGTTTACAACTCGGTATATTTACTCCCGAAAAAGCTTACAGCGTTGCCGAAAGATTACGGGCGCCGGACATGTATAACGGTTGGGGTATTCGTACCTTAAGCAGCTTATCACCTGCATACAATCCAATGGGATACCATATTGGTTCAGTATGGCCTCATGACAACTCAATGATTGCTATGGGGTTACGTTCCCTCGGTTTAATAGACCAAGCACTCGAAGTTTTTCAGGGATTAGTTGACATGACCAGCGTTCAACCATACCAACGTCCACCTGAACTACTTTGTGGATACGAACGTGATGGAGATAACGCTCCAGTCCTATATCCTGTAGCGTGTTCACCACAAGCATGGGCAACTGGTAGCGTCTTCCAACTAATACAAATGATTGTCAATCTTGTTCCAGATGCACCAAATAACTGCCTGAGAGTTATTGACCCAGCTTTACCCGAATCAATTACTCACCTTTCTATACACAACTTACGTGTAGGCCCAACTATTCTCGACCTAGAATTTGAGCGCTCAGGTAACACAACAGCTTGCCGTGTAGCTAAAAAACGCGGCAACCTACGTGTCGTTATTGAAGCCTAGAGAGTGCTGAGTAGAAAGTGCTGAGTGCTGAGTAGTAAGAAAAGCTTTACTCAGAACTCAGCACGAGCGCACTCAGAACTCAGCACGAGCGCACTCATTACTTTTCTTCTACGTCGCTTTTGTGTCCAGGTGATGCTTCAAATATTGCATCAAGCTGCTGACGCGCGTCTTCTACGTTAATAGAACGCATTACTAATAAAGGTTCTTTAATTAAATTGCCCGAACTATCCAACAATTCTGGATGAGGCACAAATTGCTTTCTTGCTGTGTAACCGTAGTTACCACCTTGTGGTCTTGTTGTATATGTTCGCTCTCTATCAAAACTAAACATAATTAAGTTACGAATCAAATTCGCAACAGCAATAACCGCGAGAACTGTAAAAGCAAGAATGTAAATAAGGTGTAACATAGGGGTTTCCTCCAAGGCAGCGTGTTATTAAAGGGTTTATAAATCGATACTAGATTTGCAGTTTCTACTTGATACAGAAATTTAAATGCAATGAAATCAAAACAAGGGCAAAGAAAACTTACTTAGCTAAATATTGGGCTACACTCTTATCTTTTATCGATACTAAGTAGCATAATATACTTTAATCTGAAGATAAACTTGTTAAATCATTTCTTTGTAATTGTAAAGTAATATAAATGTACGTCCTACACTTCGCGTTGAGCGCGATGCTTCATAGCCACATTCCAGCATTCAGTAACAAGTTGATGCCAAGGCATTAAGGCTTCCATATCTATTCCAACTTGCCCAGAGGTCGCGGTAAACATCATCTTCGCAGTGTTTACCTGTTCTTGCGCGGTCTTTACTCGCTGCTTCAAGTCTGACTGCTGCTGTGTACTCATAAAATCAATCCGCTCAGTTTCAAGCAAGTGCAAGGCACGGGCAAACCAGTACTGGAAATCTTCCAATAAAGGCTGTAAAACTGACTTTAGTAATTCCGGTTCTGGTAGATTTGAGTCCCGCATAAATGAGAAGCATACTTCTAACTTTCTTATTAATATTAACTTTTTTAACGATTCTTAACACTCTAGAATCATAAAATACTTCTCACACCTGGCATTCTGTAGCAAGGGCTACAATTTATATTATAGTCGATTTGATTAATTTCCTGTAAAACTTGAACTATATAGGGAACGCAGGCAGCTTTACTTTTGATATGTACACAAGTGATACAAAGACATGACTTTTTGCCTTAGTCTAACTCCGAATCGCTAACATAGATGCAGACCTATGTTCTGTTCTTCGGCGCCTCGGAAGTGCAAAAATCATATTTTGTAACAAGTCCAATACCAAAATTAATTTTGCGCTTGGAATATTAAAATTACCATTACAGGTAATGAAAAGCAAATTGATTTAGTCTTTCATTTAAGTACTAATTAAGTAGTAAGTCAATGTGTCAGAGGAGGTATCTTTGTGTAAAGATGAACAGAATATAAATATTTTATTAAGAAAGCGTGAGAGAATATATCGCGCCGTAGCAGTATCTATAGGTTAGAGTTTGTTGACTTGATATTGTTGAAATCATCCTCCACATGGCTTAAGTTGTGAATCCTGCGACCTAGGAGCGGCACCACAATAATCAAAAAAAGCCGTGTTATTATAGGAACTATTTTTTTTACAATATAAGCGCAAGTTCAAATACGAGTAATTAAAGAATTAAGCCAAAGGTAAAACAGCCGATGTCGCCAAACGCAACACAACTAGATAATAATCAGCCAGAGCAATCAGAGCAACAACCCGTCGAAAAAATTAGTTTACCCCGCACAAGCGAGTCGGAAAGCTTGAAGAAAATTCGCCATACGACTTCTCACGTCATGGCAATGGCAGTACAAAAGCTGTTTCCCAAGGCACAAGTTACAATTGGTCCTTGGATTGAAAATGGTTTTTACTACGACTTTGATAGTCCAGAACCCTTTGCTGAGAAGGATTTAAAATCCATCTACAAGGAGATGATAAAGATTATCAACCGTAAACTGCCAGTCAGCAAGGAAGAAGTTAGTCGAGAAGAAGCGGAACGTCGAATTAAGGCAATTAACGAGCCTTACAAGTTAGAAATACTAGCGGACATCAAGCAAGAACCCATAACAATTTACCACGTGGGTGACCAATGGTGGGATTTGTGTGGGGGACCTCATGTTGAGAATACAGCCGATTTAAATCCGAAAGCAATTGAACTTGAAACGTTAGCAGGCGCCTATTGGCGTGGCGACGAAACCAAGGCACAATTACAGCGTATATATGGCACTGCATGGGAAACACCCGAACAGCTAGCAGAATACAAGCGACGTAAAGAAGAAGCACTACGTCGTGACCACCGTAAACTAGGCAAAGAGTTAGGGTTATTTATATTCTCTGACTTAGTAGGACCTGGGCTACCATTATGGACACCCAAGGGAACTTTGTTACGGAGTCTTTTAGAAAATTATCTCCAACAAGAACAAATTAAACGCGGTTATTTGCCTGTTGTTACTCCTCACATTGCCAAAGTAGATTTATTTAAAACTTCGGGACACTGGCAAAAGTACAAAGAAGACATGTTTCCTCTAATGGCAGAGGATGAAGAAGCGAAAGCCAGTGAATTAGGTTTTGTCATGAAACCAATGAACTGTCCTTTCCACATCCAGATATATAGCAGCGAACTACGCTCATACCGTGAGTTACCAATGCGTCTCGCCGAGTTTGGTACAGTATACCGCTACGAACAATCTGGAGAATTAGGTGGTTTAACACGTGTGCGCGGATTTACAGTTGATGACTCGCACTTATTTGTAACACCCGAACAACTCGACTCCGAATTTCTCAACGTCGTTGATTTAATATTATCAGTGTTCAAAAGTTTGCAACTAAAGAACTTTAAAGCACGCTTAAGTTTTCGCGACCCAGAAAGCGACAAATACATCGGTTCAGACGAAGCATGGGAAAAAGCTGAGGGTGCAATTCGTCGCGCAGTTGAAAATTTGGGAATGGACCACTTTTTAGGTATAGGGGAAGCAGCTTTCTATGGCCCCAAGTTAGACTTTATCTTCCAAGATGCTTTAGAAAGAGAATGGCAGCTTGGAACTGTACAGGTAGACTATAACTTACCTGAGCGCTTCGATTTAGAATATGTTGCTGAAGACGGTTCGCGTAAACGTCCAATTATGATACATCGGGCGCCATTTGGTTCCTTAGAGCGATTAATTGGTATTTTAATCGAAGAATACGCAGGTGACTTTCCATTATGGTTGGCGCCAGAACAAGCGCGTTTACTACCAGTCAGCGAACAATTCTTGGACTACGCCAAAGATACTGCCGCCAAAATGCGTGCTGTAGGTATCCGTGCAGAAGTAGATATCAGTGGAGACAGATTAGGTAAACTAATTCGTAACGCCGAAAAACAAAAAATACCAGTAATGGCTGTTGTAGGCGCCAAAGAAGTAGAAACAAACACCTTAAGTATCCGCACGCGCGCATCTGGAGAACTAGGAAGTGTAGCAGTAACAGAAGTCATCGAAAAAATGAAAAACGCAATCACCAACTTCGACAACTTCTAACACCAATATGACAAGATGTAGCACAGGCATCCCTGCCTGTGCAGTCAAAAATTTACATAAAAAATTACAAAATCTAAATATTAGAGAAAGTTTCAAAAGTTTAGATAAGATATAAATTGTCATTCTGAGCGCAGGGAAGAATCTGAAATTTTGGGTATATAGTGGCTTGTGTCATTAATTTTGGGATGTTGTAGCATAGGCATACGAACTGTACAGTGACATATATTTTTTGATTACAGGGACACAGAGTACACGCAAAGAGGAATGAACCACGAAGACACAAAGTACACAAAGGTAAGAAATAAGAGAGTTGAATAGAGGCGCCTGCGCGAAGATTTCAATAATTACATGTAGCACAGTCCGGAATGCCTGTGCATTATATATAACCACATAACGCATCAAAAATCTTCACAATTGCTCATTAATCTCATCAGTCGGTCTATCAGAATATCGAAAATATTTACCATATTCCAAAGCTTGGAGAAAAGCTTCTTCATCAGAAACACAACCGACCTTCTCTAACCAATTCTTACAATTTGAAGAACCAGCTATTTGACGTTGTATATCAGCAACTATCTTTTCTAGAGTCGCTAAACGCTTTTCAAAATTATTTTCGTTTGACATAATTTACTAATTTAAATCTCTAATTAACATCAATATACTACTTTTCCTATCTTATCAATATAATGCTCTTGCCCATCAATATCAACTTGTGCTAACCCGTTAGAAAATGCGCGGCTCATCAACTCATCTACGTATTGCTCGATAAAATCAAACTGAGGAGGGATAACAAATTTACTATTAATATCTATGTAACCCCATTTTCCATTTAATTTTACAGGCGCCAATCCTTCATTAAAGTGCCCAGCATTATCAAATAAAGAAGGAATCACTTGCTTTCCCTTCAGGTTTATATAACCGTATTTATTTTTTTGCTGGATTAATGCCATTCCTTCAGAGAAGCCCCAAGTATCATCAAATAGAGCAGGAATCACTTGTTTTCCACTATTGTTTATATACCCCCACTGGTCTCTGCCTTTAAACAGTGCCATGCCATCAAAAAAACTATAAGAATCATTAAATTGAGGAGAAATAACAAATACTCCATCAATGCTTATATAGCCCCATTTACCTTTTTGCTTGACTAGTCCAAGTTTTTCGGTAAAGCTTGCCGCATAGTCAAAATTAGCAGAAATAATTTCTTTTCCATTAGTATTGATATAGCCATATTTTTTATAACTTTTTTGAACAGGCGCCAATCCTTCAGAAAAACTTCCGGCGTTACTATACTGACAAGGAATAATTATCTCTCCATTGGTATTAATATAACCCCACTTTCCTTTTTGTTGAACCAGTGCTAATCCTTCAGTAAAGTTTTTAGCAGTATCAAATTGCGGAGTAACAATTATTTCCCCATTCGTATTAATATAGCCATACTTTCCTCTCTGCTTAATGACAGCTAGCCCTTCGGAGAAATTTTCAGCATAGTCGAACTGAGGAAGAATAACTAGTTCTCCACCGTTATTAATGTATTGAATATAACCATACTTATGACCTATTTTAATTTTCTTCAACACTAGTGCTGAAGGTATTGAAGGTAATGCTACATTAATTAAAGGTTGTGGTCTATATAAAGCTGTATTTAAAGCTTGTAAAACATCACTTGCGTCTGCGTATCTTTGGCGCCAGTCATACCGTACCATTTTTGTGATAACGGATGCTAGCTCATTACTAACTTTAACGTTATCTTGCCACAGCACTTCCCCATCGTTATCTTCTGAAAGTGAGTACGGTGGTATACCTGTCAAGGCTTGAATAGCAGTCATTCCAACAGCATAAATATCACTTTGGAGTTTAGGTTTACCCACTGCTTGTTCATTGGGCATGTAACCAGGTGTTCCAATGCTAACAGTCAAGCTAGTTCCTTGTGGTTTATTAAGTAATACAGTACCAACTTGTTTAACTGCCCCAAAGTCAATTAGTATTAATTGACCACCTGGTTTGGGTCGCATAATGTTTTGGGGTTTGATGTCACGGTGGATTACATTATTTTTATGAACAAATGCCAGTACTTCTAATACATCTCGCAGAAGCTTGATGGTGTAACCCTCGCTTAGTTGTTTTCCAGGAGTAAGTTCTTTGCCTAAGTCTTGTCCCTCGATAAACTCCTGAATTAAAAAAAATTCGCCATTTTCTTCAAAATAAGCGAAGAGTTTGGGAATTTGATTATGGCTTTGCCCCAGGTTGTACATTATTTTCGCTTCTGTCTCAAACAACCGTAAAACTTCTGGTTGTATAACTTGAGGACGTAAGCGCTTAACAACACATTTTGGCTTCGGTTCTGCCGGAATGTCTAAATCTTCTGCCAAGAACGTTTCGCAAAAGCCTCCTTGCCCCAATTGCTCGATAATCTTGTAATGCTGCCGTATGACTTTTCCAATCATTGCCTTGATGCCACTGAAGTTATTATTGTAAATTTTGGCACAACAACCCTTCCGCAGTCAGTACTTGATTCAAGTTTTCAGGTTTAATATTTTCTTAACAATTATGGGATGGCGCCTTCGTCAGACTTTTTTCCTCTTCCTCTGATTCAATTGTATCAAATTTTACCTTATTATATAAATCCTGCAACGTAATTTCAAACGGAACAGTTACTAAAGAAATTATTTCATCTTCATGATCGTATTCTTGTATCGACCAATTCTTATCATCTATTTTTGAATAATGCAATATATTAATTTCATCCTGTTCAATCAATAAATACTCTTCAAAAGATGGTATTGTGCAACAAGCCTGAAATATACTATATCTTTGATTATTCTCAGTAAGTTTCGGCGAAACTTTAATGATTACTTTTGGATTGGTAATTGTATCTTTACGATTCTCCAAAAACTCTGGTTCACCTGCTACAACCATTACATGAGGGTATGTGTAAATACGCTCATTTGGTATCCACAGACGCATATCACTGTGAAATACTTGATAATCTTCTTGCTTAAAGGCAAAATTTAATTCAGTACTAAAGTTTAGCGCTATTTGATTATGATTTGCACTTTTACCTGCCATCGGAATAATCTCTCCATCTACGTACTCGCTTTTTGAGTCGGCTTTTTCCTCCAAACCGAAGTATTCCTCTACCGTATAGTACCGTTTTTCTGTGACTTGCATTTGCGTAATAATAATATTGGAAGCGATAGGACAAATGTTACTACTTTCCTATCATAGGATTACCTTTGATTATAGCAAGAGTATTCACGTATAAATAAAAACATAATGTTAATACTGCAACCTCTTACAGAAGAAACGATAGCGCTCGGTATACAGGAACTTGTGAGTCGTGACTCGGACTTAGCAGAAATTATTCAAACCTATGGGTATCCACCAAACTGGGTACGGGAAAAGGGTTTTATTGGACTGATACGAATAATTTTAGGACAGCAAGTTTCTGTTGCTTCGGCAAATGCAATATTTAAGAAGTTAGAACTTTTAGTTAATCCGTTAACACCAGATAATTTTATTAGGTTTGATGATTTGCAGTTACAGTCAGCAGGTTTAAGTCGTCAAAAGATTGTATATACACGCGCGCTAGCTGCTGCAATAACTAGTAAGCAACTTGATTTGGATAAACTTGAATTGGGTGATGAGGCTATTCTACGTGGGGAACTTACACAAATTAAAGGTATTGGTAATTGGACTGTAGATATATATTTAATGATGTCGTTACAGCGTCCTGATGCTTTTCCTGCATCTGACTTAGGTGTAATTCTTGCCTATCAGAAATTAAAAGATTTACCTACACGTCCAACACCACAACAACTAGAAGTTATTGCTGAGAAATGGCGCCCGTGGCGTGCAATAGCTACAAGGATTCTTTGGCATTATTATTTAAATAAGCAAAAAGGTAAGTAACTGTAGGGTGGGCAGTACCCACCATACTTTTAGATAGATTTGACAAATGATGATATTGCTTTTACAAATTCTGTTGTTGACTCATATGGCAGAACATTTCTTCCGGGAATTTTAACACCTTGTGCTTGAGGTAAACACGCTAAGTACTCGGCTAAACGTTCGTTTGCTTTTTCTTGTTCGCCTTCTTTAGCTATACTTGATGCGACTTCACCCATTACTACAAGTACGGGTTTTTGAATTGCTGTTACTCTACTACGATAGTCCTGGCGCCAAAATCCTGCTAAGAATGAGAATACAGCATAGCGAGAAGCCATATTAGAGGCGCCTTTCTGTAAAGTATTTAGCCATTCACTATCAACTTTATCTCTTGATGCAAATAGTCTTTTAGTTGAGAAGTTGCGTAAAAACTTCTCGGTACGCGCATAGCGGTAGAATAAATTTCCAAATGGTGAACTAAATATTGACCATGCTAAATTCTGGCGCCATTTGGGTCTATCTTTACTAATTAGCGACCATGTGGGAGGACCAGACAATACCATTCCTGCAATTAAATCGGGTACTTTGTGGTATAAATCAACGGCTACAGGAAATAAGGCGCCTTGTACAATTAAAATTACAGGTTTCTTGATTATATTTTGAATGAAGAATTGTAACTGTTGTGCTTCAAAGTCTGGTGTAGATGGTATTGCGGGCATATCACTGTCACCACACCCAATTAAATCAGGATTATAAATCTGATTTTGATGACCTTGGTTGTAAAACTCGCTGATGAAACGTTGCCAAAATTTCCGTGATAAACCTACCCCGATAGGGTGAACTAATAATAAAGGGGCGCCATTGGGTGTATTACTAGGATTGTACACCTCGTAAGCACAACAGTAGTTTTGCCAGGTGTAATATTGTGTCTGTGTAGTATCTTGAGTTAGCATGTTAAAAAATCATCTCCGGATGAATTAACTTGTAACCAGTAGCTTTAATTTTTTGATTCGAGATTTTGGCGTTGTAGTTTTTGTTAGACGGTTGTGAGGTATCCCATGTGACTTTGGGTAAATTATGTGTCTCACATACACGGTCTATTACTTCGCGATTTAATAAATTAGCATCGTCAACTAAATTATAAATTCCCTGAAGGTGATAATGTCGTGCAAACTCGATGGCGCCAACAATATCATCCAAATGTATCCAGTTAGATGGTTCCGAACCATCTCCAGGACGAGTTTGTCCTGCTGCTCGACCGTAGATTTTTACTAGTTCGCGTCCTGGCCCATAAATTCCACCAAGACGTAATATACAAACATGTAATTTATCTTTTAATTCAGTAAGTAAGACTTGTTCGGTGTCACAGAGTACTTGCTGACTTTCACTAGTTGGCGCCAGAGATGTTGTTTCATCAACTAATTTACCATTTTGATTACCGTATACTGAACAACTACTTGTATATATTAATTGTTTGACTGAAGCTTTTTTTAAGACTTGTGCGACTGTTTCGGCAGTTTGTAAATAAGTATCTTGATAAGAATTACCACGTCTAGGTGCAACACTCAACAATACACAATCTTGACCGTGTACAACTTTTTCTAACTCTTCGCGGTCATTACCTTGTAAAACATATACTTTTTGGGCAAAAGTTTGTAGTTCCGAAACTCTTGGGAGTGTAGTAGTGGTCGCTGTTATAACCAGCGTCATTTTCTGCTGCCAACATTTAGCAACTGCCGTACCAACATAACCACATCCAATAATTGCAACATTCATAGTTTAAAGTTAAAAGTTAGGCGTATGGTGGGCAGTGCCCACCCTACTAAATCTACTATTTTGCGAGTTCGCGCTCAATTATTTTGATTAGTTCTGGTGATTCAGGTGTTGTACCGCTTTTGAACCGCGCGACGACTTGACCATTTTTGTCAACTACGAACTTCTCAAAGTTCCACGATACATCACCTTTTGGTTCTATTGCGCTTGTTAGTCGCTCGTAAAGTGGGTGTTTGTCGGAACCTTTTGCGTGAACTTTATCGAACAAGTCAAAAGTTACACCATAGTTCTTGTCGCAAAATGTGGCAATTTCTTGGTTTGTGCCTGGTTCTTGGGTGCCGAAATCGTTACTAGGAAATCCAAGTATACGTAATCCGGCATCGCGGTACTTTTTGTTTAATTGCTCTAGTCCGCTATATTGCCCTGTGTAACCGCAGTAAGATGCGACGTTTACTATTAATAGTACTTTTCCAGCATATTCACTGAGGTTTTTTTCTTGCCCGTCGATTGTTTTGACTGCTATGTCTGTAATTGTGGTACTCATTTAACTAATGGTGTGATTGTAAACCATTGTTAAGTTTCCCACATCACAGTCACTACTTCCTAACTCCTAACTCCTAACTCCTAACTTAATCGTGTACGGAACCGTCGGGCATGATGGCACCGCTTAACATGGCGCCGATGAGTTTGACTTGCACTCTATCGCCGATCATGACTCTGGCATTACGGAAGTCGGCGCCTCGTAAATCAGCACCGCTTAAGTCGGCACCTATTAAGTTGGCTGACTGTAAATTGGCTTCTCGTAAATCGGCTAGCAGTAAATTTGCCCGAAATAAATTAGCTTCAGATAGATTTGCACCACGTAAATTTACTTTGTGCATAAATGTATCGCTAAGATTGGCGCCGCTAAGATTTGCATAACTCAAGTTTCGACCGGAGAAATCACGGTTACTTAAGTTGGCATTACTATAGTCTTTACCGCTTAAGTCTGGATGCTGCTTAGGCGGTTGATAATTCGATTGATATGTTTGTTCTTGATAACTTGGCTGGGGTGTGGGTTTTGGTGTGGTTGAAGATGCGGGTCTGTAAGTTGTTTGGCTATACGATGTAGATTTTGGCGCCGCTTCTGCAACAGGTTCTTTTGGCGTTTCTGCAACAGGTTCTGGTGCTGGCTGCGGTTTAGGTTCTGGTGCTGGCTGCGGTTTAGGCTCTGGTGCTGGCTCGTATGTTCTTGATTGTGAGGTATATCTAGTTGACTTTGGTGGCGGTTGTGATACAGGTCTAGATGACTGCCTATAGCTTGTTTGCGAGGATGTGCGATTAACGTTAAAGCGTGATTTGTGCGAGCGTAACTTTTCGCGCGCTTCGTTAATATCTTGAAGCTTTTTCTCTGCTTTTTCTCTTAAACGTTGATTATCCAACGGGATACGGTCTGGATGCCATACAAAAGCCAAATCTTTGTAAGCCTGGTTAACTTCGTCAAGAGTAGCTCCTGGCTCCAATTCTAAAATTCGGTAGTATCGCTCCAGTTCTCGTAGCATAAGGCAGTTGTATTTTTACCATTTTAATTATGAGTGATTTAGCCCCTTATCTGCTGAAATCAGGAGTAAATCTTTTGACTAATTCGTTCAGGACATCACAAATACAGTATTTTTTAATTTTTGTGATTACCTAGAATTATGAATCGGGACTAGAGAATATACATTTGGATAATATACATTTTCGTTCGTCCCTATTCCCGGACTCAGAGAATCCTCAATTTTTATCTACCGAATCAGCAAACGCTCGCGTATAGCTCGCAAATAAGCTCGAATCGGTACTTGATATATCTCAATGAACAACCATAAAATGATTGTAAAGTGCGATATAAAAGTCAACGCAGTCCAAATATAAGGTACCCAGCTTAACGGAGCCTCTGGCGATGGGGGGAAATTGTAAGCAACGATACCTATTAGTCCTGTTGGTAAAAATATAAAGGCAAGTGCTGCAAAAACGTAACCCCAGCCAAATTCAACTCCTTCTAGTTGAGCTTCTGTCCAATTGAAACCATTCCAACGCCAAACTAAAGGAGGTTGTCGCGAAGGCATTTTTAGTTGCTGTTGTTCTATATTGACAGTGAAGATTTGCTGACAAAAATCACAAGACATTGCCTCCATCATGGGCATATGAGTAATTTTACCCACACGACAAACCGGACAGGGATAAGCACCGTGATAGTTAAATGATGTTGATAAAAGTTTGGAACTGGGCTTCATATATAAGTCGATGCGTCGATAACGTTGTGCAATGGATGGTTAATAGGCGCCGCGCTTTCCACTCAATCGATGCTATGAACATATCCTGCTTACCCTGGTGGTTGCCGATTGACTACTACCTATTATCTATAAAGCTTTACTTCACTAAGCTGTACTTTACAGAATAAACACTATTTTTTTTAATGATGCTCATATATTGACGAATGCTATTATACCCTGTTAAATTGTAAAGGATAGGATTATTATAAGTTTTTCCAGCAATCTAATCAATGATACATACAATTAGCTATTTTTATTTTTGGCGTCGGGTGGTTCACTGGGAGTGAATTATGTTTCCACATGGAAATCACCCAGTGAACCGCAGGCTAGATGTTCTGCGGTTTTTGTTTTTTTGTACTTCTATTAATTTGTTCGTTATGGCATACCTTACAAGCTGGTTTTACGGATTTTATTTTTGGTTCGGATATCCTCCGGAGCAATAGGCGCGTCATGACGACAAACTTTTGCCCGGAGTATTCACACTCCGGGTTTTTTTTTGACTTTCACACATATAAACAACATTTTGCAATGAATAACGCTAAACTCGCTGCTAAATCAAACCAACAACAATCTTTAGTCCAAATCTCTGATAATGTAACCTTCGGCGCCGAAGAAATAATTATTATTGGTGGACCCTGTGCGGTAGAAAGTTACGAACAAATGGAAACCGTAGCAGAAAAACTCTATACTTCCCCTGTAAAAGCATTACGTGGTGGAGTTTACAAACCCCGCACATCTCCTTACGCATTTCAAGGTATGGGTGAAACTGGGTTGAAAGTACTAGCAGAAGTAAAAGACAAATATAATCTACCTGTAGTCACAGAAGTAATGGCGATTTCACAAATCGAAGTTATAGCTGCTCATGCTGATATGCTGCAAGTAGGCAGTCGCAACATGCAAAACTTCGATTTACTCAAAGAACTTGGACGTGCAGGTAAACCAATTTTACTTAAACGCGGTTTAGCTGCCACAATTGAAGAGTTTGTCATGGCAGCAGAATATATTTTAAGTCACGGCAATTCTGATGTAGTACTGTGCGAACGTGGTATTCGCAGTTTTGATAACTATACTCGTAACGTATTAGACTTAGGCGCCGTAGCAGCACTCAAACAAATTACACATCTACCAGTTATCGTAGACCCATCACACGCTGCTGGTAGACGCGAACTAATAGCACCATTATCACGTGCCGCAATTGCATGTGGCGCCGATGGATTAATAATAGAGTGTCATCCAGTTCCAGAAAAATCAGTTTCCGATGCACAACAAGCACTATCTTTAGAAGAAATGATTGATTTAGTGTACACATTAGTACCAGTTGCCTTCTCTGTCGGACGCAAAATATCTAATAGAAAAGTGCTGAGTAGAAAGTGCTGAGTGCTGAGTAGGAAAGAAAATTCTTTACTCAGCACTCAGCACTCAGCACTCAGCACTCATTACTAATTAGCTGCTTTTTCTAGTGCTGCGACTACATCATCTAAAGCTTTACCTGCTTCTTTGATGAAATTATCTGCTTCAGCATCAGATTCAGCATTGACCGCAGCTTGTACTGATGCAAGCGCGCGGTTCATTGCTTGGGCGCCTTCTGGAACACCAGCTTGTTCTAATAAACTTGCTGTTTCTTCCATTGCTACTAATGCTGTGTCAAAATGCAGTTGCACTTGTTGTATACTTTTTGCTGTTTGGGTTGCAAGCATTGCGTTTGCTGCTCTTTCTAATGCATTGCCTGCTTTGTAGAGTGCTTCTTGGTCGATGGCTTGCGCTAGTAGTGTTGAGGTTGGTGAAGATGGTGTTTTATTAACGTTGGTGCTTGCTGTTGCTGGAAATGTGGTGAGCATTAAACCTGCAACAACAATGTTTGATAAAATAATTTGACGTAGCATTTTATGATTTTTTCCTATTTTTAAGATTGGAAATCCCCCCTTAATAAGGGAGGGAATAAGAGTGGTGTTTGAAGCTTTTTTTATGAAGGAAGAGGGAACAATATTATGATTTAAAGCCCCCCTTATTAAGGGGGGTTGGGGGGATTAAATTTCAGTTATATTACTTCTACAAACTGGCATAGCATTTGTGCTATCGTCAATCTGAAATATAAGTAAAATCAAAAATTTACACTTTTTATTTATTCAGTCGGTAAATATACTTTGTTTGTAAAAAATATAGATAAGGAACGGGCAGGGATGCCCATTCCACAAGATGCTTTATTAAGATGTATTACAGGACTTTGGTTTATTGGGTGATTTTACGGAATTCATATGATTCACCTTTGGCGCCCCAAACTTGTTTGCCGTTGGCATCAAAGCCTCTATCCCAGGTATTCATTCCTGTTTTACTTAATACAACTGTGTTAGTGATTTTTACGGCGCCTCGAAAGTTAGCGGGGCAACCTTGATTTGGTGTTACACCAATATAGTTTTCTCCTGAACGTGTAAGATAAACGCTGCAAACTGGTTTACCAAGGTCAGTTGATGTAACTACTCGTTCAGAAACTGGTTTGTTGCAGAGGTTAATAACAGATTGTACATTAGCTGGTTTGTAAGATAATGACCGCACGGTTCGACCGTTATTTACCGAAGATATTTCTAGAAAGCGTTGCCGATAAGGTTTGTTCAGTTCGCTTGATAACGCTTGCTCTTGATATAGAAATATTGAATTATTAGATTTGTTGGTTGCTTGAGCATTCTCATTTAGACTAATACGGCAAGCAGTCATCCTGACATTTGCAGCTTTAGGATTTACGCGCGCTCGTGCCGAAGTATCCATTATCCCTTCCAAGCGCTGTGCAACTTCTTCTACCTGCTGCTGACTTGGCACAGCTTTATCTTGGGCTACAGCAACCAAAGTATAATTACTCAGTAGAGAGGCGCCGAGTAAGACAATACCCAAACCATAATTTTGGAAAATTTTTGTAACAGGCTTCATCGGTAATACTTATGTAAAAATATGCAATTAATACAATTATTCTAAATCAAGATTAAGAAAGCATCTCAAACATCTAAAAATATGTCATTTAGTCTGGCGCCGTAACAGTCACGACATTTCTTAACAAACGGCGCCAATCTTCAAAAATCTACATAATTTTTAGTTTTTGTAAATTATGATATGAACTTAGAGAAAGTAGTTGTTTTGTGCTATTGTTAACTAAGCGCGTTAGGATATATAAAAAACTATGACGGAAGCAGGTATAGATAGAGAATTACGTTATACTCAAGTAGCTAAAGAAAGATTAGAAGCTTTACATCGTGGTGAGTTAAAGCTGCGTCCAATTGGTAAAGAAATTCATAAACCGACAGGACGTGAGCGTGTAGCACAAATGCCTCAAGAATGGATAACTAAAGATAACTTACAGTCCCATGCGGGTAGAACGTAGCTTAAAAAGGAATATGCCATATTTTTAGATTATTTCCTGCGCTACCACCACTAGCAATACTTTGCCCATCTGGACTAACGACGATAGAATAAATAAAGCCGGAGTCTTTTTTTAAAGTACGAAGTTTTTTTCCAGTAACTGGATTCCATAGTTTGATAGTGTTGTCATTACTACCACTAATTAAAATTTCATCGATGTTTAAAGGTTGATTATATTTACCACCAGATGCGAAGGTAACAGAATTAACTTTTTCGGTATGTCCTTCTATGGTACGGATTACTTCTCCTGTTACCAAGTTCCATAGTTTAATAGTTTTATCTTTACTACTGCTTGCTAACATAACACCTCTTGCATCAAAGGCAATGGAGAGGACAATATCTGAATGTCCTTTTAGTGTGCGGATTTCTTGACCGTTTACTAAATTCCATAATTTGATAGTTTTATCCCAACTACCACTAGCTAGTGTTGCACCATCGGGACTAAAAATAATGTTATCGACTGCTTGAGAATGTCCTTCTAGTGTGCGAATTTCTTTTGCGCTTGCTACATCCCATATTTTGATAGTTTTGTCTAAGCTGCTACTAGCTAGCTGTTTGCCATTAGGACTAAAAGCTATGGAGCTAACACCTTGTGTATGTCCTTTGAATGTGTTGATTAAATTTCCTGTTGCCACATCCCACAGTTTTATGGTTTTATCGGCGCCGGAACTTGCTAGTATTTTAGAGTTAGGACTAAAAGCTATAGACCAAATCCAATTGCTATGTCCTGTAAGGGTGCGAATTTCTTGCCCTGTGGCTGAATTCCATAATTTTATTGTTTTATCATCACTCGCACTCGCTAGTATTTTACCATCAGGAGCAAATGCCACAGAATTTACATCGCTTGAATGTCCACTTAAAGTTTTAGGCGCCAATTTGAATCTGTTTTCTTCCTGATCTTGATTCGGTTGAATATTTTGAGATTGTTTAGAAGAATACCAACCAATGCCTAAAGTTAACAAAGTTATTATACTAAACAACAGTAGTTGATTCTTGAGTAGGTTATCTAATTGAGTTCGCTGTGTTAACTTGGTTTGGAGAGGTTCATTAATCGAGGTGTGGTTGAAAGTGTTGTGTGTTAAGTGTGCGTAAGCTTCTGAGGCAGATTGGTAGCGTTTTTGAATGTCAGCTATTAACAGCTTGTCTAAAAAGTTACCTAATTCCTGGCTTGGTAATACGCTCTTTACTTTAATATGGCGCCGCCAGTCGTTAGTCCAGCTAAAACCGTGTTCCATCCATAATTTAGATGGAGAAATGCCTGTTAGCAGGTAAAAGCAAGTTACACCTAAACTATATAAATCACTTGCTGGGTAAGTTTGCCCATGTTGTAATTGTTCAGGTGCGCTATAACCATGTGACCCAATAGCTGTACCAACTTTAGTCTGTACTGTTTCACTTAGCTGCTTCGAGGCACCAAAATCTATTAGCACAAATTTACCATCACTCGAACGGCGAATAATATTTTGTAATTTAATATCTCGGTGAATTACCCCACGCTCGTGAATATACTTTAATACAGGTAATAAATCTAACAACAGTTCTTGAACTTTACTTTCTCTGTAAATTCCTTGTAGCTGTAGTTCTTTGAGCAAATTTAGCCCATCAATATATTGTTGCACCAAGTATAAATAATTGTCTTGCTCAAAGTAAGCGTATAGCGAAGGTATTTGTGGATGTTCTCCCAACTGCTGTAGTTGGTTCGCTTCTTGTTTAAATAGCTCAATTGCTTTCTTGATAACCATTGGCTCTTGAGTTTTCGGTGCCAACTGCTTAACAACACACTTCTCATCTAACTTATCTACGTCGGAAGCTAGATAAGTTTTGCCAAAACCTCCCTCGTTAGATAGAACTTTAATAATACGATAATGACCTCTAAGTAGAGGTATCAAAGGTGTACCGCATTCGTGACAATGACTGGCAGAGTCAGGGTTCAAAGGATTTGAGCAGTCGGGATTTAGGCAACAGAGCATACTGGTATTCGTGTCCAGCTTAAGTTATTATTGAGCCACACCTTACTAATTTAACAACCGGATTTTACTTAAACAATATTTTCTAAATTCTTGTTAATTTTATAGCTAGAATCGCTATATAACACCTATACTTAAGTAATTAATTTCAAAATAATTATGATTATGCTGTAATTCTTACCACAATTAATTTCATAAATGTAATTTTATCATCAAAATTTTAAAATCAACCGTGAGGAGTAGAATGATGGCAAACAATAAGAATAAATATTATCCAAAAAATAATCAAGAAAAAATCAAGCTAATTTTAGCCAGTTGCGTAAGCAGCACTGTATTAGTATTAAATAATGGCTTATCTCTCGCAGCATCAGCAAAGTCTTTGACCGTAAATTCAGAAAGCCCAAATTTCCGAAGTATAAATTATCTGAACACAAACTCTTCAAATCAAACAAATTCTAATTCAAAACAGTTTTTACTGGCGAAACCACCAGATGAGAGACAACCAGAAGCAGTAGAACAAGGTATTGAAAAAATTCCAACATCTGAAATACCGCAACAACGAGAACCCAAACAGCCAATAAAATCTCCTTTACCTCCTACCCCATCACCCGTAACTCCTACACCCGAACCAACTCCAACACAACCAAACGTAACTCCTACTACAACTGCAACACCTGAACCATCTCCAACTCCAACACAAACGGCGCCGACTCCACAACCAAATGTAACCCCTACAAAACCACCAACACAAACGGCGCCACAACCTAAACCTCAACCAGTACAACGTCGTCAAACACCGCAACCAAATGTAACTCCTACAACACCACCAATACAAACGGCGCCACAACCTAAACCTCAACCAGTACAGCGTCGTCAAACACCGCAACCAAATGTAACTCCCACGACACCGAGACAAACGGCGCCACAACCTCAACCAGTACAAAGGCGTCAATCTACACCTGTACCTCAACGAATAGAATCAATACCTTCTGAAAATATTGAATTTAATCAAATACCTCAAAGACAGAGAAATCAGCAGCAAAGAACAAAATCACCTGTTTCTTCGTCTGGTAATTATAAAAATATTAACTTTGTAGATGTAGAAATTGGAGTTTTAAAAAGAGGTGATTTCCAGTCACAAGGCAGATATTTTCATTTCTACGAATTCGAGGGTACAGAAAATCAACTTATTGAAGTTAGGTTGACTGGGAGTATAGATAAACGTCGTTCTAATAATTTGAGCCTAGACCCTTTTATGTTTTTACTAGACTCAAATAATCAAGTTATTTTAACTAGAGGTAGCAACGAATTAAGTAATGGACAAGCTAGCGGAAGGGTTAAGAGTGCATTTGCATTCGTTCGACTTCCTGCTACAGGTAAATATACCATTGCAGTAACTAGTCGTAACCCACGAGATAGCGGTCGCTATAGTTTGGCTTTACGGAACGATAGAGCTAGTTATGCTTTAGATAAATCTGGTGTGCTGACTGCGCGAAGTTCTACTATTAGAAGAAATGGTAGTCCTTATAGTGTTTCTAAGTTTCAAGGTAGAAGAGACCAGCTTGTAAGTATACGTGCTGATAGTGTTTTTGAAGATTTTTCTCCTTATGTTGTGCTTTTAAACTCTAGAGGAGAGGTTGTTGCTAGGGATAATGATAAGGATGGTAGATACAGTGCTTTAATTGACAGGGTTAGGTTGCCTCAAGATGATACTTATTATGTGGTAGTTATTTCTGCTATTGCGCGCGAGAGGGGAACATATAGATTAACTGTTTTTTAATTATGGTGTTGGTGTTGGGTTCCGTTCCACAAAGCCAACCTACATATTACTATGCAGCCTGGTTTTCAGGTGAAACCAGGCTTACTGAAATATTAGACGAAAGCATTCCTCCATGACCTACAAGTATTGGCAATTTTAAACTTTCACTGGTTTTAGAAATATCCACGCAACAAAGAAAGTTGCTGCTGTAAATAACTGCGTCAAGTCTAATGCAGATAAATACCCATCGGAAAATGAAGCAATGCTTCTATCGGTTATGCCGAATACCCAAGACGATACACCAAAAAGCCATATCCCATTCTTAAGGTTTCCTACAAATTCATTCGAGTCGCTCGATTGCTGATTATTCATAATTTCCTATTTTTTCGTATAAATTGGCAAAATCGCACTATTCTGACTCAATTGATAAAATTAATCTCCTTAACATAAATCAATATGTTTGTTGCCAAGTATGTATATATATTAATAAATATTTTACTTACTTGACATCACTACCCCCAGGTACATGTGGTTTTTTCTTTGGCTATGCCTTTGGATAGTTTGTTGCTAGCTCAAATAGGCGCCAAAGCAATTTATCTAGGCTGCATAAGGCTTTTGACCTTTAACACCAAGCTAAAACCCACAATCAGAGTCATTTGTATACTGCACCCAGGTAGCACTTTTTTGATGCCATTGTAATCACCAGTATTCTGAATTGGTGTTACTAATGTAACAATTTACGTAACAAATCTTAAGAAACCCGGTTTCTATGTCTTTAGATACTGATTGTGCGGCGCCTGAGTTTGTAAAAGTAGAATATAAGGCGCAACTCAATCACAGAAACCGATTATGACTGCAACTCAAATCACAATTCCGAGACAGGAGGCAAGACGTAAGGATATTACGCCACAACTAGGATTAGTTTGTATTACGTTCTCCAAAGATGTACGTTTTAAGACAATTACGCGCACACGGTATTTACAGTTAACAGAGAATTTAAAAGCACGTACTCTTGAAGAGCTTTATCGTGAGAACTTAAGGCGCCTGCATATTGCATTAGAGTATTGTCATAAGCGTGGAATAAAACTTTACCGTATGTCTTCAGGGTTATTCCCACTTAGTGACTGGGAAGATAATATTGGTGCCACTATATTAGAGAATATGGGCGCCGATTTAGCGCGGGTTGGGCAAAAAGCTACAAAATTGGGTGTAAGAGTCGTGTTGCATCCCGACCAATTTGTTGTGTTAAGTTCAGATTCACCGTTAATTGTTGAATCAAGTATTAAAATCTTAACAGGACACGCACGCACTTTTGATTTGATGGGTTTACCGCAGTCACCTTGGGCATTAATGAATATTCATGGTGGAAAATCACAGCGTACAGATAATTTAGTTAGTGTAGTTTCGCAGCTACCTGACAATATAAAAAATAGATTGACGTTTGAAAACGACGAACACGCTTATAGCAGCAGTGAGATATTAGAAGTCTGTCAACGTACTGGTGTACCAATGGTATTTGACGCGCACCACCATGTATGTCATGAAAATTTAGATTCGTATGATGACCCCAGTGTTGCAGAAATGTTTTATGCCGCGCGTGGAACTTGGGAAAATCCAGATTGGCAATTAGTACATATTTCTAATGGAGAAGAAGCGTTTAAAGATAGAAAGCATAGTGATTTAATTAATTCTATGCCTGAAGTGTACCGAGAGGCGCCTTGGATTGAAGTTGAAGCTAAACACAAAGAAGACGCTATCGCTAATTTGCGGGATTGGTGGATTGATGCATAATAATAATAATAATAATAATAATAATAATAAACGGGCAGGGATGCCCGTTCCACAAGATGATGTATAAGATATACAAGATAAATAATTTGATTTTTTGGAGTGTTGGTTTAACATGTTAGATTTTGCAATGTTTGTAAGTTTTGTCTTTACGAGTGAATAGCAAGTTGAGAATTACAATTGTAATAATGGCGAGTGCTGCATTTGCATAAAAGACTCCTTGTATTCCTACAACACCAAATGTAATACCTGAAAACAGTGGACCTAATGCTCTTCCAAATGATTGAACTGTTACATTCAGTGCCATAAATCCTCCTCGGTAGCCTTCGGGTGCTTTTTCTGCTAACATTGCTTGTAGTGGTGGTAAAGATATGGCTTGCGATATACCAAATAGAAAGGAGGGAATTAGTATTAACCAAACGTTATGAATTATTGGGATGATTAACAGTGCAATTGCACAGATTACAAAGCCTAAGCTGATAAGAGTTTTTTCATTTAACCAACGAGTTAATAGAGCAAGTTGAGAAGCTACCAGGGCAAAAGCGATTGATTCAGATGCAAGAAGAATACCAATTTCTGCACTCGAAGCTCCAAGAGATTTTTGCATGTAGACTGGAAGAAAGATATAGCAGGCGCCTAACTCGATGATGAACATGGAAAATACTGTGATTAGTAATCCCAATACTTGAGGATTTTTAACGTTTTTCCAAGTGGTTTGAAAGTAGACTTTGAGATTAACCTTTTCAGTTTTATGAGATTTATTTGAGAGTTTAAGCTTTGTTGCAACTAAAAAGGCGACTGGAAACGCTAATGCTGATAGTAAGAATACATAGCGCCAACTAAATTCAGCCAGCATTCCGCCAAGTATCGGATAAATTGTCGCGGCAACTCCAATCATGGCTGAGTTAATACCCATTGCGCTTGTTAGCATTTTACCACTATATAATTCACTGATTAATGTCAGTTCTAATGCTTCTAAACTAGCGGCGCCGATACCTGATAAAAAGCGCCATTCTAGTAAGCTACGAAAACTATTAGCTGACGCGCATAATATTCCAGCAAGTCCAAATAATATTAGCGAAGGAATTAGTATTTTTTTTGTTCCAATGCGGTCTGCTAACGCTCCAAATATAAAACAACCAAATGTAGTTGGTATTAAAAAGCTTGTCATTAGCATTCCAATTTGTTCGGTTGGAACATTTAGGCTTTGGGCAATGTTTGGAATGATTGGATTAATGCTAAAGACTCCGCTTGTTGCTATTAATGTGATACTAACGATTAGGAAGAATCTGCTGTCAAAGTTTATTTTAGCTGCATCTTTGTTGTTAAAGCTTGATAACGAACCCATAGTTTTTAACCTTTATTAGTGAACTATTGGTTTCTACAAGCAGGAATTTTAGTTTATGCACTGTCTGGCCAAAAAATCAACTTAACATTGCTTAACATTAAGGCGTTACAGCATAGGTGTCTCTTCTAAGAGCAGTGACTTGTATAGAGATGAACCACAAAGACACAAAGGACACAAAGATGAGAGGAAGAGGAGTCTCGTGCATAAACTATATTTGTGACCCCTATCCATATATGTAACCAGATTGTGATTTTCTTAAAATGAGTATTTTAGATTTTCCCCGTCTGCATTTCCAGGGTTTCGCGCGTATTCATGCTCCTACAGGACATAAGTATGGAAATGTTGATGTCAGTAGCAACACTGTTTATATGAATGGTAAACCGGTTGATAGCAGTTTACCTTCATCTGAATACCACGAATATCTCTATAATTTGGGTCTTCGCTTCAATTCTCAAGGACAATATGATGAAAACGGCGCCTTTAGTATGGCGACAGGATGGAATTTTGGCGGTAATGGTCATTTTTCTATCGAAGCACAAATAATTAGCACCCAGCGCGCGTTTGGAGAAGTTGACCAAAGTGACCCAGTGGTGGGACGTAGTGTTGATTTATGGGGTCATTACAATGATTACGTGAAAACAACTTTTAACCGCGCGCGCTTTTTTGAGTGTGACCCGGCATCAAATTGGACTGATACAATTATGCTAGGTCAGCTCAGTTTTGGCAGACAAGGTGGTTCGCACGAAGTGGGTTATATGGTTTCTGCTCCCATTACTGGTATGCAGTTAGCTCGCTGGCAAGATTTTAATCATTTACACAATTTACCTGAACACTGTTTAAATAAACAATTTCAACGCGCTGCTGTTTATCAGTTTGCAATACCTAAAGAGAGCGAAGATTTTTTGTGGGGTGAAGTTGCTCAATCTCCTACGGTATCTATGTTACAACAAGCAATGAGCCGTGATGATGTGTTGGGGTTGGTGGTGCAATTTAGTATTAGCAGTATGTCCGCACCCGTTCAACCTGACTCACCAAGTTTTTGGGAATTGCACGGAACGATTGGTTTGTGGTGTAAAGATGAACTCCGTACTTATCCTCACGGGCGCCTACTAACTCCTTGTCACCTTGATAAGTCTAAAAAGTCGCTTTCTAATTTGACGCTTCAAGTTACTCCTGCTGGTGTCAGTTTCAACATGATTACGGCTGTACCTGGAGTTGGACGTGCTGATAAACCTGAAAAAGGCCCTGTTCAACCAATTACTTCTAAGCTTGATTTGGGTGATTTAGAATTACGTACTATTAACAGTCAAAGATTAATCGCGTGCATACCCAAACAAGCGTATCAACTTGAAGCGCATCGAAAGACAAGTGGAGTAATAGATATTTCTGTACAACTTGAATCGGGAATTGCTGAGATTATAGAACAGGAAGGATTATGTATTGTTGGATATGGCGCCAATAAACAACCGCAAATTCTCCTTACTGAACAAGAAATCAATCTTCAGATAGATGATGGATGTTTATTTATTGAACATCCTAATTGGAAACATGGTGAAGACCATGCCGTTGAGTTAGAAGTGCGGTCTTTTGTTAGAGGGCGCCCTGCACCAGTTTCTGTTTACTTACGTCAGTTTTATAACCCCAAAGCTTTTCCTCAACTCAAATATGAGTTTGAAAGCTTTGCAGAAAATGCTGGAAAGACTTTTGAGTTTCCGTGCTGTTCGTCGATGCCAATTGTACATTTTAAACCTGGTGTTGGCGCCGACCAAGGCGAGTTTGCTTCTTTGGGCAAAATTTCCACCGACTCAAATGGACGTGGTTGGGTGACATTACGTGGCGCCAAGTCAGGTACTGCAAAGGTTTTACTTACCGTCAACCCCGACAAATTAGTTGATGATGCCGAAATTGCTTATGATAACGATGATAATTTGAATTTCTGGGCAGGTGCTGGTTTCTTTGCCGTGCGTGTGTTAGGTGATGACTGGCATTTAGAAGATATTCCCGATGAAGCTGTAGATTTTAACCTCATTTACAAACACATTCTTGCATTTTACGAGTTTAGCTTTTCATTTATGAAGGTGGATGTTTTTAGTCTCGCTGACCAGTGCAAAGTCGAAACTTATGCGCGCTTGATGTGGCAAATGTCTGACCCCAAAAATAAATACAAAACTTATTATATGCCTCCTAGTCGTGATATGTCTGAACCAAAAACAAATTTATTGCGTAAATTCCTGCAAAATCAACAGCGAGTTGGTTACGTTCCACCTGTTGAAAGCGAACCAAAACAAGTTCAACGTAGTATTCAAACTCGTGAAGAATTAGTAACAGCACTACGACAAGCAGCTGAATTGGAAGTAACTGTAATGCTGCAATATATTTATGCAGGGTATTCAGTACCTAATTACGTGACTGGAGAAGAATATGTACGTCGAGGTTTATGGACTCCTCAACAACTGCAATTAGCTTGCGGTGATGGTAAAGAAGTACATAATTACGGTATGCGGGGAGTCTTACTCGAAGTTTCTCGTGAGGAAATGATACACTTTTTGATGGTCAATAATATATTGATGGCAATTGGTGAACCTTTCTATCCAGCAGTACCTAATTGGAGTACACTAAACGCGCGTTTTCCAATCGATGTAGATTTTGCGCTCGAACCATTGAATGCTTCATCTTTACAGCGGTTTATGCATTTAGAAATGCCCGACTTTTTAGAATCAAATTTAGCTAACGAACCTGTATCAAAAGATTTTACCGCTGACCGTTTACATAATTATGGTTCTTTGAGCGAACTATATCGCCAAATTCGCGAAGCACTCCAAAATATTCCAGATTTATTTGTTGTTAAAAAAGGTTCCACAGGTGGCGAACATCGTTTATTTATGCGCGATGATTTTAATAAAGCGCATCCAGATTACCAATTACAAGTCGATGATTTAAACAGCGCACTCTTTGCTGTAGACTTAATAACCGAACAAGGAGAAGGCGCCGACAAACAATCACCTTCATTCGAGCGTTCCCACTATCAAAAATTCCGTCGCTTGGCTGACTCGTTAGCGTCAGAACAAATGTCTGACCCAAAAACAGGACATCAAGTACCGTGGAACCCTTCTTACCCAGCATTAAGAAATCCTTCGCTATATCACCGAGATTACAGCACTAATGTTGTGACGGTACCCGAAACTCGTGCAGTTATGGAAATGTTTAACGAAACTTATTTTCTGATGATGCAGTTAATGGTGCAGCATTTTGGATTAATGCCTACAGGTAGTTTAAGACGTTCCAAATTAATGAACGCTGGCATTGATGTAATGACAGGTATGATGCGTCCTTTAGGTGAGTTATTAATGAGTTTGCCTTCGGGAAAACGTGGTAAAACTGCTGGCCCATCATTTGAAATTGCTTCACCAGCTTATATTCCGGCGCCAGAAGTAGCAATGACGACAATATCACGCAGATTTGAAGCATTAAGCAACAAAGCCAGAGAAAACGAAGTTGTGCCAAATACGGTGTGTGAAATGTTTGAGTTTTATACCAAGTTTTTTGATGACTTAGCTTTGGCGCCTCAATCTTTATTACATTAGGACTTACAACATATGAATGATATCAAAACAGATGTTTTAATAATTGGTGGTGGCCCTGTGGGTTTAGCGATGGCAGCAGAACTACGCTACCAAGGTATAGATTGTATCTTGATTGAACAAACCGATGGAGAAGTAACAGACCCAAAAGTTAGCACAGTTGGACCGCGTTCGATGGAGTTTTGCCGTCGTTGGGGTATTGCCCAGCAAATACGCGATGCAGGTTGGGATGTTAATCATACTTTAGATGTTGCTTGGGTAACTTCTGTTGGTGGACACGAAATATACCGCGCGCATTTTCCATCATATGCTAAACGTGTACTTCCTGATTACACACCAGAACCAGAGCAAGTGTGTCCGCAAAACTGGTTTGCTCCTGTATTCCAAAATTTTTTAGGGGAATATCCAAATGGACAAATACGCTTTTTGTGTCAACTAGATGATTTTGAACAAACAGATAAAGGTGTTGCTGCTACTGTTACATGTCTTAAAACACTCACAGTAAATGTAATTCATGCTCAATATATGGTTGCTTGTGACGGCGCCCGTAGTATGGTACGTAAAAAATGTGGTGTTGATGCTCCTAAACTACACGACACCCAGGTATTTCAAAGCGTTGTTTTCAAAGCACCTGAACTTGCAACTCAAATGGGTGAGCATCATGCAATGGTGTATTTTTTAGTCAACCCAATAATTCAAGAACCGTTACGTGCAGTCGATGGAAAGTCTTTATATCGCCTGATTCTGAAGCCTAAAGAAAATGGCGAAGTACGTGACGCTACTGAAGCAATTCGTGCGGCTATATCTATTGATACGCCATTTGAAATAGTTTCTAATCAACCTTGGCGCCTTAGCCATCGAGTTGCAGAACGTTTTCGAGATGGACGTATATTTTTTGTTGGTGACTCTGCTCACACCTTATCACCTTCTGGCGGTTTTGGGATGAATACAGGTATTGGTGATGCTGTTGACTTAGGTTGGAAACTTGCGGCAACTCTTAAAGGTTGGGGTGGCGCCAACTTGCTCGATAGTTATGAAATAGAAAGACGTGCCATAGCAGTACGTAATCTTGAAGAAGCGAATAAAAATTTGCAACGAACCCAAAAGCGTGCAATTCCACCAGTAATTATGACTGATTCTCACGAAGGCGCCCAAATTCGTGCAGAAATGGCGCAAGGTATGGAGCGCAGTGGAGTTAAGCGGGAATTTGAAGCACCAGGAGTTCATTTTGGCTTCCGGTATGAATCTCCAATTATTCAATCGGATGGTACACCTCCTAGCGATAACCCTTTTGAATGGCAGCAAACTAGTTATCCTGGTTGTCGGGCGCCTCATGCTTGGTTAGAAGCTAGAAAATCTACTCTTGATTTATTCGGTCATGGTTTTGTATTAATGTGTTTTGGCGCCATGCAAGGAGTTGAAACATTTGCTCAAGTTTGCCAAGACAAAAATGTTCCTCTCAACATTCACTATATAAATGATGCAAAAATTGCCCAGCTTTACGAGCGTAATTTTGTATTGGTAAGACCTGATGGGCATGTCGCTTGGAGAGGTGATGCTTTGCCAAATGAGATAAACGCATTAATCGACCGTAGCATAGGCGCCATTAACTGTAGCATAGGCGTCTCGCCTGTGCAGTGATATCTTTATATTTTTGACCACAGAGACACAGAGTCCACAGAGAAAATCACAAAGACAAAAAAAGAGAAAGAGAGGTTATATCTTAATAATTCTTCCCTCTGTTATCTCTGTGCCTCTGTGGTAAAGAGAATTATATGGCTGCACAAAAACCAGCATTGCATAAATTTTTTTGTTCACCCCTAGATACTTTAAGAGTGATACCGCGATTATGATATGAAGCTTTACTATGCCCCAGCCTCATCCTATTCGCAAAGAGTACTGATTGCTCTTTATGAAAAAGAGATTAATTTTACACCTGTTGAAGTTAATCTTTTCGACCCAGAGGTACGTCAAAACTATTTAAATATTAACCCTTTTGGCAAAGTACCTACCTTAGTTACTGATGATGGTACAGTATTATTTGAAGCTAGCATCATCATTGAATACCTTGATAAAACTTACCCGTGCGCGCCGCAGCTTATTCCTGTAAATTCAGATAAAGCTTTAGAAACACGGATGCTAGAGCGAATTATTGATGTTTATATCAACACCGGACGCGAAGCATTATTTAGTGACACTCAACGTCCAATTGAAGCACGAGGCGCCGCTAATGTTATCAAAGCAAGCAAATTAATGGAGACTGCACTCTTGTTACTTGATGAGCGACTCGCTTCCCGTACTTGGCTTGTAGATGAATTTTCGGCTTCTGATTGCGCTGCGGCTCCTACTTTAGCTTATTTGCGTATCGTTTATAACTACGAGCATTTATCTAATTTGACGAATTATGTCAAACGTTTAGAATCGCGACCATCTGTGATAAATACTTTCAACTCCGGACGCGAGCAAATGACACAGATGCTCTCCAAATTAAAGTATCCAGTGGAATTGGCTAAGGCGTAAGAGAAATCCCCCCTAACCCCCCTTAATAAGGGGGGAACATGAGAGTAAACAAATCCCTAACCCCACACGCAAACAAAAACAAACACACGCAAACAAAAACAAACACACGCAAACAAAAACAAACACACGCAAACAAAA